>Ga0214545_1005075_pt1 | contig 24127 bp, 12 predicted proteins | sample CNSS4metaG_FD_160064 | JGI IMG/M metagenome (GOLD analysis project Ga0214545, IMG submission 160064) | Root nodule microbial communities from cowpea collected in UCLA plant growth center, Los Angeles, California, USA - CNSS4 | ecosystem: Host-associated > Plants > Roots > Nodule | place: USA...
TTAGGAAATAAAGTCCCCGTGACTCATGTCCTTCTCCAATCAGACGACCCGTACCATGTTCCTGTATAGCAAAGGAATTAGCAGTAAAGGTTACAGAACAATTTAAGGAACGAGTCAATTGACTCAAAGAGATTAAATTGTAAGGACAATGAGGAATGTACAAAACAGAGTTTAAATTTAGTGAAGGTGATAAAGAAACTTTGCCAATTCCTTGAGATGCCACTTTGGATCCACTTGCAACAGTAATAAAATGAGGACTTTTGGGAGAGGAAATGGAGGAAAATGAGGAAATGTTACCAGAGACATGATCTGAGGCACCTGAGTCAAGAATCCATGGACTAAGACCTTCCACAGATTGAGAGATGCATGCAGTTGACATTGAAGAGGATGGGCCAGGATTGTTGGATTTCTCAGATTTGTACCTCAAGAATTCTTGGTACTCTTCATCAGAAATTCTAGATTCTGAATGATCAGACTTGGACACATGAGCAGCTTTATCGGGAAAACCATGTAAGGAATAACACTTGTCTTGGGTATGGCCCATTCTATTACAATATGAGCATTGAGGACGCCCACTTCGACCACCACGTCCTCCACGGTTGCTCCGACCTCCTCCTCTTCCTCGTGGTGCTACCATTGCTGATGTTTCAAAAACATCAGTTGAACTTTCATCTTTGACCAATGTAGGTACACGAAGAAGTCTAGTAACTAAGTTGTCCATCGAAGGGATTTGATCACCGGCTAAAACTTGATCACGCACATGATCAAAAGTCGAGTGTAGGCTCCTCAGAATTAAGACCATGTAAAACTTATCAAGTTTTTTGTTGATATCTTCTAATGAATCAGCCACAAAAAAACTCTTCAATTCTTCTACTGCAGCCCTAGCCTTTCCTATATGAGAAACCATATCATGATTGATTTGTTTGAGTGAGGCTACTCTTTGAGTTGCATTAAAGAGGCGTTGAATGTCGTTAGCAAAAATATCTTGTGCCCTTTTCCAAAAAGAGAAGCATGTCTTGTAAGGTCTCAAAATGTCTAAGACCCCTTCGCCGGAGTATACACGCCGGCGGCGACGGCGGACGGTGCGGTGGACGGCGGCGTACAGTTGCGGAAGACGGCGGACGATGACAGTCACTGTGACAAACAGTGAAGATGAACCAGACTCATGTTCTGGCTCTTGATACCATCTTGAAGAGATTTCAGATAAATGAAACAGTGAAAAAACTTATCACTGTTACTGTTTTACTCCTGTTTATATAAGAAAATAATAAGCAGAATACAAAGAGTCAAGGCCCAGTCCTAACCCTAACCCTAAAGAAGGGGTCCCATACATGATAAATAAAATATTACATCTCAACAGTTCCCTCCTATTTTTGTATGACTTTCTACATTGATTTCTGACAACAACAACAACAAACACCACAGAAGGCAGGCAAAGGATGTCTTTGATTCATATATTTGCACAAGTCAAGACACAACTTATAAGTGTTGGACTTCACATGGTTGACCTCTTTGCACTACTAGATTATTTAGAGTTACACCCCTCCTTCCTTAGCTTCTGCTTCCTTGTTGCCTTTGGATCTAGTCTCATCACCTTCCTATGACAACTTTTGCAAAAGTGATATGAAGACCATTAGGCTTCAGCCCCAATATAGTATTGCACACACCGATAATTCCTTTGTCGACAGTCCTTGAGTCCTTGAAATGGGGACACAGGTTAAAGTACTAGTAATATATCCATTTTTGTGCTCTAGCCTTCTAGTTATTCACATTTTGTTACCACGGTAAATGGTTGGTTCTCAAACACAATCCGGAGGTTTTGGTATTGTCCATCCTCTACCTTCCTTTTGTATTCATAATCCTCTACATTTTGTAACCCATCTCATGCAATCACAAAGGAAGTTGAATTTTGTGCTTGGCATTGAAGAAAAGAAACATAAATTTCTAAAACTTTTCCTTAAATTACATGACTATCACTCTCTCCTCCACACACACATGAGGGGAATGGGAGCACAACGGCAGCATGGGTACAAAGGTGCCCAAACCAACACCCATCTTCATCAAATTTCATTGTAAAAATATTCATAAGTAAAAGATGAGAATCAATCAATTAAAAGTTGAAGAATCGATAGAATATTTATTGATGAAATAATTCACTTCATCATAATCTAAAGAAACACTAGAGGAGATGATCAATTACATGAGGATAAAGATAGGGTTCTATTTACATGTCAATACCAACAACAATGAAATTTAAAAGGAGGAAAAAATGTCAACTTAAGAAAGCATGAGTTCAAGCCCCTCAATCCCCAAAAGGCTTGTTTCACTTTCTTTTTTCCATGTTTGGAGTAAAAGAACCTTTCAAGAAGATAGTATTTTTAAACTCTCAAAAATGGGATCTGTTCTATGGTTCCTCACACTGATAGGGTACAAATATTTAAATTTCATATTTTTTTGGATACTTTTTCAGACCTATTGCCAATACTAAGTTGCAACCATATATGTGCATCCATTGCTATGATATCATCCATGGATGATATATATTATGGAAAATTTAATTTGTCATGTTCCATTGGGTCTTGAAGTCAACAGACAAAGAGATGTCCATTAAGCAGGTCACCTGCGCCGATGCCCATGCCCACAAAGTGGGTTACACTAGCATCATGAGTAGTTTTAGCAAATATCCATAATATCATTGTCATTCCTAAACATTACACACTGTATTTACATATCCATTGTTAAAATTAGATTTAGCGATTAAAATGTTACAAATAATTATCATGAATTATTAAAGAGGAGTTATGTTTTTATTTAAAGAATGCCAAAAAACCATGCTCAAAATCGGAAACAGAATAAGGTACATCCTTAACCAACATTAATGTCAAACTTTGACTTTTTCCTTTTTACGTGTGCAAAACTTAATTAAAGTGATGGACAGTACTTGCTAAAAATCACACATGAACTAGAGATAAGATTAATTTGTAATATATAAATGGGTACAAACCTCACTTTACAGGTCAGTTCTGTAAGGTTGAATTAAACTTAAAATCCACTTCTTAAGATGTATGAAAGTCATCTGAAGTCTATTCTAAAATAATGTGTTGATTGTTGGGCTATTGTACTACCTGCTATTGGGTCACTATTGGATTAGCCCATTAAATTTAATTCCCACACCCGAGATGTATATACCACACACAGGTGGGCGTGTTGGAAATCCCTCGTCAATGAGAGATAAGGCGAATTTATAATGTATAAGTGAGTGTAAACCTCACTTTACAAACCAATTTTGTATGGTTGAGTTAGACCTAAAGTTCATTTCCTAAGAGTACTATACACATCTAAATTGTATTCTCATATTTTGTTACCTGGTTGTGGTTAGTTGGACTCCAACAAAATAACAAAGTCAGATTATGCTCTTTTATAGTCTTTGTTTTAAGAGACTCGATCTTAATTTTCTCAGAAACTCCTAAATGGATATTGACTTACACAAGTTGCAACCTAGTAACATTTTAGTGTTGTACTAAGTGGTAGCAAACCAGCAATTACTCAACTCATTTACCAAATCAAAAAATTAAAAGCCTTTCCCAACAGAACAAAAACATTTTATATCTTCTATCATTCTAAGTGTAGCATAATATCTGGAAGTAAAGTGTTTCTGCAATTCCCTTAATCTATATGCTGCATAAAAGATGTGAAAAAACAACAAAAGCCATGTCAAAATCATTCATATACTTTAGAGTGACATTGATTTACAAATGTCATGACACTATGTTAATTCACATCGAGTAGGTTATAAGTTAAAACAAAACTCTACACTTAACAAGCCCGTATTAGGCTGTACATGTTGAAAGATGCAATGCCTAGAAATACCATGTTGATAATGTTTGATAATTTAATGGCATTTACAAAAGGGATGTAAAAGAGGGATTACTCACACCAGGAATTGCATGATCAAGATTCTTTTCAGCCTTCTCAACTTCTGCTCTCAGCTTATCAATTTCAGCAGTAATTTCATTCTCTTTTGTCCATAGGGACCTAAAATGTAACAATTTATTATACTCATTAGCAATATATTATTTACTGGCAGTTTACTATGCTCCTCCTTTCTGCTATTGGTTAGGAGGGCAGGTATCCTACACTGTCAGTGTACTCATTCTTTAGTGTACCTAATTCTTCTTTCATCTAAGAAAAAGTATATCTATAAATTAAAAAAAAAAAAAAAGGTGACAGAAGGAGGACTATTACATACTTCCTCTCGAGATTTAACTTGTCTCTCTCCAATTTGAAATGATTAAGCCCTTTAAATGACTCAGCAATGACAGATTCCAAAGCAGTAATATCTGATTTACGTTTATTTATGGTTTCATCACAATCATGCAGTTCTTCTTTAAGCCGATCAATTTCATCCAAAAGCTTTTGCTCCTGCAGACCAAAACAACAATTTATAACAAGGGAGCATGGTTCAAAAGAACACTGTCCACACAACAGAAGATAAAAATAATGATTTAAATTTGAAAATACAGAAATAAATAATGGAATTATGGCAAGAGTCACGGACCACATCCAAAGTTATATACTCAGAATATTCATATGTCAACACTAACAAGTTGAGCACCATTACATACTTCAATACAGGAATTTTAGAGACCTATGTTGCAATTGTAGGTTGTGTACACACAAAAGTTTTCTTATTTACAGCATAGAAGAGATATAGTGATAAGGAACAAAATTAATGACTATTAGTAAGAATTGTCAGCTGAGATATTGCTAGTGTTGGAGTCAATTGTCAGTTTGAGTCCCCCAAGATGAGTAACATATAAGGGAAAAATTCCATAAATGACTTCAATAAGTTTGCTTATTTCTTTTCTACTACACCTACCATCACAAGTCCAAGACTCAACTGGAAAAATTATCTGTCTTGGTCTGCCTACATGGAGTAATGGTTCCTTGTGTCAAGGATACCATGACCACATAGAAACTCAAGTCCGCTCTATTCCTGATGCACACCAATCTTAGTGGCAAAAGATTGACTTCCATTTAGAAACTGAAGTCGGCTTTATTCCTGATGCACACAGATCTTAGCAGCAAAAGATTGACTTCCAACTATGTGTTGTTTTATGGCAGTCAGTTGAACCCAATGTTTTAGAGATGCTCATATCCATCAAAACATGTGTCTTCTTATGAGAGAATGCGCAAGACATTTTCACTAATGACATTCAGCACCTTTTTGATGGAACTCAAAAGAGTAACTTTTTCTCAAACTAAAAAACCATGATATGATCTGAAGCAAAATCACGCTCCGAAAGCATATTTCATGGCCACTATAAACCTTTTCACATCGAACCTAGACCAAACACTTGGAACAGTCTTTTTCTGTTAGGGAATGTTTCTACTGCAGCACTAGCTAACAGAATAGTGGTGGCAAACTAGTGTGTCAAGTCCTAGTTAGGGTTTAGGGTTGTGTGTATCCTATTTAAGTCCAACATTTCTTGGTGGGATTTGTTGAACCAAAAAAAAAACATGGATGAATCTTTAACATGTTAACGAGCAACTGCATAACAAATTAAAAAAAAAGCATAATAAATATAATAGTATTAAAATATTTAAAACAGCATATAATATAATAATTATGTAATAATAAACTACTAAAAGCATAATATATTATGTAAAAATTTAAAATATATAATAAACTAAATAGATTTTGATCTCTCAATTTCTGAATGTAATAATGGATATTATAGTTTTCTATTTAGCTTTATTATGGAATTAAAATGCAGAATTATTATGCTATTTATTGGTATTGTAACCCTTTTTAACATTAAATCTTCCGAATATATAAGTTGTGCTTATGGAACCTCAAAGAGATTACTTGAACTCTCAATTTTTACAACGTTCGTAGCCAAACAATGTTTCTTGGATGGGGAGCCTAATAGAGACACGAAACCAGAGAACAATAATAACACTCAGAAAAGAATAATAGGGAAGAATTTTATTAGGAGTTGGATTTCTAAAGAAAACTGAGGGAGACAATCCAATTGCCTTCCCAGCCCAGCCTCAAATTCCTCAACAAAATATTCCCCCTCTCTCACGTATGGCTGCCCCACACAATAAAAAAAAGGTCTGACACTCTCAGACCTTGCCTCCCACTCACTCTCTCGCTCCCTCACTCTCTCGCTCTCTGCCAGCAAGGCAGAACCGTTTCACTCAATCATTGGAAAGATCTCGTGGTCCCCACATTATGGGTTTCCACTTCCTTCTCTCATGGACATTTTGTATATGCCTATTATGGCCCTCAATATTCTCACCTTTATCAGAGCCTCTCATGATTTCTTTTTTATTCCTTAATAACACACTGCATCTTAAATACGATCATTCACAAGATATAATCACCTTGTTATCAAAAGCTATCTAAAGAAGTTGGAAAATGTAGGTAATTATTCTCCCAAATAGACATGCACTCAATCTGTTAAGCAGAAAAAACATTAAAACAAGCATATACAACAGAGTAGGAAAATAATTGTTATCACACTTAAAATTAGTAGAAATCAAGATTAAATAAAAACAGACATCTTCATGTCATGAATCTGTTAAAAGAGTGTTCAGGAAAAAATTAATTATAGCTCACATAGATAAATGAATACTTGCCTGCCCCTTATTTGAAGAATGCACCCGTTCAAGATCATCAATCTCCTTTTGAAGCCACTTATCACGAGCCGCTTTACTTGAAAACTGGGTAGCTCGACCTTGCTTTTGATAGAGTATACTGAGTTTCTTTTCACGCTCCATTATTCTAACAATTCATTTATTTGAGACAAATACTGATTAGATCTGTTGAATATCCTCAACAAATGATCGAAATATGTGCCAAAACATCTACTAGACATAAACATGTAACATATATTAAAGAATTGTAGAATGGGAATATTAACTGGGTTGTGTCAAGTTAGTTTGCCCTAGCTAGCCGGCAAGTAACATCGAGTTATATTATCTCTGTTCTAACTTGTAACAGAATGCTGAGAAATGAAATACACTTTTTCTTCTTTCAAAATTCTGTCTCTAAATCTCTTTGTAAACTTTGACACAGTTGGGTATCAATATCCTGAAGGTAGAATACTGTACCCCATCTTGTTCCTCAAACACTGGCTCTCGTACTCGATCTCAAAGGAACTTAAGTCAAGTTAGTTCACCCTAGCTAGCTGACAAGCGACATCGAGTTATATAATCTCTGTTTTAACTTGTAACAGAACGCTAAAAGAATGAAATACTCTTTGTAAACTTTGACACAGTTGGGCACCAGTATCCTGATGGCAGAATACTCTACTCTATCTTCTTCCTCACAAAATGTCTCTCACACTCGATCTCAAAGAAACTTAATGACTTTGGCAACAACACGTAGAACTTATAATCAAGGCACAAAGCCTTCAAGAATGTTGAATCAACATTTCTAAGTGACTAAGATTCCTTTGTGATTTCAGAGTGAAGCCAACTGCAACATTGCAAAAGTAGTCCAGAGTACAAAGCCTAACAACAAGAGAAAATACTCTTATCATGGCTTCAGTCTTCACTTTACAGTTCCCTTCTCTCACAAGCTTTTTTGTGAGCATTCATTTATATCATGTTAAGGATAAAATTCTTGATTTTTTTCAAAAGCAAAGATGCACAAAAGTACACAGCTGCATACAGAACTGCAATCTACAACACTCTCCTTCCAAGAGACAATATACCCTTCAATAATAATTAATATGTGCAGGCATCCAATATGATCAAGTGCCTCATGATTAAAATCAGGAATAGTGGTAGCAAAACCAAAAAAAAAAAAGAAACAATAGATGGCAAATAGACAACGATAACTCAAGAAATTACAAGATACGAATTACAAGTGGGCTGAATACCTTTCCTAAGTGTAATAGGCCAATCTAATGTTGAATCATGTGAAAAAATTGATGAAGAAGGACATGGAACCATAGCTCCACAGAAGCAAACCAAGATAAGTGGTTCTTCCAGTTGAGTTTTGTTTTGGTAATGGTAAGAGTAGATGAAAAGTAAGAAGCAGAAATAATAGAAGTCATTCCAGAGACAGTGCCACAAACATTAATGAGTATAGAGGTAAAAACCCTATGCCGTGAAGAGAGAGCCTTGGCCAGCTATCTAAGTGTGTCGAACCAGAAAAAAATAAAATAAAAAAGGGTAAGAAATGTGCCCAAAAGACATTGAACAGTGGTCCGATCTGATTTTGTACTGGGAAGGTTGAGCATGCAACACAGTATCTGGTGTGGGGTTGACAGATGACAGCACATCGTGAACCTTTTAGTCACACAACTACAAGGGGGGTCGCACTCCTCCAAGCACACCAAACCTTAACTTTGAGGAACACAATGACGGCAAACAGCGGCCGAAGATAGGACTTTTCCTTCTTCTCAATAGTAGCATGGCAATTAGAGAAGATGGGGGAATTTGTTAGGGATGCAGGGTTACTGCTGGAAGCCATTTTTCAGAACCTAAAAAAATACTAAAGTTGAGGGCAAGAGAAAACTAAGATCAAAACACCAAATCAGCTCTGACGGAGCAGAAACTGCAGGGGTACAGGGGACGACGAGGCAACCTGGATGAGATATGCACTGGTGGTTGGTACTCAGTCACTGCTGCATTCACTGGCACATTCCAGCAAGAGGCATGCAGCTATGCAACTGTGCGTGTGAATATGAGGGGATGTGGGTGGCTTTCTTAAGCTGTGATTTGTCCAGTGGCGTAGATTAGCACAACGCAATCCCAACAATACGTTCTTCGCCAGAGAGAAAAAAATGTCATCGGAGACAAAAAATACTGCCGTCAAGAACAGTGGCAAAACCTAGAATGGAACAGAAGGGTTTACTAAAAAATTCCTCCAAAAACAGTGGGCCCACTGAGCAAGCACAATTTACAAGAGGCTCTAGATACCACGTTAAAATATAAGATAAAAAGAAGCATTGAACTGAAACCTTGAGCTATGATAGCACTGGTCATTTATTTATGTTGGGAAACTAAAATCAATACAATAAATAGAGCAGATTTGGTTTCCTCAAATAATATAGACATGATAGTAGAATAAAAGCAAATAAATGTTACATACATGTTCTTTATTTCTGCAATTATAAAGATATGGTCATTATTTCTGTAATTATAACTAAACCCACAACAAAGAAAGACATTAGTTACTTTTGTTCTGCTTCCTGTATTGGCAAATCGCACAGGTTACACTCTCCTTTATCTACAACTAAATACACTTCACCATTAGAATTTAAGTTCAGTTATGAGGACCTTCCCCTGTCCCATCTTCAAATGAATTTCAATATTATATTTCTTTTGTTGAAAGCAGTACAAGCATGTTAAAGATTAAAAGATATATTTTACTATCCTATATCCTACCTAATCCAAGATTATCCCTAAATGAGACATTAAAAAAGATAAGATTAATCCAGTATAATAGAGTGCACTAAAATACATAACTACCATGTCAATGAGTCAGAGAACATAAACTAGGAGAGTTAGATTAGATACAGTAAGCTGATTCAAGCATATAAAAGACAAGTACAACCATAAACATACTGCATGGCAATGTCTTTTTCTTTCTGAATTTGATCCTCGTGTAAGGGAATGATTTTGCCCAGTTCAATGGTTGAATCTTGAATTTCTTTCTCAAGTATCTCCAGTTGTCTTGCAGCATCTTCCTGAAAGCATGTAGGTAAAAAATGAGCCGTGTACAAAACAATCCCATCAAAAACAACTCACAAAAGGTCTTCTTCAAATTAGTACCTTCGCTCGGATGTTTCCAGAGATCTTCTCTTGCAAGTCTTTGACATCAAGCTCAAGCTCTGTGTGCTTCTTTAGCGCCACTGTTCGTCGCTTTTCAATAGCTTCTTTTTCTTTGTTAAAGTTTTGAAGTTCTTTTGATACATCTTTTAATGTATTCTCTAAATCTTTGGATTTCTCATGGGCATCAAGAACATCATTATACTTTTTTGCTGATGTTTCAGAAACCTTGGCCCGAACATCTTCTATCTAAAACAAGGTGACAATCATTGAATTATAGAAATCAGAATAACAGAAAAGGGATTAAAAATGTCTGAACAATAAATATTTGACACTCAATATTATGATTGATCATAAGAATGTTTTGTTCATGATTTGTCTCTACTATTAGATAAACTCTATGCTCGTGTTTTTAAATGTGTCTTCTTAGGCTATTCTAAGCTTCAAAAAGGGTATCGGTATTACTCTCCTAAAACCAAGAAGTATTGTGTCTGCTAATGTCACAATTTTTAAACAGACTTCTTACTTCTCTTCATCTCTTCAAGATGTCCATTCAACCTAGCATGTCCTCCCTATGCCATTAGATGAGTCCATTATTCCTAGTGCTTCTGACAATCCCAGTCCTAATCAAAATCCTTCTAAACCATCATCACCTCCTCTCATTACCTACCAATACAGAACCCAAATGACCAGTCCAATGCTCCAAAATGAATCATCTTCCTAAAGTTCTTCTCAATCATTGGTCAATACCATGGCTCCTAGTGATGGTGATTCAACCTGGCCCGTTGCCCATTGAAAAGGTACTCTTTCTATTAATAATTCACATCCTATTTATAATTTTTAGTTATCAAAGGTTGGCACCTTCCTTTTGTTCTTTCCTATCCTCGGCAACAAGCAATGATTGCAGAGATGAACGCTCATGAAAACATAAAATGACAGATCCATAAAAATTTATTTAAACTTTCATTGTCTTATCTTTAGTTATATACTTGTGATTTTGAAGAACCAAACCAAAAGAATAATCACCAAAAATAAAAAACCAATAAGTCCAACAGTAAGAAATTGTGCAAATAATTATGAGATAAGATTTAACCCAAAACCTCTGTAAGTTTCTGCTGAGCATCTTGAACTTCTTTGCTAAAAATAGCATATTCTAATGATTTTCTTTGTTTGTCAAGCTGTTGATATTTTCTAAGTTCCTCCTTTTCCTCATCTAGTTCCTTCAGCCTTTCATCTAAATACTGTACAACTTGGATTATTTGCTTTCTTTTGTTACCTGTATAACAGAAAAATGCATGAGAATAACAGGAATAATAAACACTATATGTTGTAATAAACACTATAATGTAATACTTTATTTTCATATTATCCATTATTTACAAACAATGATGATATTAAGTCAATTTTTTTTACTTTTAATATATATATATATATATAGATTATCATAAAATACTAAAATGAGTTTGGAATCTTAAAAACTTGATACTAACTTATTCAGTTATAAATTTACAATATAAAATGTATCTCACATAATAAAAATAGTTCTTTTATCTAATTATTACAAATCAAAATAATATTTTATACACTTTTTAATTCTTTATTGGAAGAACTTAATAGCAATACTTAGAGGATTAAATTAATACTACCTCTGGCCCTATGTACAAGAAACAATGACTCATTTTCAAACCTACTTGCTATTAAATCTCTTTTATGCCCATAATTTATTGTAAAGTCGATTTACTAGGAATTCACTTATTCTATATAAAAAGTAGGGCACTCACTATTTCAAACATTTAACAATAAGGGTATACTTAGAATAAAAATTGAATTTATGCTATCATTAATTACAAAACTAACCTAGCCACTTTTATTGATCTTGACGCATTAGTTATTTCTTTTTCACATATATAATTATCAAGCAAATAGAAAATTAACGTTTCATTCCTAAAAATGTTTAAGTATTAAGTTTAAAAAGTTAATTTATAATTTACTATATTTTTCATATTACATCAATTACACACAAACATACCTGCATACATATACACATACAAACGAAATGATTGATTAAAAAATAAATTATGTTTACCTACCCTAAACCAAAGAATTCTTTTCACAAGTAAAAAAAAAAGTATTAATCTAATCAAACTTAATTTAAATTGAATTTCGTAGAAAGAAAATTAAAGGTAAGAATTTGAAGGCTAATAAAATCTCTTTTTAATCTCATCCCAACAAGATACTTAAAACCAATTAATATATTTATTCATTAATAGTAATCAATTTATCAATTTAATTCAAATAAATTAACAAAATTTTATTTTACAATCCATTTGATACATCATAATTTTTTAACATTATAACAACAATCAGTTTTAAACTCAAAGTTAGAAAATTTTGAATACATTCAAATGCAACTAATAGTTTAATTAACCTTCACTACTTCTGAGTTGTTTCAAAAAAATAATCTTATTGCATTGAATAAATAATTTACCATATACATCAAAATTACATAAAAACAATATAATCTATGACAATATATAATGGGGATTCCCACATTTGTCTATAATCTATAATAATATATGACGGGGATCCCCCATTTTGTGTACATAAATTGTTTTCCTACTTTACCTCTAATAATACTTTTATGTCACAATACAAAATTCAACACGGATGTAAAAAAGCTAAAAAAAAAAATATGGTGGAGAAAAAATAACAAATAGGAAAGAGATTAACATATAGTGGGAATCATCCGTACAATTAAGCTTTAAAAGTTTAGAATGATTGATTCTATATAATTAAACCTTTTATTATAACATAACTTCAAGACAATGTAGAATAAAAAATATATTTAATCATCATATTTTCACAATAAATAAAATCACATAAAATAGAAAATAATACATACATATATATATAATTTTTTTATTATTTATTTATAGAAAGTTATTAATTATTTGTATCAAACAAGTTCTCAATGTGTTCCTTTTGTCAATAACTAGTAACAATAAAATTCAAATGCATTATGAATATAAAAATCAAGTATAATAAAATAAATTTTCAAATTCTTCTATCGAAACTTTCAAGAATGTGTATCTATACCATTAATAAAGGGGATTCTCCTTTTTTGTGTACACATTTTTTTCAGTTTTAACCTTTTAGTAACTACTTTTTTGAAGTCAAATAATTACTCATAATAAAAAAACCATTTACACAATAAAAGGATTACCTATAATAAAATTATAAGAATAATTTATTTTTATACTTACCCTTTTGTGAAATTTATTTTATAGTTTATTAATATTTTTTTCAATAATTAAAAATCATTTTATAGTTTAATAAAGCTTTTGCTATAGTAAGAAAAGAGTGGACATGCATGGGTATAGTGCATGTGTTTCCACTAGTGTACTAACGCTGATACTTATCATATATATACACAACAATTCAGTTTTATGATAAACTTGTAAAAAATTGTCAGGTCTGGCAAGTATAAATCTACAGGTAAGTAAAGAAAGTACTAAATGGACATTATGTTAATGTGTATATTCATTGTTCTTTATTGTGTGTGTAAGAATGTGATATTTCATTAAAAATCATAATCCATTTCTTAACTCCAGAATTTAGAAAAGAAAATTATGAGAAAGTGCCATGTGGTAATTTTAGAAGAATAACCTTATTATTAAAAGTAGATTACAAATCATGAACTCAAAAACTGAATGATAAATAAATAGGAAAGACTAGATAAATCATGAACTTAAAAAAAAAAAAATCATAAACTTACCAGTTTCCTGCATTATTTTCAAACTTTCACGGCGCCTCTCCTCATAAACTCTAGTACCACCAATTTCCTTCAGCAAGTCCAGTCTTTCAGAGTCTTTCATCAAGGTTAATGATGCTATCTATGCAATATATAATGGAACAAGTTTAGAAATCAACTTCAAAGTGTATGAATATAACAACAATAAACCCCAAACCAAATTCAAGCACTGCCACCAAGAGTCAATACCTTTCCTTGTTGTACAACATAATAAGGATTTGAACGGGAGAACCCAGCACTCTCCAGCAAGTTCATCACTTCAGTTTTCCTGCAGATAGTACATAATGCTTAGAATCAGGGTAAATACTCATATTCCAAATCACATATGATAAAATATGTAGTTTTTCTCAATAGTGAAAAATAAAAGCAAACTATATTTGAAATGTACTTCTATTTAACTCACGTTATGTGTTTTCCATCAAGAAAATACTCATCCTTTTTCAAACCAATAGTCCGCCGCAATCGCACTTCCTCCTTGTCAACCTATTCACCAACACAGATAGAAGCTAAGGTAGAGTATATTTTATCAAGCAAAAATCACTATTCCCACAAAAAATAAATGACATTTGGTCTGACAAAGAAAGTAAAGAGAATCAGTTCAAAGCAATGCAATTATTACATCAATACCATTAACAAAATTTTACAGTTTAAGCTGAAAAGGTTATTTAATTGAAATTGTGGTGTAGAAGCTCTATGAAACAAAAACACTGCAAAACACGTCATTAACTGTATTACTCCTGAGCTAGCACAAAATATGCACCATCAAATAAATATGAAACCATGATATTGATCACTAGAAAAACAAGTTATTATCCTCAACATATTACCGGGATGCGGTTGTCTGAATTATCAAAGACAATCTCCACAAAAGCAGATAAAACTTGGTGTCCAGCTCCTTCCTGTGCACAAAGAATAATTTATTTAAGCATATTCAAAATCTATAGTTGATTATATATAGGCGACAACTACAAGTATAAATAAATGGATGAAGTGTGACATACATGGAGTAGTGCCTGTCGATCTTCACCACGTAGGTTTTGAAAAAGATCACTTAATACAAAACGGATGGCTACAAAAGAAAAAAAAAAGGTGTAGCAAAGTGAAGATCGGAGATTTGGCTGTAGTTACTTCAAAATTGTACACAGAAGAAAAGGTGGTCTTTTTTACCATGAAAAAAGTTAGTCTTCCCAGATCCATTAGCACCAACTGCAAAAATAAATAATACCAGATATATTAAATTAAAAATAAATACAATTTAGATGCGTTCATCATTTGAACTAAAAGAAAAGATGATGTTCATCTTTAAAATGTAATTTAAGAAAAAGGAATGATGTGTAAGAGTGGAAAAAACTAAGTAATGAAAATGAAGGTAGTGAAGAGAGTAAATAATGCAGTTATGCCAAAAATACCGCATGCACCCTTTACCTTGGTGTGAGAACGTATCAGCTAATAATCAAGTACTACCGGATCACAAAATTCTTCTTCTTACATATCCCTCACACTTTTTTATGGGTAGAGTCTTTCATGACAATATTGACGAATAACCTTCTTTCTTAGATATCAACTAATAAGTACTATTATATGTATATTTGCAACAATGAATAATTTACAAATTTTGATGATAAATATTAACTACTATTATATCTACCTTATTACGTAGTCTAAGGAAATATGTCTGAATTCAAATAAAAGTTGCATTTCGCAGTCATCATAACATGTTATGAATGAAATGCCCACATCATACATGTCGAAGAGTTTCCAGAATCAATAGAAGATAGGATCTAAAAAATTGTCATTAAAATTATTACCAACACAGTTCACTTTAGAGCTGAAAGGCTCTGTGGAAATTTGCTCTCGATAACTCTTAAAACCTTCGATCACAACCTAAAAGCACAAACGAGCAAATACATCAAAAAACCATTTCCAAAGAGAAAACTCCAAAATTAAAATATCAACATAATATGTGGTGTCTATGATAGAGGAAGTGTTTATGAATCATAATACAAAACAGAATCTAGTCAAATCTAATAGTTTAGCTCACCGTGAAAAGTAACAAAAATTAAATAAACAAACTCCAAAATCAAATTACCTGCTTGATGTACATGTTCAAAGTGTCATAACCGTACCTTTACCGAAACTACAAAAGCAAATGAAAAAATTCCATAAGCGCAAGCACATTACAAACACACCACAGTATTGTACACACTTCCTCGAGTCACAGCAACGGTTTTTTTATAAAACAGAAGACAAGGTACTATATAAATCACGATAGCATTAAAAGATAATACAATTAAGCGTATTCGTATGAAGTTACTGCAGCTCTCACAGTCAGATGAAATGACCGAATCCTCCACAAATGGAAATTCAAAAATCAATACAATTTGGCTTCCAAACCAGAAAACACGCTGCTACTATGAACAATCTAGGGCAAAATCAGGGTATGAAGAGTTTTAGCAGCGAAATCAGAGTATAAGAACGGGGAAATTCAAACGAAGTCAACTATGTGGATGGTATTAGGGTTTTGAGGAGCGAAAACTTTGATAGTGAAAACGAAAATTGCGGAGCGAAGAATAAAGAGAAGCAGAAGCATATGAATAATTTGTATGAGTTTATGAGAGTGAAAAAGAGTACCTCAGAGAAAGTTTAGTGACAACAGGGTGGTAGTAGCCAAAGTTGAAGTTGGAGCGATCAGTTTTTAGTTTAGCGGGTTCCGGGGGTGCGAAGGATAAGACCTGCGCCACAGGGGCGAACTTTAATACCGTTGGTCCGAGTGAACGTGGAGGGAAAGCTAAAGTGAAAAAAAAAAAAAGAATATAACAAAGGGGCAAATTTTGAGAAATGATTTATGTTTTCGTTTTTATTACTAACTAAATTTCCTAGTAATGTTGGACGACATGTTTGGTTTACAGTTTGTAGTTTAAGAAGAAGAAGAGAAATCAAAACTTATTTAAATAAAAAATTGAAAAAATAAAGTGGAATAATAAGCAATAAGAGCTCTATATCCATGTTTTTCTGATAATAAAGTAATTATTATAATCTATAATTATATATAAAGAGGATTCCCTCTTTTTAGAGATGTCAAGATGGGTTTGAACCCGTGAGTCAACCTGGCTCACCACGGGTTCGAGTCGGGTTGGGTTGAAAAAAATTCAACTTTTTCAAAAGTGGGTTGAACTCAACCCGGCTCACTTAATCCACGGGTTCGAACCGGGTTGAAGGTGGGTTGGCCCACTTAACCCACCAACATATTTTCACAATTTTTTAATTTTTTTTTAATTTTCTTTTAATATTTTTTAATTTTTTTAATAATTATTTACTACTCCTATTATATTTGTTCACAATTTCATATTTTTAAATCCTAGAATGTTGCTTAATTATATTTAAATAGTTTGAATGTTTAATTAATTTGATTGTCAAGTTATATATATGTTGATACTTTAATCTTTAACTATAATCTTTATAGTAAATTACTCAAGTAACCGTCTTATAAACGATTTTTTCTAAATTAGCATGAAAAAAATGTATAGTTTTATTATTTATATTTTGTTGAATATAATGATTACTCAAGTAACCGTCTTATAAACGATTTTTTCTAAATTAGCATGAAAAAAATGTATAGTTTTTTTATTTATATTTTGTTGAATAGAATGACAGAAAATTATAATATTAGTCCTGCTTTCTTAGACTAATGGATACTTTCTTGGAAATAATTCTTCATATATTGGTAGTGAGCATGATCAAAACATTGGTTCTTGATTTTACTATGATTGTCATCTCATGGGTTACTTAAAAATTTATTTAAATATTTGAATACTAAAAAAAAAATTAGGTGGGTTGGTGAGTCAACCCACTTAACCCACCAACCCGTGGTGGGTTGAGCCGGGTTACAAAATTTTTGGCTCACCAAAAAGTGAGCCGGGTTGGGTTCACTTATTTTCAACCCGGCTCGTGGTGAGCCAACCCGTGTGAGCCGGGTTGGCTCACTTTGACATGTCTACCTCTTTTGTATCCACATTTCATAATTACAACTTTACCTTTTACAATTTAATTATTTATTAAAATTTTAAAAATTAACAGTTACTTTTACAAGTTTTTATAAAATTATTTTTCTCATATTTTCTTCCTACATTTCACTTTAATTTTTATAAATATATTTTTATTTTTTTCATTAACTTAATAACATTACAATATCATTAATTATTAATATAATTCAAAAAATGTGTACATACAGGCACCATAGCGCCTATGTTTAGTTCTTCATCTTTCGAAATACGTACATTTAGTCATTTCAATCAAGTTTTGTCAGGTTTATGTGATGTTTTGTAGACATTTTAAGATTGTATTTGAGTTGTTTATACTGTATGACACATTTTGTTTTAATATTAAGTCAAATATTATTATTAAACGCGCTTGATTAAAATGACTAAATCCACGTATTTTAAAAGATGGATGACTAAATTTGTCAAAAATTTTGAAATTTACTAATTTTAAAATTCACTGAAATTTAAAGGATAAAAACATATTTAACACTTACAAGAATGATTCCACACTAATATGTGCAACACTCACACAAGTAGAACAAGCAAACCACTTACGTGTTTGGTTGAATGGGAGTAACTTTATATTGTATTTGAAATGTTTGCTTCGTGTCATCATATAATTTAACAACATTGAAAAGCTGTACAAAAAATAATAAATTGCTTGCCACTTAATTGTATTATGTGCACCAAGTATCAGACTTTATCGTCATAACTTCTACGATCCTATCTTGAAAAAGAAAAAATCAACAACACAATCAAATAAGAACATCTTTCAAAATAAAAACAACTCAAACCATAAAATCACTTTAAGTATAAGTACTTGCCCCTTCATTCTTTTTGAAACTTTGTTCAACTACAACACATCAAAATCACCTTCACAAACTGAAAAACATTACAATCATAACAGTGAAATCATCAAACTAGACCCTTCTACTGTCTATGTACAATTTCCTTTTGTGAAAGACTAAATTCTCAACATTTAATTTTTCTAATTTTGCAAGTTGTTTGCTCTTGAAATCCTATTTTCTGATGAACAAATTCTTAACAATATTTTCTATAGTTTTATAGATTTTTATATTTATAATAAATTACTTTATTAAAAATTTATAATTTTGTGTGAATATAAATTTAAAAAATATATTTAATTTAATATTTATAAATTAATCGGAAATAAATGAATGATTATAATAAATAAGATACTTTAAATATATTCGTAATAGAAAAATTATCATAATAAAATATTGTAATTATGTTTTTTTTAATTAATTTTCATAAATGTATATTTATTTGGTTAAAATAATTTATGTAATGTAATAAGTTAGTAAAAATAAAACAAAAATTGTAGGTGGAAATATTTTAAAAGAATTTTGATGTAAAGTTAAAAATTAGTAATATAGATTTAAAGCATTTAAGTTTATTTATAAAAAAAACATTTAAAGAAAATATTTAAAAAGTATAGAATTATTTTTAAAACAGTTTTATTTAGAATATATATATATATATATATATATATATATATATATATATATATATATATATATATATATAAAATATAGGAAAATAGTAAATTTCATAAAAAAATTTAAAAAAAAATTAAAATACAGAAGGTATCATGTTAAAGAAATTTAAATTCAAATTGGATAATTATTTATTGAAGTTATAATTATTTAAATTAAAGTTAATAATTAAAAATAAATAAATTTCTTGTACTAAAATGTTTAGTTTTTTAAATAAAAAGGTTAGTAATAAATGTATATTAACAAATAATAAAGAATAATTTTAAAATCCAAATTCATACGGGTTTGTAACATATTACAATTTTTTAATAAAATAACACAAGAAAAAAATTTGCATATAATTGTCTTTAAAAAATTATAATTCCAACCATAAAATATATGCAAAACTACGAAAAAAAATTGATAAAAAATCAATATTTAGCAAAAGAAATTGTACTTGACCAGTAAAAGGTTCTAGTTCGGGAAAGCAATTTCTTAATCGTCTACTCAAGTAAATAAAATTTAAAAATAGCTTATAAGGGTAAAAAAATCCATAACAAAATGAAGGAGTGGAATGTTACAGTGTGTTTTGGATGAGGCAATTTAAGAAAATAATTCATTTATTTGGAGAATTTAAAATTCTTATAGGAAAATAATATGTTTTGAGGAGCAAATTTAAAAGAAATTGAATTTGAAAATTTTTAATAAGGTATTTCAAATAACTAAAAAAATAGAATTTAAAATTCAATAAAAAAAAAGAAGGAATTGAAATTCCTCCTAAATTGTGGAATTGCTCATTGGTTAAGACAAAAAAAATATACAGGTCCAATAAGTCGAGTCGGCCCAGACAAAAGGTTGAGACGATTCGGTTCGGGTCGAATGTCAAGTCGAGTCAGGTCGAATGTCAAACATGGTCAGGTAAAAGGTCAAGTCGGGTTAGGTTGGGCTGAAGGTCGAGTCAGCCATTTAGAATTGAAGGTCATGCCAGGTCGAGAAGAATGTCAAGTTGGATAAGTTGAGCCGAAGGTCAAGTAAAGTCGAGATGAACGTCAAGTCAAGTTGGCCCAAACAGAGTCAAAGGTCGAACCAGGTCAGGTCGAGTTTTTATTGTTGTCACTTGTAAATTCTTTATTGTGACACGTAACAATGTTAATGCCACATGGTAGGACAATGCTACATGTGTCAAATATCATCGTCGTGATTTCAATTTAGTCCCTACTTTTGTGTCTTTAATTCAATTTTGTCCCAATTTTTTTTAATAAGTGAAATATATTTTTATAATTCATTTTTTATAAGATTAAAATTAATTAGGTATAAATATTTTTATAAATTTAAGTACTGATATTTATATTAAAATTTAGTGGTCAAAGAACACATCGACAAAATATGGGTTAATAATATAATATTTTAAAAAGTAATTTTTAATAAAAAAAATATTAGTATAACATTTAAACAAATAATAGATTTGGTCTTAAATTTAAGAGACACAATATTGCTTTATTTAAAAAAAAAAAAGTGACTGAGTATATTGTTCTATTAGTATAACATTTTTTATCACTAAATTTTAATGTAAATATCAATACTTAATTTTGTAAAAATATTTATACTTAATTAGTTTTAATCTTATAAAAAGGAGAATAAAAAAATATACTTTAATTATTAAAAAAAAAAGTGGAACAAAATTGAACCAAAGACAAAAAGTGAGACTAAATTGAAATTAGAACAATGACATTTGCCACACCAGCACACATGGCAACAAAAAGATTTTGCAAAAGAAGAAAAATTAAAAATTTGAAAAAAAAAAAAACATAGAATGACATGTGACATACTATTAAGGCGTTAATTATTTTTGTCGAAAAAGAACCTAATTGAATCACTTTTCAAAAATAGGGACGATTGACACTTTTTAAACAACGGATACCAAATTGACACGCCCCTACCAAAGTAGATATCATCTAAGTAATTAAACCTATTTTAATTTATTGAAATTGTTGAAATCCTCCGTCCAAACACAATTATGTATTTTCATAATTTGTTCAAATTTTTCCTGCCATGCCATTGGAAATTTGAACCCACCATGAAAATAAAAAAGGAATTCAGTCACCACTTACAAAAAATTATTCAAAATTAATTTTATAAATATATCAAAATTGTGTCAACAAACTATGTAAAAATATTATTTTCGTTATTAATGTAATGCTTCTCGTAACAAATATTGTTTAGTTAAAAACTAGAGTTGTTATCTTTTATACTACAAGACAAGACAATATTACTTGTACAATATAGATCTTAATGAAATATGGTATCAATGGGTTTACTGTTTTATATTTATGGTTTAAATACTTTTTTTTTTCAATTTTTATTAAGTTTTTTCAAATAAATTTTAATTTTGGTTTTGTGTTCAAATAGGTCTCAATTTTCGTCAATTTTTTTCAATTGGATCCTTTTTTGCTAATACTGTTTAAATCATTAACGGCTCGAACAGTGACTGTCACGTGTTACCTCTTGGTTTTTTTGAACTTTATTTTTATTTTTATTTTTATTTTTTTATTTATTTTTATTTTTTTAAAATGTACACATGTCAACCTAGTAGTGTGCCACGTGTCATTTCGTGGTTTTTTTTATTTATTTTTATTTATTTTTAATTTTTTTAAATGTGCACGTGTCAACTCAGTAGCGTGTCACGTGTCAAAGTCAATGTTCTATATTCAATTTGGTCCCTATATTTGTTATTTTTATTCAATTTAGTCCCAATTTTTGTTAACATTAACCAATTTGGTCCCTATCGAAGATGCGATCAAATTTAATTTTTATATCAAAGTTATAATGATGTGAATTTTAATATATTATATAAAAATATTTAATAAAAAATGTGAATTTTAATATAAAAAATAAATTTGGTTTCAATTTGGAGATAAACCAAATTGGTTAATGTTAACAAAAATTGTGACTAAATTGAATAAAAATAACAAATATAGGGACCAAATTGAATATAGAACATGAACTTTGACACGTGGCACATTACTAGGTTGATACGTGGACAATTTAAAAAAAATTAAAAAAGTTTAAAAAAAATCACAAAGTGACACATGGCACGCTACTAGGTTGACACGTTTACATCTAAAAAGTTTTAAAAAAATTAAAAAAATCAAAATCAAAATCAAAAAAAATCAAAAAATCAAGTGACAAATAGATCAAGATGTATTCTCACAATAGGATCTACTTGGATTAACAATGTTGTATGTTGTGTTTAAAAGGTTGATGATTATATTATATAGATATGAACCTTTTAAAGATCTTTCGTAAACTCTATAAGAAATCCAAGAGTATTAATCAGAATACAAAAGTACAAGATGACAGTTGTATTATAGATAGAATAGTTGTACATGACACATGCCTAAGTGTAACACGTGCCTAAGTGTAATACAATACTAAGCACGAGTGTTATCATACACCCCATTAACAATAATGAAAATATGAGTTTCTCCTTTCTCCCATTCTTGTCCTCTTCATAAGAAGAAACAAATAATAAATTTATTTCATTATACATAATAATGAAAAATTAGTTTCCAAGATACTATGTGGTGAAATATTTTGGTATAAAATGAGTGTAAATAGAAAATTGCAATCGAATAACTCTTATTGACATTGCATGTCTGGACTTCTCCTTTGTGGTTAAACTATATTTAGTTCTACATGACTCTTTTTGTTTTTTTGTTTTTATTTACGGAATGTTTGATAGAGAGAATTTTTGGTGAAGAGTTGAAACAACTTATTCTGATACTGAGTCTCATAATAATTACTTACATTGTGATAATGAAGTGTATTGTTTCATTAGCTTCACTTGTTTAAATGAATATATTTCATGCGTAGTGAATGATAAACTGGTAGGTAATTAAAGTTATGATGCGAGGTGTTTCAATGAATATATTTCATGCGCAATGAATGATAACCAAATCCAAATAAATGGAACCATTTGGATTTATGCTTGTTTTGGTCACTAATCAGAGATGTAATTTCTTAATAAATATGTGTCTAGAACTAACTGGACCATTGGATTAAATACACTAGACAATGATTGGAGTAGCTAAAATATTTGATACCACTACAATATTGTCCTTTTAAACCTTGAACTTAATGGAAAAGGTTCAAAACAAATTAATTTAATTAAGTGATAATTTGTAATATCACTACAATGTTGTCCTCTTAAATGTTATCCTACAAAAAATAATATTTGTTTTCGAAAAACAAGATCTCGTAAGTTTTGAAGGTTTTGATGTGTTCATCATTAGGATAATTGATCCATCATATAATTTTGCATTGAGGCACATCCATTTTTGGATGGAAAGTTTATTTCCATGGTCTCACACATGATTGTCATCAACAAATATGAAAAAACTACCTTATTCTAATTAATTAATACAAATGTTCATGTATATAGAGATGACAAATAAACCCGTCTCATGGGTATTGCCCAAACCCGTCTCCGTTTTGACGGGGAATCCCCGCATTGACTGGGTATGCGTATGGGTATGGAGAATCCCCGACTTTTTCAATTGGGTATGGGGATGGGTATGTGGATGTACATATCCCCGCCATATTACCCGTCCCCGTTTAAATTATTAAAATATTCCTAATTAATTAAATAACCACACACACACACACATATATATATATATATATATATATATATATTATTTTTTATTTATTCTAATTATTTGGTTTGTCATGAAACTCATTTGCATTTCAATTATATTTTTCATCTTATCATGACCTTTATGTAATTATGTTCAAAATATGTATGTTAATTAAAAAATTTTATGTCTCACATTTGAATATTTCTATTACTTTTTAATATTTTTATTTAATGTATATTTTTTTTTCACATGAAAATGTTTAATACTCTCAATTTAAGTATTTAATAGCACAAACATTTCGTTTATTAGGTAATATAAAAAAAATCATTTACTTATTATTCTTATTATTAGTTT
>Ga0214545_1005086_pt1 | contig 24093 bp, 10 predicted proteins | sample CNSS4metaG_FD_160064 | JGI IMG/M metagenome (GOLD analysis project Ga0214545, IMG submission 160064) | Root nodule microbial communities from cowpea collected in UCLA plant growth center, Los Angeles, California, USA - CNSS4 | ecosystem: Host-associated > Plants > Roots > Nodule | place: USA...
AATATATATATATATATATATATATATATATATATATATATATATATATATATATATATATATATTGAGCTCAAACATGCCAAAGGTAACTTTTTCCACATCATCAATTCTAGGTTACTAATCCTTAAAAATAAAGAGGATGAACCTACATTTTTATTTATCTTATTTAAAGAAGTAATATATCTAAATATCTCATTATCTCAATTCATAACTCAATAGTTACACTATAAGCATAAAACAAGTATTACCTTCTTCTTAATTGTCATTTTACATCAATCAACTCAATAATTCTCATCACACTGACTAAAATCAAACATAAATAAATATAATAGATTGAATAATAAGGTGTAGGAAAATATTGTTTTATTAAGGTTCACACACTTAAAAACATTATGTAATGAAAATAGAGTTTGTTTGTGACGATCACCACACTTAAACCACTAAAAAGTTATTTGAACAATAATATATACCAATTGGCATAAAAAAAAAACTAAACAAGTAAAATAACCTAGTTACTTAAGTTTAAATTTAATATTTTTCCAAAATTAAAATTAAACAAAATTACATTTGTAATTTCTTAAAACATATTTAGACATAAAAATTAATAAATATAAGTTTAACCGAGATGTCAAAATATATAATTATGGGTTAAATATGTTTTTTTCCTTAACTTTCAGTAAATTTTAGAATTAGTCCATTTCGAAACTTTTGATCAATTTAGTCCTTCACCTTTCAAAATACGTGAATTTAGTCATTTTAATCCAATTTTGTTAAGTTTATTTAACATTTTAAGCACGTTTCACAGTAGTATTTGACTTAACATTAAAGCAAAAATGTATCAAATAGTATAAATAACTCAAATACAATCCTCAAATGCGCTTCAAGCATCAAATAAACCTAACAAAATTTGATTAAAAGGACTAAATTCACGTATTTCAAAAGATGAAGGACTAAATCATTCAAAAGTTTCGAAATGGACTAATTCCAAAATTCATTAAAAGTTAAGAACAGAAAACATATTTAATCCTATAATTATATATACCATGTGTTTTTAATTAAAAATAATAGTAAATAACATATAATAAAATTATGAATATGATAAAATCATTTGTGAAGGGTAAAGCTAGTGCACTTGATAGATCCTGGAGAAACTATAGATGTACAGATGGGAGTTGACAATACTGATGGAAAGAAACAACTTGGTAAGTAGCATATGTGGTTGTTGGTTTGGTCCTCTCTTCTTTGCAAGGAAACAACACCATATCACATAATCAACAACACAAATTGATGGTAAAGTGATAATCAAGAAGTAGTGTTGTTGAAACATTATTAACAACATAGCACACAAGAAGAAAGACTTGTGAGACCACTCTATGTCAACAGTTACTTAGCTTCTTCTTTTTTTCTTTCTCCCTAGATATGGCACAAAAGGCCAAACAACAAAACTCACAAATATCCACTAAACTCCAAAACCAGCTCCAAGGGAGAAACCAATTTTGTGGCTCAAGAATCCTATGCCTACGCTTCACTTCTCTATACGCCAAAACCTTACATCACTCACTCACTCCTCCATCACCATCAGTGTTTTCAGCCAACTACTTTGCTTTTCATTTCTATTTTAACCCACACCATTCATTGCACAATTTATTAACCACTTTCTATCTCAAATTAATATATCTTCATGTACTAACAAAATTACTAAAGTCAAACACAAATGTTCCATAAGTAGTTTTTTATTTCGGACCTAGTTTATAAAATAAGAGTTGTACTTATTTATATAAGAATTAAATATATTTTTGGTCCCTTAATTTTTAGTGAATTTTGGAATTAGTTCATTTTGAAACTTTGGACAAATTTAGTCTTTCATCTTTCGAATACGCGAATCTAGTCCTTTTAATAAATTTTGTTAAGTTTATTTGATATTTCGTACGCATTTCAGGATTGTATGTGAATTGTTTATACGGTTTGACACATTTTTGTTTTAATATTAAGTCAAATTACAATTATGAACATGCTTGAAATGTCAAATAAACTTAACAAAATTTGATTAAAATGATTAAATCCACGCATTTCGAAAAATGAATGACTAAATTGATCCAAAATTACAAAATAGACTAATTTCAAAATTCATTGAAAGTTAAGATACCACAAACATATTTAACCTTTTATATAGTTCAATCATACAAAACTCTCAAATATAACTTAATCATACAAAATTCGAAATTAAAGAAGTTATCTTCTTTACAATTAAGGAAAATTGTACTTTGATTCTTATTTTTTGACTTTCATAGTTTACTTTCTAACATGATTTAGTCTAACTCATTAATTAATTAATGTACTACTATTTTTTTTTATTTTTAAGAAATCAATGACACATACTAAATTATTTAAAAAAAAAAAAAAAAACTTTATCATTGTCCTGTAACTCATTTGTAGAGTGAGGAAAAAAAATGAGATATGTGTGAATATGCATAAAGATAAGGATGGGAAATGGTGAATTGCTTATGGCATCTGTTTTGGATTTCACGGAGGTTGATATGTGTAAAGTGAATTTGGTGATGTAAGAGAGAGTAGAGCGAAAGGCAGCAACAATTGAGGTATGATTCGAATCCTTTACCCTTTGTACCCATTCCAACACAATCATTCTCAGATGAATCCCTCCCTGTCAAATTATGGGTCTCAATCACCTGTCTCTTACTCATCAAAACTCAAATTTGATATACCCCTCTTTTAATTTTTATTCATTTCAAATACTTAACGTAAATGCATAGTCACAACTCAAATTACAAATCATTGGTTAAATTATAGTGGGTCCAATCTCACTAAGGTAACAGTTCATCTCAGAAATGTTTTTACATTCTGCAGAAACTAACATGAAAGTAGGAGCTTTTTTTAAATGCTTGGTTGAAGAGAATAAAACCCTTTCACTTTCACTTTTTGAGTATTCCTCACAATCAAGTAAATAAGCTCGTTTACCTTCTAAAAAATGATTAATCTGTTGCCCATAGAATCCATTTTGTTCTTGTTAGGTTTTACACAGGGAATATTACTGGCAGAACAAATACTAATGAGACCAACTATATAAGACATTGATACTATTCTCAACTCAAAACTTAAAGTAACGAGTTTATAGGTCTTCATTCTTATATGATGTTCCACTTTCTCATTTTTAATCAATGTAAAACTTAAACTCACACGTATATTCTTAATCGTTCTCTACTAACAACATACACGTGATACCCTGTAACTGTGGTGGTACCCTTTGGATTCAAGCTCCAATGCAGGGAAATGTGGAGTAAACAATGTAAGAGGCTTTGACTTGTGAGCGATTAGGCTTTGATAAGTGTGCATAATCTGTGATTAAGAAAAAATTAATGGTAAGAATCTGATTGAATAATTAAGAATTAGTGTGTAGAGTGAAGGAAGCTTATTGATTTTATTGAAGATTTGTCGATACATGATTGATTATGATATGGCTCTAAGTAGGACAGTGGCTTAATTAGGTAGTACAATGGGAGAAAAATAGTGGGGTAGTGTCCAACTCCAAACATATCTTCCCTCTCTAATCAATCTATGATACTAACGTATCTGCACTATCTTTTATGAAGATCCAGAGAAAATGTTTAGGTACATAATTTCCTTTGCTTCATGCCATGTTTCAGACTGTACTACGACTACCATCCAACATCAACATGAACATCACTAGGTCACCCTTATAATAATAATACTATGTTATAAGAACATGGATCTTGTTGTTATGGTCTTTATGTTGTGTTTTGGATTTAATCATCTCAAAGTTTTAAACAAAAATATATATGGTAGGTACTATTGGTTTTTTAAATGAATTTTGTTTTTTCTTAATTTTTTAAATTAAATTATTGAAATTTATTATTTAATTATTTTGTGATTTACATATATGCAGATGCTATTTTTAATTTACTGTTTTAATCACTATTTAATTATTTATTTTGATTTATATAATGTTATGATCTAAAGTTGATTAATCAGATTAATGAATTAAAATTAGGTGGAAAAGAGTACATCAAAATATTATTATCTTTTTATTAAATGAGAACATCAACCATAACAATAAATTTAGTAAAAATTTAAATTAGTCATTTTATTGTGTAAATGAATTAAAAAAATAACATGACAAGATAAAAAAATTACATTAATATTTTTTATAAAATATTTAATTAGGATATAAATTATGATATGTGGACATGTTGAAACTTATATTTAAATAATTCAAAGTAAAATACAGTAATATGAATTTTTGTTAATTACAATTCATAAATATGAGTTTAGTAATTTAATATTTGAGGTATATATTTGTTTCTGAACTCAAGTATTTTAAAATAGGATTGTTTATATATATATATATATAACTATAATATATATACTTATACTTTGTTAATAAAAAATATAAATGGAACAATGATATTAAGATTTTGGATTAAAAATAAAATATATAGATTTTTTTTCCTGTTGCTATATCAGAAAAAAAATCAAAACAACTTATTTTTTTTAAGAAAAAAAGTTAAACTTGTGTTTATTAAAGTATTTAAGTACTATAATTTATAAAAATGAATAGTAGGTGAATTAATTAAAATAATAGGTAGCTATTATCATGTTGACGTTGCGCACCCATCACCGTTTACCAAGATTCATGCACTGTGCCCTGTTCTGTTCTGTTTTGTTCTGTTCTCTTCTGCTTTATCTCACTTCTTTCACAGCAATTATATTATAAAGTCTGCAAACCGTTGACCACAAATATCAAAGATGCTTCTTGCTTCTTTCCTTTGCTTTGCTCAGATATTTATTTCCTTCAATATCTATCATCTATCTTTAAATTCAATATACTAAGTTTTTCTTGGACCGTACAATTATTATTCAACTTGTTTTTTCATTTAAAGTGTGCTGCTATCTGCTTACAAACTTTGAAATAATCTCATACTCTTATCCTATGCACCACACGATTAAATAAACACTTCCACTTCAGCTTTTGTCCCTCACTAAGTATTCTTAAAATGAATGTTGTTTGAGAAATATTCGTTCTTCAAAAAAATATCAACAAAACTCACTGTTACATACATGAAATTGGCAACATCTGCTGAGATACATCAAATGTTTGTTTGTTGACAAGTGTTTTTAGAATACAGCTTCATCTGTAAATCATAGAGTTTAACAGTCATGTGATGAGTTTTACTCTATTTATCGATCATTGTTGGCATAATTGTTGTACAACTTAAAAGATTACTTTATAAGTTTTTTCAATTAGTTGAGCAGAATGTTTGATCATGGCAATTTCATTTGACATGTCAGAAAACTATGAATAAATATGATTGATGTGCCATACTTATCGTCACACATGAGCCATGTACACTCTAAAGAACTTGATAACATTGTGTAGTGATTGGTGTAACATAACACTCCTGCATGATTAATGTAAAACTGTCTGAGATTTTTTAACCTTGAAGATTTGAAGAAGAAAAACAATAATACAGTGTGCAGCAATTTGATTATAATTGTTGGATTTGTGTGTAGGGTGTCCTCCGTAGGACTCATCTAAGGACAGTCCATCGGTTGATCAGGACCATTGACTTGTTCAGTTGGTGGGCCGTCCCTAACTCTATTTACATGTGAGGTTGGTGAAAGGCACTATCAACCTTTTATTTATTTATTTTTCTTTCTGGTTTATTATATTGTGATTTTCACATTTTTTTCATTTCTTTCACATCATGAAATGTTGTGTAATTTCCTTTGATTTTCCCCCCTCTGGTAAACCCCATAGCATAGGTTGTAGTCATAGACATTAGTCTTATAGCTCAGTGCTCAGTGACTGTCTCTGAATTATTACTCACTCGTGGGCATTTATGGCTGTGGGACACACCTACCCATGCCAATATCAATTTTTAAGTAACACTTGAGTGACATTCAACCATTTTGAATTTGCTTGTAATTCTAGTAGTAGTTGCTGTTGTTCTAGTGAGTGTGTGTGTGTTTTCTAGTTTCTAGCTAAAGGAAAAGTAGACCCCTGTCTTTATTAGGAGGGATTAGTAATTAGTAAATAGTACTAAACAACAACTACAAACAACGTGAAAAACTAAAAAGATGTCACTACTACTTCAGATAATGTACTCCATAAAAGTTTCAAATTGTGCTGACACTTCTACTTGTAATTTTTATCACAACCTGGTGTTGTAGAAAATTATTGGGGTGGGTCACTACACTGGGTGAATTTTAAAACCTGGGCTGCATAGCATGGAAAACAGTTGAAGATTTTTACATTTACTATGTCTCTGAGTGACTTTGGATTATATTTATTCTCTTTCAGGAGATAGATATTTAGTAGTAGTAGTAGTATTATTGTGATAACAATTATTTATTTACACTAGTGAGTTAGTGATTGGCATCACTGCACCCCTCAAAAAAAAGTGCAAGAAAAAGGGGATTCAGTGAGGAAGCAGAGAGGCCAGTTATAAATTGATTGTCAGTAACTCAAATCTCACCTTCACAGTTCACACCACTTGTGTTGTTGTTGTTGTACCACTCTGTGTGTTGTTTATTTCTCCCCGTGTGTGTGAAAGAGTGAAAAGCAAAGCTATTTTCTAATCTTGTGAGTAGTGAGTGTGTGAAGTAACAATGGTGGTGAAGAAGCCACGGATAGTGATAATTGGAGCAGGAATGGCAGGCCTCACAGCTGCCAACAAGCTCTACACTGCCACTGCCTCCAAGGACTTGTTTGAGCTATGTGTTGTGGAGGGTGGAAGCAGGATTGGTGGCAGAATCAACACCTCAGAGTTTGGTGGTGACCGTATTGAGATGGGTGCTACATGGATCCACGGAATTGGAGGCAGTCCAATTCACAAAATTGCTAAAGAAATCCACTCACTCCGCTCTGACCAACCTTGGGAGTGCATGGATGGGAACACTGATGAGGCCATCACCATTGCTGAAGGTGGCTTCCATCTCCACCCTTCCATTGTTGACCCCATTACAAAGCTCTTCAACACCCTCATGGAATATTCTCAAAGGAAGCTCAATGAAGCCACTGCAAAGGGTGAACTTGAAAGTTATCACAACCTGCCTGCTCTGGCTGCTAAGGTTGCTTCCAACAGGTCTGGGAACGACAACCTTAGTATTGGCTCTTTTCTGAGACAAGGCCTGGAGGCTTACCAGATTTCAAAGGAGCAAGAGGAGGTCAAAGGGTGTGGGGAGTGGAGCAGGAAGTTACTTGAGGAAGCAATATTTGCAATGCATGAGAACAACCAGAGGACCTATACATCAGCTGATGACCTCTTGACACTGGATTATAGTGCTGAGAGTGAGTACAGAATGTTCCCAGGTGAAGAAATCACTATTGCTAAAGGCTACTTGAGCATAATTGAGTCCTTAGCCTCTGTGTTGCCACCTGGTTTGATTCAGTTAGGTAGAAAAGTCACAAGGATTGAGTGGCAGCTTGATGAGAGGAAGGGTGTGGGAAATGGCTGTTGTTCTTCTAGGCCTGTGAAGCTGCATTTTTGTGATGGCTCCGTTATGTCTGCTGATCATGTCATTGTCACAGTTTCACTGGGAGTGTTAAAATCTGCTATTCGTGATGATGATGATGATGATGATTCAGGTATGTTCTGTCCTCCTCTTCCCCCTTCCAAAACTGAGGCAATTTCAAGGCTTGGCTTTGGGGTTGTTAACAAGTTGTTTATGCAATTAAGTCCAAAACATGGAGGAGGGAAACATGAATACCATCATGAACATGTAAATGAAGACTCCGACAAGGGGTTCCCTTTCCTGCAAATGGTTTTCCATTCACCTCAATCTGAAACGAGGCACAAGAAAATACCATGGTGGATGAGGAGGACAGCCACCCTTTTCCCCATCTACAACAATTCCAGTGTCCTCTTGTCTTGGTTTGTGGGGGAAGAAGCACTGGCACTCGAGTCACTCAAAGATGAGGAGATCATAAATGGAGTTTCATCCACAGTCTCGTGCTTTCTACAGCATTCTCAGTGGCAAAAGGGTTCCAGTTCACATAGATTGTGCAATGGGAATGTGAATTCTGAGGAGAGATCTCAAGAAAATGAGGTGAAGTTCAGTAAAGTCTTGAAGAGCAAATGGGGAACTGATCCCTTGTTTTTAGGCTCATACAGTTATGTTGCAGTAGGGTCAAGTGGTGATGATTTAGATGCAATGGCCGAGCCATTGCCAAAAGATAGCAGTTGTCAGCCTTCTGCTTCATCTCCACTTCAAATTTTGTTTGCAGGGGAAGCAACTCACAGAACTCATTATTCCACAACTCATGGAGCTTACTTCAGTGGTCTCAGGGAAGCCAATAGGCTTCTTCAACATTATCATTGTGTTGGGATTTATAATAACTAGTTTTTCTTCCTCCTTTTTCTCTTCAAATTTTTGAACATTAATCTCTATGATATTATTCCCATTTTCATTTTAAAACGTCTTCGTTTCTCTTTAAGGAAAGTAGTGAGTGATTTGGGAGAAATCAATATTAGAAGGGGGCAAGATGAATAGTGAGATGGGGACCTTTAGATGTACTACTTGAAGTAATTTTTCCCCAATATATTCCTTTCTCTTCATTTATATGAGTGTAGTTCTTTTCATTTAATCTCCTTGTTAATCTTCAAAAGAAAACCAGATGAGATTTTTTTATGACATTCAGGATTTGAATTTAGGGACTAGAAAGAAAGCTTCAGCTATGCAATGCAAGAACCCCCATCTCCATGTGTGTGTCTCTCTCTGGCTTCTCTCAAAGGACAGGATCCGCCAAACCCGGTTCTTTCCAGCTTGGAATCTCCTCATTAGTTCTATGAAATGAAATATGGCTTGTCAAGTGCTCAGGCCTATGTGTTCCTGTCAAAACATTGATGCTACCTTTATGAGAATTGCTCCTTGATGTGATATAGATAGAGCTTTTGTAATTAAGTGCAATTCAATTCATGTTGATTCCATTCTACATGTAAAATGAAGTTTAATTTGATCAGTGTAATGTAAGGCAACAAAATGGATGACTTTGTATGTACATATATGTATTATTGTTGATAGCAATAAGCAAAAGCAATGCAATGATGGTGGTTGGGGCTAGCTAGGTGTGATGTATGTATGTATATCTATCACAAACGAAACACAGACTAAACAAGTTTGATTCCAAAGAAACAAAGGGTAATAACAGGAAACTCCAAAAGCATTGATTTGTTTGAGTGATATATATTAGAGGTGTGTGGGAATGAATAAATGAGCTGGCTAAAACTGTATAGGATTCACATGAAAATGGATAGAGGCAGCAAAGGTAGGGTCCCATTATGCACCCCCCCTGCCCCCATGACCAGTTGCGGTCGATCAGACCAATAACCAAAATGTCCTTTAACAATGAGACAGAATTGTAGATGCTTATAGCCATCTGATTGCAGTGATCTTTTGTGCAGAAGCTCTCTTGGTCAGGATTCATGAAAACGACTGGTCCCATTCTTCTGCATAGTAGTACGTATTTTGGCAATAGGACAGACATACATATATGTAGACCACTTTGCTCCAAGTAACAAAATCCCCTACCTACCAATTGTTATTCAAACCATCATTCATACTTTTTACTTCTCCCTTCATTTTGGTCTCCTTTCACACCCATGTTCTTGTAGAACAGCCCCATGTTACAATAATACACACTTTCTGTCATAATGTGTCTGTCTGACATTGCCAACTTCTATTTTCTGTGCTTCAAAAATTCACCCCTTTGAATTTCATGCATCTTCTCAACCAAACAATGAATCAATTCCATCATTCTTTTTATTAGAGTTAAAAACAGTACTTAAAAATCAGTTATGTTATGCTTAGGTAATTGAAAGTGTTTGATATTGTGAATTGGTAGTAGTATCCTTAGGATAATGATTAGGAAGACCCTTTGGGTAATAAAACACCGAACAAAAGTCACATGGAATAACAACCTGTTTTGGGGTCACTAAAATTGTGGCAGTGGCTTGGTGCATTTGCTTGATAAATGCTAACGGATTATCTAAGAATATCTGTTTGGTGACTGTGAGGTCAAATCAAGTGCAATGTAAAGTGAGTATTATTGTAAGATTTCCCAAGGCCCTCCCCGTTCCCCATTTCAAGTTTTTAACTCCACCCTCCCCCTCCTTTTAAAAGAATAAATAAGGAAAAGAAAAGAAAATAAAAAATAAAAAATAAAACACTGAAATGGCCCACTTGTTCTCTCTTTTTGCCTCTTGTGGGCTTCAATCACCCTTTGATGATTGCACACCACAGACCAATCTGTCATCTAGTCCTTGTCTGATACATAAACCAACAAATGAGAATCTACATTCCTCACCTGCTAATCTAACATCTTAATTACCAAAACATCACCCTCTTTCCATCCAATTATCATTATGCTCACACACCTTCATTGGCAATATTTAATGCTCACCACCCCATGTAATTGACCACAACATCTGAGGTCTATTCTGCTATAATCAAGTTGGTGTGATAATTACCCCATTCATTGCTCAAAATCTTTTGAAATTAATCAGAAATCTTTTGAATTAAGAACAGTCAATGCCACACAATCCTACTCTAGGTTTAGGGGCTGCCACTTGATTTGGTTTAACTCTAGTAGGACCATTGAATTGACTACACGTGCACATTGGAAAGATTTCATTGTAAGGATACATACAAACAGATAGATAGATGGTTTGGTTTGTATGATTCAATCAAATTCAAGTGTAATGTGTGTGCTCTAGCCCTCTGAATCTGATAACTGAGCATAAATTTAACTTAATGGCAGACAAATTACCTCTCATTATTGTACTCATGGCCCTGTCATGCACTTAGTACAGCAAGGGAACTGATTCAGTCACCAATTAGAAGAATAGAATGAAACAATATAAAAACTAATTGGCATGGCAGAATGTGAATCACATCGTGAGACTTACTTTACTCCTTTAAGCAGTGGATGTTGTTGTAGAAGTGTTGATATAATATACGTACCACTCAACTCAACTCCATTGCTTCTTGCTTTTCTGTTTATTCAGTTGGATGTACTTTAATCATTCTCTTTCACAAAAATTATGATTCTTTCTATCATATTCACCTTTGGACAAACATTTCTTTAACTTTACGTGTCCAACTTCTTTATCATGATGATCCTGCTTTTCCTTTTTTGCAAATCTTAGATTAAAAGTTTAATGATAGATGATTAAGAGGTCTCCATCCCTTTATTCTTTCTAAATGAGAATAACGTTTTTCCATTCCTAAAGAGCCAATGATGACAAAGAGGAAGATGACAGATTTAAATAAGTTATCACATTGGGGATCTGGATTTTTCTTTAGGAAGACCTAGGTAGTGATAGGGGTAGACCCTTTTGCAAATAATATATAAAGAAAGATCAAGAAGTAGGCCACTTAAATCTTCAGAATGGAATCTTTGGAGTAGTCATATTCGTAGCCTAGCTAATAGGTTTGTTTTGAGGTTTCCCAAATTCTTTTTTGAGCATCACACTTCAAGGGGTCGATCCAACTATTTACTATCTTTTGCCCACATTCTCTTTCATGATCATTGAACCAAAGCATGAGAAGGACAATCCTCCTTCAATATGTTCTTTTGGCAACTCATCAACCAAACACTGCTAAATGATAACGATTTCAGAACTAAAGTTCACTTCTTTTCCTTTTCTTTTCTTTTCTTTTCTTTTCTTCAGGAGCTACATCAAATGTATATATGAATCTCATTCATTCAATGGTGGGCTCTTTCAATTCTTTACCTCAACTCTAAACTCACTTAAAATTTTCTCTTTTGTTACTGCTATTATAATTCAAAGGGTAAGTAAACAAAAGGACTATTATTTACCATAACCTGAGAAGTGGTTCTTCTTCAGATATGCTGTCTAAAAATAACACAGCCTACAAACAACTCACTATAGTTATTACCTGTCTGTCTCTTTTACCTGGTAATAGCTTCTGCAGAAAACTGTTTTCTTATCAGTGTATCTTCTTTTACTTTCTTTTGTAGATCCCATGAGCTTGAAGTATATAATTTTGTACAACCTAGCTGGTCAACTATGATGTCTAGGATGCAACAAAAGCTTGTGAAAAAAATAGTACATGACAAGGACTTCACAGACTAAAGATTTTTTGTTTGATTGAGGTGAAGGGGAGTGGATTCTGAAGTTGGATTACTATCTTAATCCAATATTCTTTCTGTCTAATACTTCTATTTTAAAATGAAATAAATAATAATTAATTGACCTTCTTTTCTTATATTTTATTGTTTTTTCCATTCCTTGCTGAGGACTAAAGGATTAAAGTGCTGCGTCTTCTAATTAAATTATAAAGTTAATGACAAATATCAGATATCATCCGAGATTTTTGTTTCTTTGAAATGAATATGAATCTCATGACAGTGCTTTTAATTCAGATTATTATGTGTCTATTTGCTATCCTTATGGTAGGCACTTAATGCTGAAATTGCTTCGCCAAATTATTCCCATTGTTGTGTTCTTACAATAATTATTAGCTACTTTCTTCGGATTCCTGCAAAGAAAATCAATCTGTAAAGTAATATCGACAAGATTATGTCAGTTTATGTTCTTCTGAATTATAGTAAAAGGAGAGGTATCTACGCGCGGAATATGTATGATAATATTTATTATTAATCAAAGTTAATACATAATTTCATTGATAGTAATAATAACAACTCAATTATTGCATAAATACCCTAATTTTGTTGTTGATATTCATGTTTAAACATAAAGGCTAAAAAGCCTATGTAAAACATCTTTACTAAAGAGTGTAATATGGTAATGTGTCAGGAATAATCCAAATGTGGGTCAAAGTCTCACGTTGAATAGAAAAGACAAAGTTAAACACTGTATAATATATCATACGTATAACACCATTGTTTTAAAGTGTTGAGGTAAAAGTGATATCAAATATCTTATGTGTGTAAAACCAATGTTATATATATCTAGAATCACAGTCTTCCTATAATCCTCATATGACATATATATATATATAAATCCAACATAATGCAATACTCATTCTTATTTTTACATTAAAATTTTCAAGTAATTTTATTCCCTTGAGTGTTGAAATGGATCTTTATTTTGATATTTATACTACATTCTTCTATAACTTAGCATAATGGTTTTACCTTTCCAATAATTTGTCAAACAAATTTCAAATAAGAATAATCTAAACTTGTCCTAATAAGGACTACTATCTACAATCAACTTAATTTTTATTGTGTTAGATATTATTATGACAAAAACTTCAATTCAAATAGTGAGGGTGTTGGTTGATTTATATGAAACCTTTAAGAATGATTTCGAATGAAAAAAAAGAGTTACAGTTGACCAACAACTTGAAAAATTCAAGGAAACTAATAGACTTTTTGAAATGAAAATGACAATAGGTATTAGAAATAAGAAATAACCTAGTAATTAAATTACTTACTCCTATTTTTATATGATTTATAAATTTATAATTACATTATAATTCAACACTTTTTTTTATAGTTCTTTGACGAAAGAATTATGTGGAAGAATGTAAGAGTTACAAAAGATAATCATGAAAATTTTGAGTTTCACAGGCAGTACAAGAGTGTAAAAGGAATTTGAACGTATTTGATCAAGTGCATACTAAGTGTATAAATAAATTAGAACAACAAAGATTAAATACTCTTGTGAATGTGAAGTACAATCTTTAACTTGAGATAAGACAAAATAATAGATAAAAAAATATGGATATAAATATATATATATATATATATATATATATATATATATATATATATGATTACATGTGTTTGTCGGATACTAAATCATATGATGAATGGATCATTAGAAAAACAAATAGTTGTTTTTTTATTGATTTCTTATGAATAAATATATACTAGTGCTTTATTGAAGATAGAGGTAAAAAAGAAGAAGAAAGATTATTATTTATATTTAAAATTTTTACAAATAGAAAGTTCAAACTAGAATTAAAACTTATTTGTTTTTCTTTTGCACATACAGGTCTAGAAACTTAAATTTCAAAACCAATAAAAATGCAAAAATTCACATGAGAAGAGGAGGAAAAAATTGAAAACATTGGAGAAGAGATAACTTTTAATAAAAGATGAAGATGACAAACCAATCTACAATAAGTAAATAATTATTTTTTGACTCCTCGACTATAATGCAAAATTTGTGTTTAATACTTTATAAATATTCACTACAAGAAAATTATTAAACAGTGACCAAGTTTAGACACTAAAAATAATTAGTCACTATAATAACTAATTTAGATACCAATTTAAATAGTCTCTTATATAAAATATATATATATATATATATATATATATATATATATATATATATATATATATATATAATCAGTTTGTGAATTAAATTCTAAATTAATCTCTAACACTAGCTACCAAGAAATTGGTATCTAAATTAGTTACTACAGTGTCTAATTATTTTTTATTTCTAAAATTGGTTACTATTTAATAATTTTTTTATAGTAATTATTATAGGAATCTTACTCAACCCCAATAATATTTTCTTTTTGAACAATGATATGATGACTTTCATTTTTTGACTTTTATCCTTTAGTTCTTGACGTGGCTTAGTATGGATCACTGATTAATGTATCCCTATCTTTTCCTCAATAACTCATACTAAGTCATGTCAAGGAATAAAAAACGAGAGTCAAAAAATAAAAGTCTTAGTATATTTTTCCTTTCTTTTTAAGGATATGTTGATGAAATTGTACAATCGTTGTATTTAACAAACATTCTTAGACTTTATTAAAAGACAATTGCTTTAAAGTGTGACACTAAATATTGCATAAATATATGAATGAAGGTGTCCTGTATTCATAAATATTTAAAACCAAGTTATTTTTAATTTTATATATATATATATATATATATATATATATTTTTTATTTTTTTTCTATTATTACATCATTATTCTTTTTAGGCTTCGTTAATAATCAAAGTAAAATTTCAACCTACTATTTAATTGATTGGGTTTGAGTTAAATATATTTTTAATCCCTAACTTTGGACACAAAATTGAAATTCATTTATATTTCAAAGTTTAACATATTTTGATCCCAAACTTTAAAAAAGAATGAATATAATTTTTCTAAGTCAATTTTTTACATTTTAGACTGACATTTACATTAAAATGTGTCAAATGATATAAATAACTCAAACATCATCTCACTTGACACGTCAAAAAAATTTCACGTAATTTAGAGACTAAAATTTATAGATTAAAAACATATTTAACACTCCTATTAACACATTATGGAAACTACAATATAGTCAGAAGATGTTTACTGAAAAAAAAAAGTTATCAATATCAAAATCTTTTCAATAAATCTTAATTCTCACATTACAAATAATTCAGGATTTAAAATATAAGGTCTTCTGTAGCAACTATCATATAAATAATAAATACAGTAAATATGTGAAAAAAAAAATCATAACTATAGGTAAAATCAAATCCACATAAGGTGACTTAACATTCCTTCTCAAATTTATGTTGGTAAGTCAACTGCCAACAATTTTCAGCAAGCAAATGATGTTATTGTCTGATCACTTATTAAGTAAAAACATTAGTCAATTGAAGATTTATACATATAAGGTAGTAGAGAAATGGTTTGGTTTTCTAATTCTCCCAATATATAGCGATAAACAATTTTAATATTTATGCATTTTTTTTCTTTATGGATATTAATATTAAAAACATGAAGAAGACAAAATATTCTCTATTATTTTGCTTATTCTTGTTCACATGCCATAAAGTAATAATTGTTTGCTTCTTATCTAAGATAACTCAAGATTCACCAAACAAATTATCTCCTAAATCGACAAGTATAAATTAAGTGATTCAATAGTAATAGCAGTACAAATTATTCTTTATGGCATGTGAAAATTGAATGTAACTATATTGTAATCAAATTTAGTATTCTTTTTAATTTAAACAAATTGTTTACAAATGAGAATTTCAAGAGTTTTTCTTTTGTTTCGTCAAAGCTTGATCATTTCCCCAAATCACAAACTTGAAACCTTTCACCTTTTTCTTTCAATCACTGAAATGTTCAATTATAAAAGCAAATACCATCGTATAGCTATGGCTGCACATACCAATTAAGTTATATACTAAGATATATAAAAACAAACATAAAAGCATCCGATTTGCCAACCAAACTCAGAGAATCATGGATTAATAATGCATATTCGGTTCAGTGGTTGGAGGATTGAACAGTGTGCACAACACGAGGAGGTTCATGAAGAGAAACAGTAAAATTTAAGGAACACTACACCACAAACCCTTGTCAGTTCTACGTTAATCTAAGTTTCCCTACTCCAATCCCATGTGGGTGGTTTTAAAATGCTGAGAAACATGAATCACAAATCAAGATTAAGTAAATACAACAGCAAGAATATCTGAACTCTTTTTTGGCAGCGAATTACATCATTTTTCAGACTTGGAAGCGCATGCCACCACATGAGATTTGAATTTCTCCAGCTCTGCTAAAACCTCTTCTTCTGGTCTGTAGATCAAATCACTCATGCGCCATATCTGCACAAATGAGTTTGAATGGATCAGACAGACAATCACTAAAACAAACTCATTACTACTTACTAAACTTGAAATACTAACCGGATCATTAAAGAGTCTAAGTAAACTATTGAGAAATGTAATGTACACAACCTGTTCTGGTGTAAACCGGTTTTGAATTGGAACACCAGAATCATTCACGTTAAAAAATAAATAAAAGTAAAAAATGGCAAAGAAAACTTGATCTGCAAAGTGCATAAAATTGTGCACAAGAAAGGAGAAGGAAACAGCCTTGTCACTGTCTCACTTATGCCAGCCCTGAATCTGCTCTACTGTGAGCACTCCTCACATCCAATAAAAAAAAAATGCCACAAACGAGCAGAAATAGCAGGATAAACGTAGAAATTGTATGCAAGTTACTGTGTATGAAGTTCTTGGAAGAGGAGAGAGATAATCGTAGGGTACTGGAGTCGTGAATAGTAAAAAGTTACGCTTGCCCCATTAGATCTAACCTCAACCAACCAATTTGATCATGCCACAGGCAAGTTGCTTTGCTTCCAAAAGTAGAAATATTCAACTACATAAAATATGACACAAATAGCCATTTTCTATGATCTATATTACGTAAGTTGAAAAGTGTTTCTCATACCTGCAATGTGCCCCCTCCACCAGTACTTTCACAGTCATCAGAGACGCTAACAATTGTCCAAGGATCATATGCATTCCAATGAAAATCGACTACTTTATCTCTGCATATAATAACAAAGTTTATACGTTACAAAGGTAAGCCAGACTGGGGGTGAGAGGGGCTTAAATAAATATTTTGAAAAAAAAAAAACAAGAACAAATTCAGAGTATTATTTGCCAAAATATGTAATGAACAATTCAGGAAAGAAACAATCAAAAGAAAGCTGCTAGAGGATGACAAGAATTCCAAGGATAACTTATCTTACGAATATCAGTAACTACAGAATTCCTGAAGAATTGATATTGTAAGCTTGCAGACGATAGACCACAATTGACAGTATTATCAAAGAAAAACCCATTACAGAAATTTATGTTTGATATTGATACAAACTGGATCAGAATTAGAGAGAAAAACTTCAATTGACAGAAAAAGTGAACGAACAAATGACTTGCAGGATTTTGAGAGATCTGGACTCTCCATCTCAACCTTTTTTCATTTTTTATAGGCAACATTATTTCTCCAATTATGTAACTAACCATGGAGGTTATCAGATATCGAGCATTTCATAAAAGTTTTTACCAAAAGATCTCATGGAGAATGACACAGGAAAGCATTGATAATAGGGAATCAGGCGACAAGCACCAAAGAAAAACTCAAGATAATGCAACATAAGAAACAGTGAAGCTACATCAGACAACGAATAAAACAAGAGGTTCAGATATGAAAAATGTTGCTTTTGGCCTTGGCTAAAAAGATAAATAATAAAGGTTGATTACAACTATATGATTGGAGTCACGAAAAAAAAATAGTTAAGGATACCAGAAAACAAGTTTCATACCTATGACCAGCATGTTGGAAAAACAACCCTGGAGGAGCACTTATTGATTTTCCAGATCGCTCTATCTTTTTACCAACCTACATTGCAGGGAAAAAAAAACGGGACATCATGAGCAGTTGACACCAAATATTATTTTTGGGGCAAGAAAATAGCTAAATACTACTGACTGAGATTGCACCTTCTCATAGTCCCAAATGTTCAAGAGACCATCCTCAGCTGAACTACCAAATACAGATGATTTGTCTGGAGACCACTGAATAAAAACAAACAGTGATTCTCATACATTACAGTGAAATAACAATATAATGCCAAGGCGAATGAAGAATTATTCATAAACAAAAAGTATGTTCAAAATTACCTGAACACAAAGAACAGCAGCTTTGTGACCCTCAAATTTATGGATGGGCGACCCAACTCCGTTAGTGGTGAGATTGCGACGATCAAACATGCGAACAGAATTATCTGCTGACCTGTAGATAAATGGGGACAAGTCAAATAGGGATGTGAATCTTCATCAATTTGTAAGATAAGATCAAAATGTAGTTTACATGTCAAAGCAAAATTAATGAAAATGAGAACTGTAAAACAGGAAAACAGGAAAACATACCCAGTAAGAATCAGATTATCATCATGTGGATTCCAATCAACACAGTGAAGATCAGCATTATGAGCTTTTTCAACCTGTTACCAAATTCATGGTAGAGGAAAAACAATTTAAAAAAAAAACAAAAAAGAAATGTAAAGAACGATACCTTACAAAAGATATTGTGAACAAGGGTTCTTGTGGATATGAATATTTTAAAATAGTGTAAAAAAAAACAAAGATACGGTGTGTATAAGGGTTACTTTATGAACATTAATATTTTGAAATAGAGATGCATGTTTTCCAAGATGATAAAACCTCAATGTTATTATTGCATACTCCTAATCCAATATGTTTGGAGTAAACTAAAATCTAAAAGAAAAAAACATGTTTTTTTCACAAAAAATTTAAATCTGCAATAAAACACGTACTTAGATAAAATAATAACAATAATAATAATAATAATAAATGAAAACAAATTTAAATAAATGATTGGAGTATAAAGCAATACCTTAACCACAGGGCTAGACCCAACACGTGCATCCCATAAGATGAGACAAGAATCATCTCCAACACTACAGAACTCCTGTGCACTTCAGCATGATCACAATGATGTCAGGAGAATAAGGTTATTAATCAAATATGGTATTTAGTTTATGCTGCTACTATAAGTACAAATACACTAGATCCCTCAAACAGAAATTTAAAAATGAAAATATAGAACAATCCCCCACACCCTCAAAATAAAATAAAAAAAGGTATAGCTATACATTAGTAAATAATGAATGATAAGGAGTTGATGAGGAAAAACAGAGGACACACACTCTAGACTTCACCCTAATGCTTTGTTTGGCTGCAGGGAGAAAGTGTACAAAAAGAAAATGGAAGGAAAGGAAATAAAGAGAAAAGGCATTGTTCTCTTTATTGTTTGGAAGAGAAAATGGTATAATTCCTTTATTTTCTCAACCTGTAAATATCTCTCGTTCCATTTTCTCTCAACCAATAACCAAATAATGACTAAATTTCACAAAGTGAACAGTAAAATGAGAGTAGCCATTTATCGTGAAGCACAGCAGAAGTTACGGAGTATAAAGTAGGCAAGTTACCTAGATGGACAGAAAGTCACATCTTCAACAGTATCCTCATGGCCACAGTAGATACCTCGTGGCCCGACAGAAGGGCTTTCAGCAGTTTTATCATTGGTTTCCCCAGATTTAGAGTTTGGCTTGATAATTGATCCACCTGTGGCAGCAGATGTTATATGGTCCTCAATACTCCACAATACCACCGTTTTGTCCTTTCCTGCAAGTGTAAGTTTTTCCTTTCAGATATCGAATTACTACATCAAGACATAAGCAGGAATTCAATAACCTAATTCTTTGATAGTTAACCTCCTGAAAGAACATAGGGCTCAGTTGGGCACATAGCAAGAGCAAATTCTGCATTGTCTTGGTGTCCAGTCAATATCTGCAAGCAAAATTATACGAAAATATATCAGGAAGCAGCAACCATGCCAAATAACAAACATAGAAATAACAATAATGATGCATTAGGAGTTTCTTGTATAATAGATAATTCAAGGGAATTAATAGTAGCCACATACTTCAAAGTGGAGAGCCAAATTTGGTCTTACTTATTTGAATTTCCATGCTTTTACCTAAGAAGCATGGATGCATGATGCATTCTCTAAGGTCTTCGCATCAAATATAGGTATGGGATAGTGGATACATATATCTCACACCACTAAATGGGGATGTCATCGATATTCAAGTCACTTTTATTAAGAGGAAACTGAATTGATTCCTCTCAGCCTATTACAAGGCAACAAACCCGTAAATGTCAGCACCAGTGAGACACATAAGCATGGGCACACAGACCATGACATCCTGAATTGATTAGTTTTTTATTGTATTTTCATAAAAGCAAAATATTATATAAATTTTAATTTAGACTTTATGGATTGCAATTATATAATTATAGTGTTCTACAAGCTATTTATGAATATCTATATATGCAGTTCCATCTCACTTTTTTTCAAGAATATCCACATCAAATGCACATATCAGATCATGTCTTTGCATCATAATCCTTCACACCTATGACCTGCTCTAGCCCCAACAATAACACACTCTTATATTCAAATATAGCCACAAAAGTACCATGTCCCAAGAATTTTAAAGAACCGAAGCATCAGAGACATGTCAGATCATATTTGTGGAATACAAATCTCTGCACCCAGGGCCTGTCCTAGCCTCAATAATGTTACCCCTATTTTCTGTTCAATGAAGTCATATCCTAACATAACTAAAAAAAAGTTAATCAATGCAGCAATCAAATGAAACTGCAGCACAATCAGACTCACATCAAAAGATGCTACACATAAATAAGCAAGGTCATGTTTCTTACGAAATAAATAGATAGAAGTATTTATCTGCTTCATTTTTTCTTGCATTCCAAAAAAAGATTAAACTTTTTTAGTAGGAAGTATTTATAAGCAAAATATTAAAAGCCCAGCCATACCAAATCAGGCCGAGAGTTTGTAGCTCCAAGGACAGCATGACGGTTAGGTTGATTCTCAACATCCCAAACAAGGACCTGATATTGAAAGATTATATATAAGAAACCAGAAAAATCAAAGCAAAATGTAAACTGTAAAGTAAATTTCTTACATCAGGGCTATCTGTATGTGTTGCCACTATCTTGGAATTTTGTGGTAATTCCCTAATTCTGTTCACCTACAAAATAAAGCCATATCAGATCACACATACTGTGATCATCAAAAAGATGAAATTCAAACCAAAATACATATACCATTGATGATGGGTAGCATTAAATAAACATAAAGTAAAAAGCCAAGGCAGATTAGGGAACAATTGTTATCCCTTCTTCATTGTTCACACGTGTTTCAATCGTATCCAATCTTTAACCCGCCCATCAATGTAAAACACATCCAATCTTTAACCAGCCCATCAATGTAAACAATGAGTATACCTCGCCAGGATGTATGATGGTCTTGAACTTCTTCACAAAGGGGGACCGTGCCTCTTCATTAAACTAAAAGGGATAGACAAGCATTTCTATCAGCTTAATCAAATTTCAAACACCAAAGTAATCATTAAAACATGAACAAGGCTTTAAGCAATTGTTATCATGCAGCAGTAGTCCTTAAAATTGTGGACAAAAGTGGTCCCAATGGCAATCATAAAGACACAACACCCTTAACACAGTCACAAATCAGACTTAAAAGCTCGGAGAAGAAACATGACATTCACCATCATAAAACAAAAATTCACCTGTGAAATGTGCTCTGCAGCCGCAACCCTAGGCTTCACAACCTCGCAATTCGCTATTACCAGAGTATTTGGCACACTGCCATCAGTCTACCAACAAAAACCAAAAACAAAAATTAATTTTTCACAACAAAAAAAAAAATCTTTCTCCCCTATATAGCAACCAGCCACTAAATTTAACACACCCATTACACTAACACAGACTAAGCACACAACAAAACCAACTCACATTACTCCTCAACAAATAAAAAAGGGTTAATTTTTTAATTTATAAAATAAGAGTTTGCCTGCTCCGAAAGATAGAGCCGCTGACGATTCTTATAAGTGGCTTGTTCGAGCTGAGGACCCCACCTGAAAACCCAAAATTAGCATTAAGAAAAAAATTAGATTTTGAAGATTAAGAAAGGAGAAAAGTGAAAACCCTAGAGTGGGTTACCGGCAAGAGAGAGAGGGCCAAACGAGATTATGGTTAGCAAGCCAGTCATAGAGGACAGGGACAAGGGACTTCCATTGCGTGTATTTCTCATCCACCGAAGGTTGTTGCTGCTGCTGTTGTTGCTGATATTGTTGTGTCTTTCTCCCTTCCTTTGTCTTGGAGTGTTCATCTTTCTTGTCGTCCTTTGGCTTAGGTTTTCGACCCCTTGTCTCCTTCTTCTTCACCACACCTTGCTGAGGAGGAGTCTCCATCTCAGTTTTCACTCTTCTTCCTCACAAACTCTCACTGTTCTGTCTCTCTGCTCTCTTTCCCTTCCACACCTACAAGTCAAAAATAAAAGTATTAAAACCCCAATCTCACACAGTTGATTTTATTTATGTAAATAAAAAAATGTGGTAAATTGATTTTTATTATATTAGTCATTATTAATAAAAAATTATTAATTAGAGTAAGGTTCATGTTTTGTGCATTTTAAATGGTGTGTTTTTTCCTAAATAAATTAGTGGAAATGGACATGAATAAACTTGAATTTGAGTGATTGAATAGGAAAAACATTAATGTATGTTTTTGGGTTAGGTTGGGTAAGTTATTGTGGGAATGTTTGGTCCTAGATATTTTATTTCATTGAGAATTGAAATCTCACAAATTTAATATGCATGAAACTTACCATTTGCATCTATTATAGAGTTGTGCATTAAGTATGATGCATAGATCAAATTTAATTATTTTAGAAATGTAAAGAATGAAAAGTTTTACAAAAGATTGAAGGAGAAAATGTTAATCTTAAGGTTATGTTTGGATTTAAAAAGGAAAAAAAGAAGAAAGTTGAAAGGAATAAAAAAAAACTAAAGAGAAGAAAAAATTAAGAAAAAAATGAAAAATTTGAAAATAATTTCATTAATGTAATAAAATAAAATAAAAAAATAATATACTAATAAAAGACTAAAGCGTCAATGAAATTAGATTGGATTTTAAAAAACATTTTAATTATATATTATCTACATTTGTGCAATCAATATATGTAATAATGTAAAAAAAATACTTTTCTATAAATATAAATTGAAGTTAAAACGAGAGTAGAATTAAAATTAAAATTCATTATAAAGTGTTAGTAAAAGTAAAAATGAATTATGAATTATGTTATTCCTTCAAAATAGTATAATTTAAATTAATTAATTTTATTCTAAATGAATTATGTTATAGTTATATTACTTTAAATAGATATTATAACATTTAAATACATAAAACCAATTTGACATAGAAGTACTCCAAATATGAAGAGAAATAAATGTAATAATGTGTACAAAAATAAATATTACATTATAAATTTGTGCAAACATATCAAAAGCATTTTAATCTTGAAGTAATGGTCTATTAACCTAACATTATTGTCACCTCTTACAAGGTCTTTCATCATCAGAGTTTATATTCAGTATTCTAATTAGAGATGGCAAATAAATCCGTGCCCGTGGGTATCACCCGAACCCGTCCCCGTTTTGACGGGGAATCCCCGCTTTGACTGGGTATGGGTATGGGTATGAGTAATACCCGAAATTTTCAACTGGGGATGAGGATGGGGATGGGGATATATATATACCCGCCCAAATACCCGTCCCCGCTTAAATTACTAAACTATTTATAATTTATTAAATAATCTAAAAAATATATATAAATAAATAATATATTTACAC
>Ga0214545_1005088_pt1 | contig 24091 bp, 14 predicted proteins | sample CNSS4metaG_FD_160064 | JGI IMG/M metagenome (GOLD analysis project Ga0214545, IMG submission 160064) | Root nodule microbial communities from cowpea collected in UCLA plant growth center, Los Angeles, California, USA - CNSS4 | ecosystem: Host-associated > Plants > Roots > Nodule | place: USA...
ATGCACAACAGGTACAAGCTCAGTTGAAAGCACAAGCAGATATGCATGCACAATTTCAAGCACAATTCCAAGCACAAATACAAGCACAAATGCAAGCACAAATGCAAGCACAAGTAGAAATGCAAAAACTTTTACAACAACAAATGCATACACAAATGCAAACACAGATGGAGTTTTTCAAGACACAAATATTTCCTGCATTAAAGATATCTTCACCACTGTTTGTCATGAAACATGGCGAGAAGAAAATATGAAGATGATGATGTTTTTTTTTTTGTTTCTAAACATGTATTTTAATGATGTATGTTGAGAATTGTGAAGACTACTTTCATTACGTTCATCACTTTTATTATTTTGAATGTAGTAACATTTGACATGTTTCATGTAAAATGTTTGGCAAGATTTATACTTAATGTTATATTTATGTCAAAATGCATTTCATAAGGTACAAGTAAAAGAATGGAATATTTTGGATTGATGCAATTCGCTACTATTTTTCTAGGGATTAAATTGTTGAATTAGCGAGGGCTTAGGTAGGCATTAGCTACGGATAAGTTTGCTAGGGAATAGCTACAACTAGTTTGCTAGGGATTAGCGGGGGATTAGCTACAACCTATTTGCTAGGAATTAGCTAGGATTTAGCTACAACCAATTTGCTAGGGATTAACTAAGGTTTAGCTACAACCAATTTGCTAGGGATTAGCTAGGAATTAGCTACAATCGATTTGCTAAGGATTAGCCAAGGATTAGCTACAACTAATTTGCTAGGGATTAGCTAGGGTTTAGCTACAACCGATTTGCTAAGGATTAGCTAGGGATTAGCTACAATTAATTTGCTAGGGATTAGATAGGGTTTAGCTACAACCGATTTGCTAGGAATTAGCTAGGGCTTAGCGACAAAGTGGTTCTCTAGCTACTTAGCTACCTATATTTTAGCTTCGACATAGTGTCTTCACTAGGGATTATTCCCTCGTTAATATGTAATTTTCTTGTAGTGAGATGAGAAGTAAATTGTTTTAATGGTTGTATCACATAACAAACAAATATTAGTAATAGTTATAGTTATGGGAAAATTAGCATATGTATGTTTTTTATTATTTGACCTTGACATAGCATTATCTCATGGGAATCTTGAGAAGTTGATACAAATTTTAGAAATCAAGATGCAACTACATGGTTCAAATAATTAGTATCTGCAAGCAACTGCATTGCTAAGAAATTTAACCTTGGGCCCAGGCTTATCAACCTTCCTCATAACCTTCATGGCCAAAGCATGTGCAAATGATCCCGTGATAAAATTTCTTTGGTCAATAAAATGCATGTGACTAATAAAAATTTAAATAATATTTCATCAAATGCAGTTTTATGATATGTTTTAATTACGTGTATCGAAAAGATGCTCTTTATAAACCATATTTTTCTTACAATCTTGCTAGCGTAAGTTTTAGTAGTGTGGTTCCCTTTAAATCACAATTGGTTATTACATTGTAATATACATTTATTTTAATTTATTTTGGAATGTAATAAGTTCTTAACCCACTTTTCGAAAGATAAAACAATTTAAAAAGTTAACAGATTTTTTGAAAATACATCTGAGAAAACATGTAAAAAATTCTTGCATAGCTTTTCCATTGGCTTTAAATAGTTACCACTTCCTTACACTACTTAACAAAGATTTATATACAATGTGGTTTGATTCGGAGGGTGTTATAATTATGGTTGACTGCATAATTACATAGTTAGCATTGAACTTGGATCATCTGCTAAATGAATGTACCATTAAATAGGTTAGTTTTTAGATTACACTTAGGTTAGAGAGAATTCTAGGTTAGTTTTATAGATCTAGTTTAATTTGGTGTTTTTAGCATGATTTTAGTGTTAGTTGTGGAATTAGTCTTATATGTAGTTTAGGTTAGTAGATCCTTAGTCTTGATATTAGTTTCTTGTTTTAGTTCAATTTTAGAGTCATAATTAGTTTAGATTTTGAGTACTAGTTTTATAGTGTATTAGTTAGTTTAATTGGTAACGAGTCTTAGCAGAGATTAAATGGCTTAAAGTAGTATTGGTTATGTATCGTTTTGTTTTTTTAGTTAGAATTAGCTTAGTTAGTATAACTAGTGTACCTAGTTAAGTATAGTTTTGATTCTTTTAGGTGAATAAAATACTAACTTGTGTTTGGTGACTTGTGTGTAGGTTAATACATTCAAATCAATGGTTGAAAGCTGATTAGAATATGAGAAAATGAAATTTGCAGTTGTAAAGAAAGGTGAAGCAAATTGGAAAAACACTTTAAGTAGGGGTGGGCAAAAAATCTAATTTTCTTGATCGAATCCACTTTTGCTCCAATCCAATCCATTTATAATCCATTTTATTAAAAATCCAATCCATTTAAAATCCATTTAATGGATCTGGATTTCAATCTAATTTACATTTTATATATCTTATGGATTGGATATCCATTTTATAAATCAAGATTTTTAAATGTGGATAATCCAAAAAATCCAATCCAAATTTTCAATTTAAATTTTTAGTTGGGTTAGACTAAAAGTTGAGATGAACTATGCTAAATTCAGACTTGGACGGGCCTTGCTCGACGACCTATACGGATCGGGCAGGCCCGATGACCATAAGAGGTTGGACGAGCCTAAAGATATGAACGGGCTAGGCGGGCCCAATGACCCGAATGAGCCCAACGATCCGAAAAATTTCGAGTGAGCCCGATGACCCGAACGGGGCAGGCGGGCCCAATGACCAGATGAGCCAGGTGGGCCCGAAGACCCGAACGGGCCAGGCAGGTTCGAAGATCCGAACGGGCCAAGCAGGCCTGATGACCTGAACGGGTCAAGCAGGCTTGAAGAACTGAATGGGTCAGGCAGGCCCAAAGACCCGAACGGGTCAAGCAGGCCTAAAGACCCGAACGGGTCAGGTAGACCCAAAGACCCGAAAGGGTCACGCAGACCCGAAAACCCGAACGGACCAGGAGGGACCACTGACGAAAACAGGTCAGGCAACCCAAAGACCCGAACGGGTCAGGCAGGCCCAGAGACTCGAACGGACCCGACGACCCGAACGAGCCCAACGAATCGAACGGGCCCAATGACCAGATGAGCCAGGTGGGCCCGAAGACCCGAACGGGCCAGACAGGTTCGAAGATCCGAACGGGCCAAGCAGGCCCGATGACCTGAACGGGTCAAGCAGGCTTGAAGAACCGAATGGATCAGGTAGGCCCAAAGACCCGAACGGGTCAGGCAGGGCTAAAGACCCGAAGGGGTCAGGCAAACCCAAAGACCCGAAAGGGTCACGCAGACCCGAAGACCCGAACGGACCAGGCGGGACCACTGACGAAAATAGGTCAGGCAGCTCAAAGACCCGAACGGGTCAGGCAGGCCCAGAGACTCGAACGGACCCGACGACCCGGACGGGCCCAACGAATCGAACGGGCCCGAAGACCCAAATGGGGCGGGCGACCTAGATGGGCCTGACGACCTGAACGGGCCCGACGACCCAGACGGGCCTGACGACCCGGACGGGCCTGACAACTCGGACGAGCCTGACAACCTACACGGGCCTTACGACCTGGATGACACGACGAAACGAAGACTCGGACGGTCATTACGGCCCAAACGCTCCCTACGACCCGGACGGGTCCGACGACCCGGCATGCCCGACGACCCGAATCGGTCTGATGACCCGGACGACCTTGACGTACCCGGCGACCCAGACGGGCCCCACGACTCGAACGTGCCCGACTACCTGATTGGGCCTGACTGTTTGGATGGGTCTATCCGGGTCGTTTGGCCTGTCTGGCCCATCCGAGTTGTCGGACCCATTCGGGTCGTCCGGCCCGTTCGCGTCGTTGAGCCTGTTCGTGTCGTCCGACCCGTCCGGGTCGTTAAGCCCGTTCGGGTTGTCAAGCCCATCTGGGTCATCCGGGTCGTCGGGTCCATCCGGGTCATCCGGGCCTTAATGACACAAGTTTTAAAAAATTCAATTTAAATTTCTTTTATAAAAGATAGATTCTGGATTTTGAACTTGATCCAAATATTTGGATTGAATTTAAATCTTGATCCAAATATTTGGATCTGGATTTTAAAAAAATCCGAACTACTTTTGCTAAAAATATGGATTTGAGTCAAAAATCTAATCCAATTATTTGGATTTAAAATAGATGGGAATTGGATCATTAAAAATTCAATCCATGCCCACCCCTAACTTTAAGGATGAAATTTTAACTTTAGGGTTGACTTTCAAATTTAAGGTTTAAATTGGTGATTCAAGAGTTGAAAGCCTTCAAGGACACTAAAAGAGACTTGAAGAAAGCTAATTTGTCACGAAGGAAGCACCAATTCCACCAAATACAGAATCTGAACCAGTGAACGTAAGAGCAAAAGCTAAAAAGTTGACCAAAGTTTGACTTGTTGATTTGGAGCATGGAATGCAAGTGTAAGTTGTGGAGGTTGTTCCAGACACTCAAACACATATGTTGAAGGCTCAACCAACCATTGGAATACCCTTGGAAGACACTAGCTGGCCAGAGTTAATTAATCTCAAGTTGGGTAACTATACATAGTTAGTTTAGTTAGTTTTTGGTATTGACTCTTATGTAATTGTAACTAGAGTAGTTAGTTGGCAGTTATATGGAAAACATAAAGTAAAGAATGCTTCACTATACACACCGCCCAGATTGTGGTACATTCTTTACTTTTTCTTGGATTATAAGGGTCTGCTACAATTTACTATGGATTTAATTCGATTTTCATCTATTATTCTTCACTAAATTGTTATTCTTCTTACTTTCATTAGCAAAACAGTGAGCTTTTTCACTTCTGAATTTCGATGAATCTTTTCACTTTTTAATTAGTTTTGATTGCGGAAACACAATTGGAATCAAGAATAGTACACAGTGACCAAATCATATCAAGAAGATGCACAATAATCCTTGATCAAGTGAATCAATTCATCAAAATTTAGAAGAAAATTTTGTATGGTTTGCTCTTTAGTTTTTTTCATTGCAAATTCTTATTTTAGTTTCAATTTTGTTTTTCCACCATTTAAGTCATTGTTTTTAGTTTTAAATGTGTTTGCTTTGCCTATTGAAACGTGTTTGGATGTTTGATTGGAAGTTCAAAGGCTCAATTAGAATTCCGATATGCTCAGTGTTGTTCTTCACGTTTTCATCTCACTCTTTCACATTTTCAATTCGCATTTCATCATTTGTGCATCGTTTTTCGTGATTTTTTAGTCATGTGACTTTTTTTTAGTTAGTAGAGCACGGTAGAACACTTTAATTTAAATTTCGAAGTGTAATTTCTGAGTTCTTACTTTGGTAGTTAAGTTTGTTATTTTTTATACGTAGTTGACCTAGGATTTGTTTTGTTCGATTCTCATTCCACACTTAACCAAATGACATTGTTCTAATTCTAGTGTTCAATATACATTAAGACAAGTTGATTGAGATGCTAACTTCATCATTTCATGCACTGTGTGAAAAGAACACATGTTGCCCTACACATTCATGATGAACAACTTCTCTGTCAATCTGTTTTCAATGTGTTTTGCATTTTACTCTGTGAATTTTAGTTTTTATGGTTCATAGTCAGTTTCAATCATGCATTAGACTTAGTTCACTTGTTTAGATTGTGTGTATAGTAACTGCATTGCATAATTCATGTTCATAGTTCACTTAGGCATTTTCACAAACACTTTATTTCCATGTAGTTTCTCTTGGGCATTTTCACAAACAAATTGCATCATGGGCATTTTTGAATTGTTTTAAGTACTTTGATGTTCATTTTAGGTGGCATATCATTAGTTGATAGGTTCCATTCATTAATAATTCATTTCCATGCATCACATGTTGTCTTAGGATAAGATCCATGCATCATTTTCATTACATAGTTTTGATATATTGATTAATTTAAACTGAGTAGATTTCCTCCATTTTCAACACTTTAATACATAAAATATACTCAAATTAAGTGTCTCTCCTTGGATTGATATATGGTTTCACAATATATATATATATATATATATATATATATATTCATCATTTTACTCCCTTCCCTTATATTGATTTTCTTTTCATTTTTTTTATAAGTGGTTTTTTATGCCCTCATCAAATGCTCCCAATACAATGTCATTTCATGATTTTTATGAATAAGTATTACCTTGATGCTTAATCCAACTCTTTATATCTTTGACTTTTCACATTCTTTTCCTTGCATTCTTTTTATTAATTGTTAAAAATATCCCTTGTCTCTTCACAATCTATGCATTTAATGTGTCACCCACACCTACTTGATTATAATTGTCAAACTATAACAAAAAACAATATTATATTTCTTCTTAATGGGCTTAGGCCCATTAACATTTCAAGTGGAACATCTCTCAAGTCCTTCTTTATAACCTTTTTCGATCTTCTCCTTGCTTTTTTACGTCGCCAATCTTTACATTCTTGTTTTCTTGCTCTCCAATCTTCACTGCAATTCCTTTCTCTATTGAACTACACACTTTTACTTCCCTTATTTATGCAATGTCTTCCTCTTCCTAGAACACTTCTTCTTTTTCATGGACTTCCTTTGTTTACACTAGGTGGTATTCAAACAACATTTCAAATAATGTGGAGACATTACTCGAATCTTCTCCTCTTATTGCATTGACGAAAGTTCCTCAAGAGGTATATTTTATGCCAATCTCATTCCTTTACTCGTTACAAAAAAACAAATGACGTATTTGCGACAAAATAATCTCTAGCTAATCCCCCGCTATCACCAAACGATTTTGCGAAGGATTAGGTAAGGATTATTCCATAGCAAAAATATAGGTAGTTAAATAGCGAGGAAGTTATTCCCTCACTATTAGGCACAATTTTCATAGCAAATCTCTCTTTAAAGCCTCACTAGTGAATTAAATTTTATCCCTAGCTAATCTCTCACTAATCCATAATAAATTTTATCCCTAATTGATCCTTAGCAAATTTTATCCTTAGTTAATCCTTAGGTGATGTGTAGCAAATTTTATCCCTAGCTAATCCTATCTAATCTGTAACAAATTTTATCCCAAGCTAATCCTTAACTGATTCGTTGCAAATTTTGTCCCTAGCTAATCTCTAGTTGATCCATAATAAATTTTTTCCTTAGTTGATCTGTAACAAATTATAATAATGATCTCTTACACCGTAGCTTATCCGTAGCAAATTGCGTTATATAAATCTACCAAATTGTTCCTTATTCTTACTCATAACTTATAAAATTCAATTAAAAAATATAATGGTAAATAAAAGAATATAATATATCTTGCTACACATTTGGAAGAAATATGTAAATTTTACTATGTTCAAAATACTCAGTCATATACATAATAAAAGTAAACTTTTAACATTACAAATTTCAAGATAAACTATTAATTGTTTCACAAAGGAGGCCTTCCATTCTTCCAGGCCGGTTAGCTTTTTATTCAGCGTTTGGAGATTGGCCTAATGTTGGGCTCGTAAGGTAGCGAGTTCCTCATCATAATGTTTGCGTTGTGGTTCGTTCTCTTGGATTGGCGTGTGTATCTGATTTTGGAGGGCTATCATCGGGCTGGATTCCATCTCGTGTGATAATTGAGCTTGGCTCTGAGTGGTAACCATAGGAAAATGAGGTCGGGGCAAACCGGGGTCCCACTGTAAGACTCGTGGAATTTAATTAATTAATTAATAAATACAGGTGGGCAAATCATTTATGACATTAAATTATGATTGGTATGACGTGGAAAAGTACTAGCTCAAATGGTAGAGAGTACTTTGATTGTGTGTGAGGACTTGGGTTCGAATCCTATGTATGTTAACTTTTGTGTTATTGTTTTTATAATTTAAATCTATGTAATCATGTTCTGGAATGATATGATGTCTGAATTGGATTTGTTTAGCATGAAATATGATTAGTTGAATTGGTTGTGCTCTTGAATTGTGATTGAGTGCTCATGGATTCAAACCTTGGAGAACCTAAACTAAAACCTTTATTTTTGGTATTTTGGCTTTGAATTGAATATGAAAGGTTGGGAGAAAAACCCTAGATGATTAAGGGACGTGCTGCACTGCCTGGCGGTGATGAACAACCTCCAGGCGACGCGAACTGACTTTTATCGATTTTGGTAAATTCTGGATTCAAGGTGAATATGATTGGATGAAAATTAAATGGTAAATGTTAGGGGATGATATAGCATGTGTTTTTATTGATTTGTAGTGTAATTGAAGTCATAAATTGATGGAACAGTGTACATGAACTCTAGGGTTGAATGTTGGGATATTCTTAGTTATGATTCGAAATTGGATACTGGGAAAAATTATAGTGGGATTAATTGATCGATATGATTAAGTCTAAGTTGTTCTGATTGTGATTGAATATGAGCGGGGACTGATGGAGATTCGCAAAGGAGAAAGAATGGTGGAGTTAAGGGTGCTGGGAAAGGATCTAGAAATGCCTAGATGGTATGCACCGCCTGGCGGCGCGGGGCTTGCCGCCAGGCGCCGACGCAGTTGTTATAAATAGGGCTGATGAAACAAATGCTGAGGGTCTGGGTAGTTGTTCTGGAAAGAATTAGTTCAGTACGATGAAATTGGGGTCGGGAAATTAATAGGTCATGAGCTGTTTTCTACTTTAATTGTGGTCAAGTATGTTGGGTAGGTTTTTGTGAATATAAGAAGAACATAAGAATTGTCAGCATCCTGGGGAAGGCTTAAATCTGGTTTGGATCAGGTTGTATTGGTTGTGGTGGGGTTGAGTTAATTGCAATAGTGAGTGTAAGTATTAAATAAGATAGGGGCACGGGATGATGCGTTGATTTTAGCAAGTATGAAACCTTGAACATGGTAAAATGAGAGCAAGCTATTAATCTGAGAATTGTTATTGCTTGGAGTAATGAACAAATTATCTGAATTGGTATTAGCAACTTGGTTAGCTTGGGTTTCTAATACTGCTCATAATAAAGTCTTAGAATAGGGACTGTTGGAATTGGGAACATAAATAGTTAGAGTACATTGTTGTTGGCTGAATTCTTAAGAAATGATGTGTTATGGTTATATGGCTCGGGATGGCGGATGAACACGAGGAACCCTTGAGTTGTGGCTCGGGTTGACGAGTGTTGCCGGTATGAGTGTGCTGGTTGTGGCCAGTACGGATGGGTCCAGATAGATTGCCCTCCTCAGTTGTTGGATGACGAGTTTGGTAGTCTTGGGACGATGCGAACTATGTTCGTATATGGGAACTGTACCTGGCGTTACGGTGTATGATCCGTAGCATTATTTCCCGCACGTGCTCTATCGGTTGTGGCCGATAGGTATGGCAACAAGTCATCTTGAAGTAATCACTATGAGAGGTAGAACAGGGAAGTATGGTGTGATTATAATATATGGTATTTTAAGGATGTTTGGACATGAGTGAATATAAACGTGTTTTATATGATGTATTGATTTTATATGTATTATTTGTTAAGCTCACCCTATCTGCTTGTGATTGGCAATGATCATGTATGCGGTACACGAGAGCAGATGTTGTTGATGCAGGTGGCTCAGGTGAAGCTTAGTCGCAGAGAGGGGATAGATTCGGGGGAAATCTTATGTTTTATTTTTCTTTAGTTTTGAGATCAGTTGTAAACCCTGATGGGTGCTATTATAACATTTGATTTTGGTTTTGGTGACTGATGGTTATGAACATTGGTTACTTATTTAATAAATTTTAAATTTTCCCGCGTTTTGGGAAAATGAGGTATTATTAGATGCTGTGTTATTAATTTACTTCTTTATTTTATTAAAAGTCAGTAATATCCTGACGGGATGTTACACCCACGGTATGCACCAAATGTTCTTATCGAGAACTTGAGGTGAGCCTTCAAACAGGTGGCAAGATCTTGATGGCTTTGATAAACCTTGATATGATGCTTCTAAAGGTCAAAGCACATGAGAAGATCCACTTACAAAAGACTCTTTGACACTCAAGTCACTATAAGAGATATGATCATTTCTAGTAAAAGAGAATGTGCGTTAGAATCATTTTTTCTGAGGAACAACGACTATATTTGTAGGGTTTTGAGATCAAGAGGTCCAAGTGATAAAAATGGTAATGTAATATCAAATAATATTAATAATAACGATTTAAGTCAATTAAATAATAATCATAATAATAATGTGTGAACACACACCTTATATCAAATATTTTGTGAATATATGGTATTAAAAAATTTAAGAGTATTTGCTCTTATAAAAGTATCTTGAAATATCTCTTTATTAAGGCATCTTGAAATATCTCTTTATGAGGCTTAATAGACCTTCTTGGACCAAATTATTGAGTAAGGTGCAATACATTATTAAAAATATATTTGTATTGAGATAAAGCTTATACTAAAAATAGATATATGAAGTTAATTAAGGAAAAGGATGCTCAGAAAAATGACACACGTGAAAAAGGAAATAGAGAACAACCATTGAGACACCAGAGGACGTGAAAGGTGGGTCAGCGACATCCATCCATATATATCCATGGTAACACTCTCGCAAAACACACTCACACTTCATCACCCACATCTCTATCTCTCTATCTCTCTCAACACCACACACTCTCAACACACTTTCTCCCTACCATGGCCTCCCAACCCACCTGGGCCGAACTTCTGGGCCACAACGACTGGGCCAGCCTTCTCGACCCCCTCCACCCCTCCCTCCGCACCCTCATCCTCCGTTGCGGCGACTTCATCCAGGGCACCTACGACGCCTTCAACAACGACAAGAATTCGCCATTCTGCGGCTCCAGCCGCTACGGCAAGACCTCCTTCTTCCGAAAGGTCATGCTCGACGACGCCGACCACTACGACGTTACAGCGTTCCTCTACGCCACCGCCAGAGTCTCCGTTCCCGAGGCCTTCCTCCTCCACTCGCTCTCGCGCGAGGCCTGGGACCGCGAGTCCAACTGGATCGGTTACGTCGCCGTCACGTCGGACAGCCGCTCGAAGGAGCTCGGGCGGAGAGAGATCTACGTGGTGTGGCGCGGCACCACGAGAGACCTGGAGTGGATCAACGTCTTCGGCGCCAGCCAAGAGTCCGCTTCCGCACTGCTCAACGCGGAAAGCGTCAAAGAGTTGAAGGCAAGAAACAAGGACGGTAATATATTTCAAATTTTGTTTAATAATATTTTATGATAAAATCTTAGACTACAAAGTTAACCATAGTTAAATTCGAAATTGAATTTATAAAACAGGAAGCAGCAGTAGTGACGAAGAAGATGATTCAGGGACACCAAAGGTGATGTTAGGTTGGCTCACAATCTATACCTCCGATGATCCAAACTCTCCTTTCACGAAAACCAGCGCGAGAACACAAGTTGTTTCTCACGTGAAATCCCTGTTAGAACAATACAAATCCGAGAATCCGAGTGTGTTGATCATGGGACACAGTCTGGGCGCATCCCTATCGATAGTGAGTGGGTTTGACTTGGTGGAAAACGGGGTAACGGATGTGCCGGTCACCGCAATCGTGTTTGGGTCTCCCCAGGTTGGAAACAGGGCGTTCAATAACCGGTTGAAGAGGATGGGGAACCTGAAGGTTCTGCACGTGACGAACGTGATCGATTTGATTCCGCACTACCCGGGAAGGTTGTTAGGGTACGAGCACACGGGCGTGGAGTTGGTGATCGACACGCGGAAGTCACCGAGCTTGAAGGAGTCGAAGAACCCAAGCGACTGGCACAATTTGCAGGCGATGCTGCACGTTGTGGCAGGGTGGAACGGAGCGCGTGGAGTGTTTGAGTTGAAAGTGAAGAGGAGTTTGGCTCTGGTGAATAAGTCGTGTTCGTTTCTGAAGGATGAGTGTGGCGTTCCTGAGTCTTGGTGGGTGGAGAAGAACAAGGGAATGGTGAAGAGGGAGGATGGCGAATGGGTTTCAAGTGCACCAGATGAGGAGGATGTGCCCGTACCTGAACAAATCTAAGCCACCCTATTATGGTAGGTTTTCATTTCTTAATCTTCCTTTCTTGTTTCTATTTCTATTTAAAGTAGGATAACTAATTTCATATTTTTTTAATATATTAATCATTTTTAACACATAATTATTATTACCGTTAAAATTAAAACTGAATTTAGGTGCAGAACTTAACACGAACCACGGCTAATTATCATTCCATCACAAACTATCATAAATTTTATTGTTTATTATTTAAAAACTATAGATAAAATCTGGTCATTCTCTTCTCTCTCTGATTTTCTTACTCAATAATAGAGTGTCTACAGTTTAAAGGAAAGTCAAGCCAACCTCTTTAGAAAAAATAATTATAGTTGACACATGAAAATAGGATTACAATTATTGATGTCAAACCAACTCATTTTACTTAAAAGAGTGTAATACAAGCTCAAACATTATGACTCAAATATTATGATTTGATTCTAACTCGGTTCACTTGACCTTAATCACAGAAGAATTGATATCATATACAACAATCTTTTCCTTAACAATTGTCCTACTAAGAATCTACTGTAACTTGAGCTATCTTATCTGCGCTACAGAACAATTATACAACCCGATAATTCGATCTAATACTCACGTAGGACAAAATGGAACAATTTTCTCATCATTTTGACGCTAAAAGTTTAATTAATTAATTTGTAGGGATCAAATTCCTTGTTAAAAAGGAAGCGCAAAAGTTAGAAAAGTAAAAAGGTGGTATAATTCCTTGTAAATAAGCCTTGTCATTTAACCAATAAATTTATTTGCCTTACTTTCTTCCTCTTACATATTTTTCTTTCACTTTTTCAATCCTTAACTTAGATATGCCTCCATCGTTTCTTCATGGTCCTTACGTTGGTCTGTAAATATGAATTTTAAGGGTTTATATCCTTGAGCAAAGAAAAATTTTGCACGAAACCTCAAGGTATATTTCAAAGGAGAAGCTTAATACCTTTAAAAATTTATAAGTCGTTAGTAGAATCAAGGTAGAAAAAGATATAATTCTAAAAGTTCTTATAGATTAGGAGGGACTTTTCTATTTCTTAATGATACCCCATTTATAAGACGAGAATTATGTCTTTTCAAAAAGAAATCTTAAATATAATGAATATTGTTGTTCCATGCTACTACATCCTAACTACTGAACCATTCTCCAAGCTTTCTATATTTATTCACACACTTTGACACAATATTGACCTCAAATGTTTTTCTCTTTTTTGTAATAAGATATCCAAGAGAATCTCTTAGGTCTTAGTTGTCAAACCAAAATGATTTGGTCATTGATTATCTAATCAAAACCAACTTGTTTCAACAGTGTAATCTTCACCAACTAGAACAATCTTCTTGACAACATACCCAAATAACATGAACAGTGTTGACGATCGACATACCCAATAACCTTAGACACTTATAAATAGAAATCTCGTACAAGACTAATTAATGTTCTTACATAGAATTATAACATTAACTACATGAGCTTTTACTTCAAAAAGGCAAATACTACATTATATCGTCTTATAAATTAAAGAAAAAAAAAGTGCATACCATCTTTGTAAATTCCTCCCAGTATAAATTATTAAAGGAATGTTTATAGTTATTTTACTTTGTAATCTTAAATAACATCTTTGTTATAAAAGAAGAGCTCTTAAGCCCACAAAATCGCGGGTAAAACTAGGTTTTATACTGAAAATGCAACTTTATTTATTCGAACAGGTGAAAGCCTCAGGTCTTCACAACCCTTTATCTGTCTTAAATATACACAATTAGTGAGCAAACACAACACTCCCATAGCGAGACATGCAAAACATAATATATGCAGAACCATGAATTTAGTTTCCTTATTTCTTGCCACGCAGTTTAGTTCCAAGGGCTCTTTCCAACTTGCCAATTATCTGCTGGTTTGGAATGGCCTTCCCTGATTCGTATTCCTGGATCACTTGAGGTTTCTCGTTGATCAGCTGCAAATAACAATGCAAATGCAAATCATTGATATTGCCTAACTATTATTGAAAAGGAAAATCAAGAGACCGATAATTTATTCATTTTTTTTTTCTGCAGGGGGGAGAGTAATACTTGAGCAAGCTGAGCCTGAGTAAGTTTCTTCTCCATCCTAGCTTGCATTATAGCCTTCTTAAGTTCAGTTGGTACTTTCTCATCTGTACAAAAAACTCCAATCAGAAGCTTTAATTTCTGTTTAAGAAATTTAAAACTTGAACAACAGTGCCACTGCTCACAATAATTCTCCGGTCCATTAAACAGACTATGAAATCATATGAATCCATGATACGTACAATCAGTAGACAAAAGAACGTAGAGAGCAAGAAGTTCAACCTTGTTTTATGATCCTCAAGCCCAAGGATTTAATATCAAAACCTAGAATTAATGATCCAGTGACCCCGAGAAGTTCCACTTCTCTTCAAGAAGTAGCCAAAATATAGAGGGGCATATGAAACAGATCGTATGCACATAGGACTCAAATTTATAATGGCAAGATTTGAAAAAGATAGTATCATTCAACTTAGAAATCGCACATAGGTCAATCGTTGAAAAAAAAACCATTAATTTGGTTGGGGAAGAGGGTTACTATCATTAAGTTTTTCCTGGTGTCTGAATCTATGCCATTATTTCTACCATGTTAGGCATACATTTTCTTATTTGTGCTTAAGAAAAAGAACTCAAAGTGATTTCTATCATCTATCATTTATATCACATCTCTAACACACCCCAAATCTATTTAGTTTTAAGCATGATCAATGCTCAGGCTCCCTTACCTTAGAAGAGATTAAACTTTTTATTAGAAGAATGAGGACAGTAGGAATCAAACTCTAGATAACTTGCTCACAGAGACTCTGATACCATGACATTAACCAATTACCCAAAAATCTTGAGTGGTTCGGGGAAGATGCATAAATGATTCTACATAGCCCCTCTAACAATTACACCACTAAACACTTTGCCTTGACATCTCAAAAAAGTTAGTAGTAAACACATTTCTAGCTATTGTGTAATTATAACGGTGAGACAGTGGAACCTTCAATCTACCTACCACATAATCACTATTCATTGAAAAATACAGAACCTCCATAACCTAGACAGAGTCAAAAGACAATAAATAAAACTACCAAAAAGAACATGCTCCAAGAAAATTTGTGTAGTTGACAATACTAAAGCAGGACAAGGAAGCCACTGCAGGGAATATCCCCTCAATGCAAACACCTCATATGAACCACAATATTGTATACATAATTCACCTCTTTATTCCTCCCATATAACTGTATATTCAAAGGTAGATGCACCGATGTTTTTCATTTGTATAAAAAATATAAGGAAAAAAAGAACTAAGTGCTGTTTGATTTCCTTATAAAAATTTAACACTACTCAGTAATCAAGTTTGTTATCTAAAATCTGTTAGGCTTTGAAAATCGTCCACAAAACAAGTGTTTTGAAAACCAAAAAACAGCCAGTTGGTGATATTTTCTCGTCTTATTTGTCCACATTCTGCTTTGTGCCTTACACCACCCTCCACCAATTGTCCAAGCAACCTTGTTTAGTTAAATTTTGAAAACTAAAAGCAGTTTTTCAGAAGATAAATCATACACAACCTAATTCCCTGTCTATATATGTTGTAATACTCACGAGCTAGATTCTCTGTATCCTCATCCAGCCTCTTAGTGTTCAATGAAGTGCTGCTAGCGGCTGCTTTGTTTGTCCCAGCATTATCTGTAAGAGCAACATTTGAACAATCACCATTCAAACCATCCATCAAACAATAACGCTCATCAACAAAAGAAAAATGAAAACCACATACAAACAAACACACACACAAAAGACACATCAATAACCATCCTATGCCAGATCATTTAGCTCTTGCTTTTTAAGTGCCCCCTTTTCCATACTAAACAATTATCAAATTCAATTTTTTCCTAACCATTTAAAAGATTTAATTTGCAAATTAAATCTGCTGCCTCAACACCAAATCATCTGCAATAGTCACAAGAAAACACGTTCAGATCCGAGATTTCAAAAACAAAAAATCGACGATAAACTGATGAAATCGCTAGAAGAAATTCAGTTTTGCAAAACAATTAACACGCGAGGAACAATTTTTCGAAGATTTGTTTACTTTTTTCATCGAGGGTATTGGAAACGAACATTTTTTTTGGGTTTCGATATCGGCGCCGGCACGGCGGGCGGCGTTGACGGCCTTCTCGTCCTTCTTGGCCGCGGCGGTGGGAGCTTTCTTGCGGAGGACGACGGGTTCCCAATCCTGGGAAAGAGGGCCCACACCGGACATGTTTGTTTGTGTGTTTGTCTGGTTATGGAATGGTTGTGTATTGGGTTCGTTATGTTCGTTCGCGAAGCTTCAAATGAGAGAAGGGATGAAGGAAGAAGTGGATACGGAAGATCAGATAGCTTCCGCTAATTATGTTTCTTTTTTTCTTCGGAAATAATTAATAATAATAACAATAGATTATACTAATAGTATTAATAATAATATTATTAATATTAATATTAACCAGCGAACACATAGGTGGTCACGTACGTGTATTTGTATTTTTTAATTTTTAAAAAATTTAAAATCAATAATAAAAATAATTTAAATAAAAATAAGATATGTAAAAAGAAAATTTAAATAATAATTTAAAATAAAAGAGATTTGTAGAAAAATAATTAAAAGTAAATTATTTATAAAATAATTAATTTTTAAAATAATTAAAAGTAAAACGAGTATTATGAAATATGGACACAAAAAGAGAATTCCCTTTATTATTATAGAATAGATATAGATATAATAATAATAATAATAATAATAATAATAATAATAATAATAATAATTATTATTATTATTATTATTATTATTATTATTATATTAAAATAAAATATATGTACGGTGGTTGCTATATTATCTTTTGTTATTAAATGATTATCTTTTGTTATATTATCTTTTGTTATATTATCTTTTGTTATTAAATAAAATATATTGGATTAAGAGATATTATCTTTTGTTATTAAATGATTTTAAACCAAAGTAAATGTCTACACGGGACCTTTGTACTTATTGATATAGTATGGTAGATTAATTATAAACACTTATTTTAAAAATTGACGTGTAACGATAATTGAACTATAATAAAGTTATTGTTATTTTAAATACATAAATTATTTTCTGCAATATTATGATTGATATATTGTAAATGTATTCAATATATATGAAATTCAATAAAACTAAGAAATCTATTATACAATGATAAGAATAATAATTTAACATGTACTTATTGATTTCCTTATGTAAAGTGATAAATATATTATTTAAATAATCATTTGAGTTATTGAGAATAATAAGTTTTTAATAGCTAAATTATTCAATATAATTAATAATAATGTGATTAAGTAACTAATATTTAAATATGACGTTATAATATATTTTTGTTAGTTATTTTTTACATTTAAATATACATTTGTGTTATTTGAAAATAATCAACTTATACTGGAAAAAAATCGTATAATTAACATGAAATTTCATATTTATGTTAGTTATTTTTTATATTTAATATAGATTTGTGTTAATTGAAAATAATTTGTTTGTAATAGGAAAATTATATTTGGTATAATTAACCTAAGATGACAAATAATTGTTAGTTATTTTGTATTGTATAATTGCTGATTATTTGAAAAAACTTAACTATTTATTATGCTGATTAACTATTGATATAATTCATATTTCAATACTGTTTAAATAAGCTTTAAACTTATTTTGTAGGGATCAAATCATTACATTTTTAATGGTCAAATCATTACATTTTCAGAATCAATATGAAGGGTCTGGTTTTGACGGCAAGTAATACTTATTGTGTCTTTTCAATACCTGTGCGGTTTGATTTCGTGGAGGGCCTTTAAATTTGGTGAATCAGTTTTCTAGTATTATATTCAATATGTCTATAATTTGGTTCAGTATGCTTATTAATTTGGTTCTGTGATGGTATAATATTTTGTGTTAATCTGTTTACTGTAGGTAGGTTATTTCATTGAAGTTGTTCTTTTTCATTATAAAATATTGTGAAATTAATTATGTATAGTTATTCTCATGATAAAGTATGATCAAATAAATTATAAACCTTTGTTTTCAAATTTGACATTATTTATTGTGAAGTGTGACTATGATTAACTATAATAAACTTATTTTACTTTCAATGGTTAAATTATTTTTCTACGATATTATGATCGATTTAATATAGTTATAAAAATAATAATTTACTTTGTATAACATTAATATTATAGAAAAATTCATTAATAAAACAAATATATTATACAATTATTAAAACAATTATTATGTATAATTATAAAATATATACTATTACTTATTATAGAACTATCAATTAATTAAAGGATTTGAAAAGATCATTTTAATTATTATTTAAATTAAGTAGTCATTTCCTTCTATAGTATTAATTATTATAGAAAAGTCGATTAATAAGAAAAATGTACCATGTAATTAATAACTCTATTATTATGAATCATAATACATGAATTGTACTATAAAGTTCTATAATATATTAAAATGAATTGTATATTTTTTTTTTGTTATTGTTAGAGTTAAACGTATATATTTTGTGCAATGTGATACATATCAAAATGTAAAGACATGCTAATACATATCAGAATACATCTCCTAATACATATAAAAAAAACAAATTGTGAACATTATACCAATAAAGAAAAGAGATAAATAATCAATTGGTTTTGAAATTACAACATAGTAACTGTGAACATTCATAGTAGCAAATATGCACTTGTACACAAACTACGTTTATAAAGTTTCACTTCATTTTGTGAAGAAACATTAACAACATACAATGAAAACAAATACACATATAATAAAATCTAAAATCTCTTGTTATTCATATTAGAAAGAATTCACCATAGTCATGTTCAACATTGCAGTCGGTTTGTTATCAAACTAAAATCTTCCTCATTGGATGTTTAAAGTTTATCAAACCATGTTTGCTATGAAACATACACCATGCAATTCCAACCAAAGTTATGCATTATAATTGTATTACTTTCACACACAAAAATGTAATCTCAATGATGATTTATAATCAATGTTTTGACATTATAGAATCTTTCGTAAATTATAACCTTTTCAAATGCTAAATTTCAAAATAAGAGCTTGCAAAAGTAAAGATAAACCACATTTACATACCAATTGGAAATGGTGCGAATGATTTAGCACAACTACCGAACCATCATTTGCAACACCCCAGTAGAATCCAATCTGGCCATTAGGATCATGATCAAACACATACAACATATGGGTAAAAATGTTCTATTCCAAACATACATAAAAAATTAAAATGAGAAGAATAAAAAGTAAAAATAAATTAACTCACATAAACACATAATCTTACTTGAAAGAGAGGAATGAAAGAAGATGTAGATCAAAATTAAAAATGAATCTACAAGGTAAAATATGACAAATTAAAATATGTAAACTCCATACAACAAAAAAGGTAATAAAACACTAAATCTTACCTGTTAATAGAGGAATGAAAGAAGATGATGTTACCAGAAAAGCCTGAAAGGTACAAAATAACATATTCAAATAAATCATCTCCACAAAACAAAAATAAGTAATAAACTTATCTTTTAACAACCAAATGGTACTAACAATCATTCATCAACATAATAAACTTATCTTTTAACAACAAAATGGTACTAACAATCATTGATCAACAATAAGAACAAAAAATTGAGAAATACAAAAAAGAAAACAACAATAGAGGAAAATGAAAAAAAAAACTTATGAAAAACATAAGCAATAAAAAGTAGAAGAAAACGAACAATACCAGACGGATGAAACCAAAATCCCAAAAGCTTATCTCTTGAAAGTGTAAGGGAAAAAGAACCAAAAAGAAAAAATAACAAAAACCTAAAATGTAAAGAACAACTTCTTATATAAAATCAACTTTACAGAATAAACAAATCCTAAACATACTGTATATCGACAACATAGTATATCAACAACATAACATATTAAAAGGAAGAAACAAACTTACCAAGAAAAACAAATGCATAAATGTTGCCCTTTAACAATAACACAATACCAAACCAAACCAAAGAAGAAAAATATTAAAGAATGAAAGTTTAGAAAATTAGAAGAAGAAAAATAACATATTACCAAACAAAAGAACCATAAAAAACCTACATTTCAAACTAAAGCATCAAAGTACTCGCGCCAAGAACTATCACCTCTACATTTGAAAAGGATAAGGAAAAAGACAAAATAACCTTCAACCCTAAAAAAAAATATGAAACCCAATACTGAAAAAAGGTTGGATAAAAATGACAGTTTGTTATGACAGGAAAGCAGAAAGAAGAAGAAAAAATGTATTATCCCACGACAAACCATCTTTAACACAAAAAACATGAAAAAAATCAAACGTTTCCTAAAGAACAACAATGCATAAAGAACAATAAAAACATGAAGCATAAAAAAAAATTTGTATGAAGAAGAAGAAAGAAAAAGAAGGATCTACGAAGAAGAAGAAAAAGAAGAAAAAAGGAAAAAGTACAACAAAAACTAACCTTGACGGAGTAAACATTCTGTTTTGCATGAAGAGCAATAAACAAGAAGAAAATAAAATTTAACTTTGTATGAAGTAGAAGAAATTAGAAGGATTCAAGAAGAAGAAGAAGAAGAAAAAGAAAATGAAAAAAAGAAGAAGCAAAAACTAACATTCAAAGCAAACATTCAAAATAGATTGTTGCTTGGAGAAAATGTTACTGAATAGATTGCCTTGGAGAAGAAGGATTTTCAAATCTTCAACACAAAAAACATGAAAATAATTAAACCTTTCATGAAGAAAAACTATGCATGAAGAACAATAAACACAGGAAGCAAAAAAAAAAAACAACAAAAGAAGAAAAAAAAAAAACTTCGTATGAAGAAGAAGAAAGAAGAAGGATCCACGAAGAAGGAGAAGAAAAAAAGGAAAAAGTACAACAAAAACCAACCTTGACTGACAAAGCAAACATTCTATTTTTGCATAAAGAACAAGAAGAAAATAAAATTTAATTTCGTATGAAGAAAAAGAAAGTAGAAGGATTCAAGAAGAAGAAGAAAAGGAAGAACAAAAGCAAAAACCGAGCTTCAAAGCAAATGTTCAAAACAGATTAATGCTTGGAGAAGATGTTACTAAATAGATTGCCTTTGAGAAGAAGGATTTTCAAATCTGTGAGCAACATCTATCAAATCATTAAAGACCTTTCACCACCAAAACACTACCTGTTAGATGACGAAAAAACCCAAAGTTAGTGTCAGAATAATAGATAGGGCTAGTTTTGTATTTTACCTAATGATTTATTTTCTTATATATATAGTAGAAGAAATAATATGGTAAAATGTTTTAAAAAATTAGTATTAAAAAGTATTTTAAATTTAGCAAAAACATAAATGGTAAAAATGTTTTTTTAAAGCTAATCAATGTTAATGTTTTTTAGTTTACAGACTAATGGAACAGGAATTAATTTTTTTTATTAAAACTATAATTTTTGTATTACACTAAAAAAATAAAATAGCTTAATATTTATTATATTGTACCGCTTATTTATTTTGACTATAAATAAGAGATTCATATATTAAATTATCCGTTTATTTTTAAAATTGTTCCTATATGTGAATTTGTTTTTGAAATGAAAAAATGTGTAAAATAGTTTCTAAAACTTTATATCACCAAAAAAAATTAGTTAGTAGAATTATATTAGACATTGAAATTGTTTTCAATCAAAAAAATAAAAAATAAATTTTAAAATTATATGTCATCAATCACTTTTTAGTTATTACTAAGGCCCACTTTTATTTTCTGCCTTATGTTTAAGGGTTGCCCTAAATCTGTTGGGCCTAAAGGCTGGTCCATAGGGTGCCAAGGCCCCTAAAGCAACCAAGAGCCCTCATTCAGCTCTCACTTGCAAACAGGCCCTTCTCATACGCTTTCCTTCTTTCCAGAGGCTCTGCTAGGGTTTAACCCCAATCTTGATCATGTAGCTCAATCTCATTTTCTTGCTCCATGTAAGTATTTTTCCAGCTCATACTTGTTTCAGTTAATCACTCTTCGTATTTCCAGTTAGGGTTTCATAGTAACCCCATTTCTCAGTTCTGTTCCGCTATTTCTTTCAGCTCATTAGTTTGTTCCTAGAGCTGCCATGCTCCACTATTTTGAGTCGAGGCCTCTTCTAGCTATTTCCAAGTAAGGGAAGCTAGAACTTATTTGTTTATTACGAGTGTTGCTTGTCTTGCTATTGTTACACGATTCTTAAGCTTGTGTGCCACTATGGATGCATAGGATGCCTGGTTATATTATTTGGATATGTATGTATGGCTGTTGCAAGGAGAACAATGGCGAGATCCGATGTTTTTGCCCACGTGAACCTGCCTCGCCTAGGCGAGACTTGCAAGAACAGGCCCAGACTCAAACTCGAGCTCTCGCTCAGGCGGAGAGCTCTCGTTTTGAGTGAGGTACTATCTCGCTCTGGCGAGAGGGGCTCGCCTAAGCGAGAACGCGTTGTTGGCAAAAGCAATACAAGTCTAAATGCTGAAGCAAGATTTTGATGATGATAAAAGAAGCCTGAAATCCATCTGGAAGTCAATATGAAGAACATGTGTTGTTGTGTTTAAAGCTATATTGTAAAGTGTAATTAGAATAGTTATAATCAATATTGCACAAGAAAATTCTGGTATTTCTCAAAAAATCAAAGTGATAATCGATTATCACTTAGGTAATCGATTATCCTAAGCTGAACTAATTTTTTTTCAAGAAAACATTGGAATAATCGATTATCACCTCTGATAATCGATTATCTGTTCAAATTTTTTTTTTCATAAACCACACTGGAATAATCGATTATCACTAGTGATAATCGATTATCCTGGTCAGTTGGACGTGACTGTTCAGCTTTTTGACCTAATTTCTGGAACCCCTATTTAAGGAACATCAGAGTTACTTCTCAATTACCTTTTTTAGAAGCTAGAGTGCTAGTGCTGTGACTGCAAGAGAGTTCTCTAAGTGTTCTCAAAAGAAGCTTTAAAAAACCTAGTGTGGGTAGAGCGATAACTTTTCCTGAGAGGTGTTCTAGGAGATTGAGTGTTGCTGCTGTTGCTAGGAAAGCTAAGGTCAAGGTTCTCTGTGTGATTTAGAGAAAGGTGTTCATCTCTTGTGTGTTCAAGAGAGGTGTTTTCTTTCCTTACTCTTTTACTATCTGTTTGTAAATCTGTTATTTGTTAGTGATTTAGTTAATCTCGTTTTTGAGAGAGTAACAACTAGACGTAGGGTCTTTTGATCCGGACCAATATAAATACTTGTGTTCAATCTTCTTCTCTATCTCTTTATTTCATCTATTATTGTGTTTAAAGAAATTAATATTTGATTTAATCGATAAATTTTGGAAAAATTTTAAAGTATTAATTTTATTACTTAAAACCAATTCACCCCTCTTGGTTTTTGTCCAAACGCTTAAACATTCCGCTGCACGATACCAACAATTGGTATCAGAGCTTGCGTTGATATTTATTCAAATTTTTTGAAAATGGTTGGACAAAATCAAACCTTTGCTGAGGGTGCGTCAACCACAAACCTCCTCTATTTACTGGTGAAAACTATCCTTTCTGGAAAGTGAGGATGCAATTTTTTCTGGAATCTGTTGATAGAGGTATTTGGGATGTTGTGGTAAATGGTCCATTTGTTCCTGTTAATATTGTAAATGATGTGCAGGAACCAAAGCCATTCTCACAATGGACAGCAGACGAAAATAGACGAGCCCAATATGATGTAAAAGCTAGAAATATAATTTCATCTACCTTAACCCTAGATGAGTTTTACAGGATCTCAGTCTGCACCAATGCACAAGATATGTGGGAAATATTGCGTGTGACCCATGAAGGAACAGACGATGTGAAAAGGGCACGTAAGAACTCTTTGATCAAAGAATACGAAATTTTTCGGATGCAACAAGGAGAAACTATCTACGATGTGCAGAAACGATTCACACATATCGTCAATCATCTCACAGGTCTAGGTAAAACTTTTGACACTGATGAATTAAATATAAAAATTCTTAAATCCT
>Ga0214545_1005096_pt1 | contig 24070 bp, 13 predicted proteins | sample CNSS4metaG_FD_160064 | JGI IMG/M metagenome (GOLD analysis project Ga0214545, IMG submission 160064) | Root nodule microbial communities from cowpea collected in UCLA plant growth center, Los Angeles, California, USA - CNSS4 | ecosystem: Host-associated > Plants > Roots > Nodule | place: USA...
TATGCCTTTGCTTTACTCTCTCATCCACATCATTTATGCTCCCCAATCACCATGCGCCACCTAGCATTGCTTTCTTACTCCTAATTAACCTACAAAGCAAATAAACATAGATTAACATGTTGGCTTAGGTCAAGTCAACTATAGTCAACAAGTTAAACCTAGTCAAAGGTCAACAAGTCAACTAAAGTTGATTCAACTAAGTCAATTTAGGGAATCAAAAATAACAAACACAAATGAAAGGGATGAAGGATTAGTGAACTTCATTTCTAAACATGCTTAGTCTTCTTAAGCATGTGCCTTCATCCTTGGTTGGGGTCAATCCTTCATCAATACCCGTATCCGGCCCGTTTATAAACGGGTATTAAAATACGCGCTACCCGCTATCCACGGATAATAAATACCTGCAGGTAGTAAATATCCGCCGTGGATATCCGCAGGCGCGGATATTTTTGCCATCCCTAAACATATATACTCAATGGTTGAGAAATAACAAAAATTGTTTTAGCAAAACAAAAAAGTTATTCAAATGAAACAAAAAATTAATAATAATAATTAATTTTTTTTATATTACCTAGTAAATGAAAGGTTTATGCTATTAAACACTTAAATTCAGAGTATTAAACATTCTCATGTGAAAGGAAAATATACAATAAATAAAAATATTTAAAAATAATAGAAATATTCAAATGTGAGACATAAATTTTTTTTAATTGACATACATCATTTTAAACACAATTACATAAAGGTTACGATAAGATGAAAAATATATTAGAGATGTGAATGAGTTTCACGACAAACCAAATAATTAGAAGAAATAAAAGATGGGATATATATATATATATATGTGTGTGTGTGTGTGTGTGTGTATGTGTGTGTGGTTACTTAATTAATTGTGAATATTTTAATAATTTAAACGGAGACGGAGATATGGTGGGGATATGTACATCCCCATACCCAATTGAAGAAAAAGTCGGGGATTCCCCATACCCATACCAATACCCAGTCAATGCGGGGATTCTCTGTCAAAACGGGGACGAGTTCGAGCAATACCCACGAAGGCGAGTTTATTTGCCATCTCTAGGTGTATGTAATCTTTAGAGAAACTCATTTCATTCTTAGTTCTTAATCTCTTTCCTTCTCAATACCCAATGAGTTTCACATGTATTTTTTTTTCTCTTGAAGATCCAAATCCGTAGAAGCAATTAGTGCCAAGGATTATACAAGTCAATCAATTTTATGTTAGGGTAAGTTCAAATAGAGCAACTTTAATTTTTTTTCTTGCGTATGAGTTGTGCCTGGTTGCATGTGATTTTTTTCTTTTTTATATTCATCTTCATCTAGCCATGGTCTTTAAACCTTATTCAATTGTTGATTTTAGTCCTTGAGTTGTAAATATAGGACCATTAAGGGGAGACATTGTATAACGGGGAATAACAATGATAAAGTGTATTTTACCATGTAAGAGGAGCTAAATTCCTTTCAGATTATAAAGTCATATTGTTGAATTTAAAGATTAGGTATGAATTTGTAGTTGCATGCTAACTTAAATATCCTATTATTTGAGTTATTGGTTAGTTTGAATTGGTTTGATTGGTATAACTGAACATTTTTATTGAATTATTGGAAATATATTTCCCTTAGTAGTGACAGACAAAATAAATCAATATGATCAATTATTGAAAAATTTTATACAAAGGAAACATTAATTGAGTTGGAGTTTAGTAAATCTTTTGTTTATAACCGAATTCTTCTTATATCATAAATTAATTTATATTTTGTTTATGTGTTGGACTTTTGAAGTCATGCAATTATTTGAAAACAGGTTCAATCTTGATGATGAAACAACAACACAATCAAATCATTCTTCAACAACAATTCATTTTGCAGCAACAATAATAGATGAAGGTAATTCTCAAATTTAATTCAAAACTCAGACATGTATATAAGTATGTAATTTGGATCATTTGTAACGTGAAGCAAAACTTGTGTCAAAAGGGAATTCTTAGAAGGAGGATGGTTCTACAAAAAAGGTTCCATGCAAGAAGTAAAAATATTAATGTAAGTTTGTAACATCTCATTGCACAAATGTAGTTTTAAAACAGCTTCAACAAATATGTTTAATTTGGTAATTTGGTAACATCTCATTCGTATCAATAATTTTTTTGGTTGTTGTAGATAAAGAAGGAGACAACAAAAGAAACACTTATGCAGTTGTTTTTTTCATTCTAAAATTAGAAATTAGAAAAGGACACTTATGATGAAATAGAGCAACAATTCTTCTAAAAGTACCAAATGTATCTTTTTTATTAGGTTCTTACTTGATTACATAACATGGATGACATTTTCTTTTTTGTATCATACAATTGACAATTTATTAAAGACATTATATTTTCATCATATATATTATTGGATAGCACTTATTGTTAATTGTCATTACCAAAAAAATTACATTTAAAATACCTCGTCTAAAAAAATTACAGTTAAATAACCTCGTGCGTTGCATGGGTAGAGAAACTAGTATTGTATATATACGGGAGCAGCCTTGTATTTTGTATCTTTTTTTTTTTATTATTCTTACAATATCGTATATTACATATATACGAGAGCAGATTTATCATATATATATATATATACGAGAACAGATTTAGGAGCGGATGGAAATAATAGTAATGGAGCTGGAGCTGTCCACCGAAGAAGTAGTATAGAAATGAATTAGAAAATATGTCAGTTTTTTTTATAAGACTATATTAACTTTTTTAGTTCCTATTTTGAAATACTTACGAGTTATGTTAACCATATTTTAAAATACTCTTAACTTAAAGACTAAATTGTAATTCAGTTTAACTATAATTATTTATAATTACTTATAATTACTTACATTATTAATGAAGTTATAATTTTATTTATAATTACCAATAGAATATTAAAAAAATAGGTTTGTTACATAGGGCTTGACCAGTCCCAAAACGAAACAACCAAAAGGGGTTTAGGGTTGGAAGGTAAGAAAAATAGTTGAGAAAGTTTGAGAAACTAGAATGGAAGCTGTCATTTTCAAGATTCAAGAATTTGGTACTGCTTTCATTACCAATATGTTAATCTTCAATTTGAAGAGATGGTAACAGATCATGCGGAATAGAGAGACTGCACAAAAACATACAGTTACGATTGCAGAATTCGAGAAGTAAATTTATATTTCGAATCTTATAATAAATTTTTCTTTATGAAATTAATATTTTGAATTTTATAATTTGAGATATAAATTTTATATTTTTAATTGTATAATTTAGAATATAAAAATATAAATTTTTTGTTTCCGGATTGGGTAATATGAAAAATGAAAAAACTACATATTACACAATTGGAAACTTATAACGATTTACTCATAAGGGTATGGATAGGATTTCAAAAATTATGGGAGTGCAAGAAGAAATTTCGGGTTGCGGGAAGTAATTCCCTACGCTTGCAGTTTTATCAACCTAATTTTTTTCTTGTAAATTTTTGTTTCTAAAATAAATAATTTGTAAATTACTTTTTATTTTTCTATTTTAAAATATAAAATTATATTTCGGACAGAATGTATTTCAAAATCCTATAAGTCGAAATATATTAATATTTTGAATTACATAATTCAAAATATATTATTTGCATTTTATTTTGAAATGTATAAATTATAAGATATACAAATTAAATTCAAAATTTAAAGAACGAAAAAGAACACGAAAAAAATAATCATTCATAAATATTTTTTGTGCTCCCAAATGTCAGCAGAAATGTCCTATAAACAAGAAAAATGAAAGAAGAAAAACATTAGGCTGTTTCTTTAGTTTATCGTATTTCTTTTATTAGTTCATGTTTTCGGATTATCAAATCTGGAGTATGATCATTACATTTTCCAGAAAATCTATTGCAAAATATTATAATATTTTTCGAAGTAAAATCCGTCAATACAATTCGCTTTTAGAATGTTATAGAACGGTTCTTTTGATTAAAAACTACAGCCAAAAAAATATATTTTTAAAAATATATATATATATATATATATATATATATATTATCATTTTAATTTAATTTTGTTAAACTAATTTGCTGTTTCAATCACTATTTATGATAGCATTTTAATTAGTTATATTATTTAACACATTTTTATTCCAATATTAATTGAAAAATATGTTTGAAAAATAAAATAAATTTAATAAAATTTGATTATAATAATTAAATTCATATATTTTTAAAATAAATAATTAAATTGATTCAAAATTTTAATTTTTACCGAAATTAAAATTAAAAGATTAAAAACATATTTAATCTTTTGTTTTATACTAATAAATGAAACACATTATTCATATTTTCCTATTTTTTTCTATTTTACCAAAAAATTATTAGATTACAAAATAATTTATAATTATTGAAAAATATCAATAAATATAAAATAATTTATTAACAATAAATAATTTGTATAATTTTTTACTGGTTTTTATTAAATAATTATTTAAATTTAAAAGTAATTATTAAAAGAATAAAATTTTAAAATAATTCTTTTATTATAAATAAAACTTTAAATTTAAAAATGCATTTATTATTAATGGATAGAATTGAAAAAGAAAATATAGACACCAGAACAAAATGATACAGATAAACATAAGAGTACAAACCAATTTATATATCCACATTTTTTTAGCGTTATAAAGTAAAAATAATAATTGACACAACATTTCCATTTAAAAATAATACTAACTATTATAATAATAGAATAAAATTGTAAAGAAAATGTAAACAAGAAATAATTACGGAAATTTTCATTTCTTTATATATTACTATGAATATATCAGAACATAATCTAATTTGTATAAATGAATTTTAAAAGCAACATTCCAAAAAATAAAAACAAATAAAAAAAACCTTTTAGACTGAGATGCACGCATGGTAATTTTGGGACTTTTTTTTTTCTAAATTAAAATGTATTCTGGAGGAGATTTGGAGAAGAATCTGTCATTAAAAGAAACTATCATAACATGAATTTTGTGCAAATCATATAATAATAAATTGAAGTTATGAATCATATTTTTGAAGAGAATGAGTTATTTTAAAAAGTGAAATAAACAACTGGTAAGAAATCACTGGTAAGATCATGACTGCATTAATTTTTTCAGTAAATTACTTGCTTTAATTTCACAGCATCTAAATGAATGTTCTAGAAAAGAAACATTGCATTGTAAATGTGTGAACATCAAACGTTGTTGCTTTGTAGCCACATAATGAGAAAAGTAAAAAGTGAAACATTTTGCATCTCCAACATTCTGCAACTCTAGCCATGGCTGCAAGTACCATCATCACGCTGAAGCTCTCATCTTTCTTCAGTCTTCTTCTCTTACTTTCAATCTCTGGTGTGAGTTCTCATAGCCACCAAAATGCTTTGAGAGGGACAATTCCTCCAACATGCAAACGCCTTGAGTGCCCCACTTTTGATGCGATTGAAATGGGTGATGGCTATGAAATCCGCCACTACAATAATTCAACTGTTTGGATGTCAACTTCTTCCATTCAAGACATTTCTCTTGTTCAAGCTACAAGAACTGGCTTCAGGAGGTAACAAGTTTCTTTCTTTTACATGAATTTCTGATGACTGTTTTCTTCCTATTTTTAATAGTAGTATAACAGTAACACCTGGTACTGATCTCTGTGTTCATAGTTGGTAGATGGTGCTCTTCAAATTTGAGTTTCATAATTTATTTTAGATGTTTTTGGATTATCTTGCATTTTGAATTAATATAAGTCTGGAAGAGATTATTAACCTTAGCCATAACTCACTTTCAAACACTGATAAAGTAAATTCTTCAGTTGATATCATTGCAAAGAGCTTTCAACAAGTGTGCTTATGGTGGTGTTGGTTCAAGTCATTCAAAGATCTAATTGAGCTTGAGTACCCTTTTTGTTTTTTGCACATGCAGTCTATTTGACTATATTCAAGGCAAGAACAACTGGGAGCAAAAAATTGAGATGACAGCACCTGTGATCACAGAAGTTTCAGCAAGTAAATCCTCATTTGTTGTGAGTTTTCTTGTGCCAAAAGAGAACCAAGCAAATCCCCCCCCTGCAAAGGGTCTCCATGTCCAAAGATGGAAAAATGTGTACGTAGCAGCAAGAGAGTTTGGTGGATATGCAAACGATTCAAATGTTGCGGTGGAAACTGCTGCCTTGCGAGCTAGTATTGCAGGCACTGATTGGTCAGGTGCCATTGATAAAAGCCATAGAGATGGCCATGTTTACACTGTGGCACAGTACAATGACCCTCTTGAATATGATAATAGGGTCAATGAGATATGGCTCTTGTTTGAAATGGAAACCGAACGGCATGCAATATGAAGTCTGTGAGAGAACCCTGGATTGTGTTGCAGCTTCTGAGATTGATAAAATAAAGTTTTGAAACATTTTGCTCAGGCAATGCCTTTACATTGAATAGCGTTTTGGATTGCAACCTTTATTGTGTGTTTAGATTTTCATTTTTAAAAAAACAAAATGATGGTTTGAGCATAAGGTTTTGCCTTGGTTGACTTGATAACCAATGGTTTTGGGATTTCAAACAGCAATGCTATACACTATTATGGTCATTTTGAACATTCACAATGGGGCTAATACAATACTTTTTCTTTATCAACTAATGAGATTAAAACTTTTAAACTCAAGGCGTAAAAACCTCAGTATGCTTCCTGAAAATGTTTCAGAAGGATATCAAGGCAACAAGCTCATTGAATGGGTAGTTTTCTTAGCCTTGGTCAACTCAAAAACCAGTATTTTACAAATAGATATGTAGAAGAAAGATATGTAGAAGAAATCTTGTTTACACAAGTTCCGAAACCTACACCAATCAACATCGGCCACATTATCTATTTAAATGGAAAGTAATTGTATGATACAAACTCCTATGATCATTTAAATGGTGATACATAATCCCACGGTTTGGTGTAATCTATACTTGAGTGGGTACAAGAATTTCTCGTAAAGTGAGAAGCAATTAAAAATGAGTTTGATTGAGTTATATAATAACTGAAGTATTCTCTATATGTTATACATATTATAATGCACATTAACTGCCTAGTGAGAACGGCTACGGAAACAAACTAACATTAGTATTAAAAAATTCTCAAATCTCAAAGAGATGGAACAGTGAAAGCACTAGGAAAAGACTTTGGTGGATTAATAGATAACCAAGGAACGATGCTGTCATCTTTACAATTATCAATAAAAACAAAAATAAAATACATCTGTGCTTAAAAGAACTATATGCCTCAATCAACTAAATATTGAAAACTTTGAGGCACAACACCTACAGCATCTAATAATCAGTTCAAGTTAGGATTTCCGAGGACTAAAATTCACACTGACTAGAAGAAGTCCGGGTAATGCCACAAACAGGATTACTCCCGTAATATACATACATGCCACAATTCCCATTTGGAGGATGTTCATTTGAAGAAGAATAGCTAACCCTTTTAGACTGATCAATTCTCTGTATTTGTTCAACATGACCCTTTTGAGGGAAGACCCTGGTAACTGGCCTACTATGTGAAAACTTCATGTAGGACTTTTCTGGGGTGTAGTTGAAGATAGATGAAATTGGATCCATGTTGCACGAATCACCATAGTCTACAGTGCTGAAGGAGTCCCTGGTGCTCTCAGTTGTGAAAGAAGCCTCATCTGAGCTTGTGAAAAGGGACCAGTCGCTTGATGTGGCGTCTGAAAACTCATGCCTGACGTTTTCAGCGTAAGTCTGTGTCATTGGCAGGGCATTCCTATTGGTGCTCTTTCTAAGGAAGCCATTAGTAGTGTCAACAATGCGAGTCACCATTTCTGGCCTGCCATTGGGTGATGCCTCTGGTACAAAAGACTGGCTACCATGCCTGCCATGTCCGGGTTTAGGCTTCTGCATTTCCATTGGATTGTACTTTGAAGCATCATAAACTGATTGTTGTATGGCTTTTCCGGTATGTTCTACTGGAGGACGGGGACAAGACCTACCAACAATTCAACAGTTTTAAAGCCTGAAGAAAGCATGTATACAGGCATGCAATAACAGAAAGATGCACAGACATCCATAATGAATGGACCAAGATCACAATTCATAGTAATACGATCATATACCAGATTGAGGAAGAATAGGCCAAAAAACAGCATTCTTATGGGAACTTAAAACAAGTAACATATATGCAGCAAAAGAATGCTAGAATATGATCAATCAAATTAACTTTCAAGGTCTCTCTTATACCGCAAGTGTGGCTCTATTAGATAACAACCTAAAGTAAATGAAGGAAATAAGATTAAATAATAATATCCCAAATTAAACCCAGCTAGATACTTTCATCTTTAGGTTGAATTGACGTTTATAATTTTTCTTTTTTTTATTGACAAAGGAGGGTAATTTGCTCAAAAGGTAACACTTGTAAATACAATAGAACCAAATTTATTAGAATGAGTATATTAAATGCCAATGTACTCAGATAAAGGAAAGAAAATGACAATAACTGTGCCACCATCTAAATCTCTACCTCATGTAGAATAAGATATATGCTCCTTCTGACATGACCTGATTAATTAGCACCGGCTGAACCTGTTAAATGCAAATAGAGAATCACAGAAAACCGAATGAATAACAAACATTTGAGCAGATTATTAGTATGAAACATAATATAATACGACTAAAAATATATAAGTGTAGTTTGTTTACTTCCCTAGATCCGATGGAAATGCAGAACATACTCATTATCGTAGCAATACGTCTTTCAATACAATGATATCAATAGTCAAGAAAGAAAGAATTCAACAGAAGAGTCTGAAGTTGAAGTTCTGTTTAACTCATCATGAGCTAATGTCAAAGCTCCAGTTAGGAGTTCGGACAAAAGGGAAAATTAGTCAGAGATAGTTAGAACAATTACTTATTAAAGGGGGTCAATTAGATAAATAGGGGGGAAGGGTAAAAGGGTAGAAAAAGACCCTTCAGAATAACAGATTTGTTACAAAAGGAAAACCCTTTGAAATGAGGAAAACCTTGGTAGAGAATGAATGCAACATTACTATAACTAAGGCTTTTGTGCTAGTTTACTAGATCATGACAATTACACCCATTAGATTGTCAATTACATAATATTTGCATTACCTCAGTGTCATCTATCCTGAACCAATTGCCTTGCAGATCTTTTACATATGAAACATAGTGTCCGGAGAAAGATGCATTTAGTGTGTCCAGGTGCACAACAACAGCATAAAGCATGTAAAGTGGTGGGATATCACCCGTCCCAGTCATGAAAGGAATCATATCCAGCATTTCGGGAAATGTTATGCACTTGTTAATTTTCCCATATCTTCCTTCCTGATGATACAGAAACAAGATATTCTGAAGAGTCAATATATAGAAAGAAACTGAGGGAATTTGAAACATAATCAGGTATCTAAAGTATAACATCCAAAAAACAATAATTATGAAATTATGAAATGAACTACAAATATGTGATAATTTAAGACTGGTAGTTTCAAGGAACTCAACAATGGCTTGCAGATTCATCTTTAGAATTATTTATAATTGACATTAACCTAAGATTCTGGAGATATATCATATTAAGACATTGTACCAAAAATAAGAACAATTAAATAACCAAATTTTGGAGACTGTATCCATATAGAGCACGGGTAGCAATAATGCTAGCCAACAATCCAAAAAGACAAAAATTTACAAAGTCCATGAGCTAAGCACCCAGAAATGCCAGCCATAATATACTCCCCAACACTCCTAAAGAAGCCAAAATTCCTAAACACCTTGAAAAATCCAAGCATCCGCCTCCAACTATATGCATCAAAGAATAGCAAGAAATTCAGCCCAACAGATCCTTAACCTCCATTTTCCATACCCTTTATTAAACGTATTGTCCAAAGGGTTGGCTCTTTTCTTCTTCCATACCATTTAAAACTTGTTTTCAAAAGGGTCTATGGAAATTGGTCAAACCCACCCATTCAAAAACAAAAATATGCCAATTCAGCAAAATATAATATATATATATATATATATATATATATATATGTTAATAATACTTTTGCTTTATAATATGCCAATTCATTAAGTAACCAACCTTAATCTAGATAGCCAATGACTATAACACCAACCAATCCATAAGTAGCAAAAAGAGAGCAAGACAAACAATAAAGCAAGCTTCCCAAGCAAGAAAAAAGAGAAATGGCAATAGAGAACAACCTTAAAAGAGCAATAAGATACCTGAAATCTCTTCAAAACTATAGTCAAGATGTTAGGAGCCTCATGTATGCTCAGTTGCTTTCTAGCTCGAACATATGCTGTGCACCTAGTTCAAAATGTACAAACAAGAGGTGAGAGTTTCTAACACTGGAAGTGGAATTCTAACAATGCTCTTTGTTTTTCTCACTTTCCTCACATTCTTTAATAATTTTTTAACCAACTGAACCACACAATATTAATTGAACAGAAATACGTTAGATAATTATACCTTCCACATCTATACATATTCTCTCCATCCAAATCTTCAGGGGAAGTAAACTGAGTCAGCGCATCTTCAAGTGACTCAACCCAACCCAAAATCTCCAGCGTCAGGTCCATAATGTTTTCGTACCTTTCCGATTCATGATTACAATTCAAACACTTAACCTGTAGACAATAAATTCGACTAAGCCATCAAACAAATGTAATACTAAGATCACAGCAGACTAAACAGAGGGAACAAAAGTAAGAGAAAACGGTATGAAGGAACACAAACCTTGGATTGAAGACGACCACCAAAGGTATGTTGTATGAAAGTTGTTTCTTGTAATCTAGGATCAACCTTTTTCTCACCACCAAGTCCCTCCAGGCATATAGATTGCATTGATGCAATTAGAAGCCTATATAAGCGATGGATTTAATTTATCATTTACTAAGCATTCGGCACAGAAATAACAAGCCAAATATAAAGGAAACTAGTGTTTGATTGTGTGTGTTGAGCGGAAAACATAGTACCTATACTAGTTAATAATTATAAAAACTTAAGTAAGATAATCTCAAAAGACCTTAAAAATTCATGGGCATCTTCCTGACTTCCTTCCCCCATTTGACAGTTAATGCTCCGCATATGCCAGAGTATCCTACTAGGGGATAGAGGAGCCCCATTTTCTCTTAAAATCATTATGTGTTGCTCTAACTCACACATGAGACACCAATCTTTAGCACAGCCTGGCATTCAAAGAAAAATAAGACAACATTAAAAAAATTGTCTTAGAAGCAAATTGAGTCTTGACTTTTGTCTCAGTTAAAAGATAAGAGAGAATGTAAATACAGGCTTTTGAGTGAGATCTATAAAGCAGATAGACGACTAAAGGCTTTGTAGAAGTTAAGCACTGCAAGACAGCATTCGCGTAGCAACTGCAAAATAAAGAGATGAAAAAAGTTCAGAATATACCAGTAAAGGAACCATAAATAGATTTTCCCAAAACTTTATCTCCAAGTAAATTGGGCCTCATTTTTTGAAATTCAAGCAATATGAAAACAAAAGGTAAATTGAGACAGTTCACATACAAAAGTAACCTTGAAACGGGAAGACCTCCCCTCCTTCAAAACTTTTGTTGTAACCACCATAATAATAATAATTATAATAAGTGATAATAATCTAATTGTTGCATAAGATATAACACCACTCGAGAAATGAAAAAAGTGAATATCTATCTACTATTTAATCTGTAAGACATTCAACATTTCTTTCTGTTTTATCATAAATGACAATTATAGTTTTAATGTATTGTGCTACTAGTACCTGTTCCCACAATTTAAGAGGCCCCTGGGGCATATGCCAAAGATATCACTCTGGAAAATCTTTACAAATTCATCATAAGGAAACAACATCTGAGACATGATCAAGACACCAATTAGTAGTAAGGGCATCATTCTCTAATTTGTGTCCATAGAAAATTGTTTCAAGTAGGACAGAGGGAATTGAAATTTGTAGGCATCTACCAAATCTGACCTTTATCTTCTTCACCTTCTTGAACTTTACATCAATGCCTTCTGTAGAAGCTAGAGGGCAGGGTTTGGTTGATTTCTTCAAGCCCATCATTTTCATAATTCCAGTACCAGCAGCTCCATTGCTAACATTACCATGTAAAGGGCTATCACTGATACTAGCAACTTCTGCATGATTAAAATAAATTCGTAATTTTAAAAGAATTCTACCGACAAAGGACCAATACCTTAACATAGAATCAATACTGAACTCAAGTTATAGGAAAGATTGACGTTAAAACTACAAATATGGGAAAAAGATATCTTAAACACTAACTTGGTTCATCTGCAGTTTTTCCTTTCTTCTCTATTTCTGAGCAACAAAAATCTGTTGATGTCTTTGATGTTGACTTTGGTGATTTAGAAGATTTGGTCTTGGGAGTATGCATTGCTTTTTTAGCTTTCACACTTCCTTTGATTGTCATTTCAGAAGAGCGTTTGTGTTGTGCTGTTTCCTCAGAATGATAAGTTCCCCCTTTGACAACATTTACACCTTTAGCGGCAATATCTGTATTAAATTCATCTACAATGTTATCACTATTTGGGCGTCCATATTTGTTTCTTGTCACAAATGCGTTTCCATATTGATTTTGATGGTTTTCATCTTCATGAATTGTGGTTCTTGATGCATCGAGTCTGTTAATGTAAACACCAAAGCCACCAGAATTGACATTTGAAACTTCTTCCTCCATCACAGAATCATTGCTATTTCTTGACTGCAGTAACATTTAAGCATCATGATAAGAGATTTAGCATTGATTAATTTATAAAATGTATGCCAATTGGATATCAAAGTAAAACAAGTAAACCTTCTGTCTCATAAATGCCTCCTTTGATACCACACTTGGGAGAGAACTGGTGGCTTTATAATCAGAAGATTCAATAGAAGATTCATATATAGACCCATTATCTCTTCTCCGTGTTTCTCTGTTGGGTTTATGGGAAGTTCTTTCAAAGGTGGAAGATTGAAAATTATTAAATAGGGGGAAATCAGCTGTAGCAGGAGCAGCAGTGGCAACCAAAGGGTGAACCAAATTGTCCATAGGTGCACTCTCCCTTAAAGTCTGCTTCAATGTGGGAGATAACAACTGGTTGTTCAAATTTTCATAAAGATAATTCCCATGACCAAATTCCTCAGCTGAAACAGCCATAGGAAATGAGCTTGACTTATGAGGTTCCAGTTGCTGGCATTCCTGCTTGTGAACTAGCCTCCAATGAATTATTTGACAATTTCCAGAGCTGCAAACCACTTACAGCTCAAATTTTGAGAAATAATCTTAAGGTCAAACACAATATTTTCCCCAACATTCATGTCATAAAAGGAAATTAATAAAAGAGCAAATAGAAGAGTTGTTTAATATTGATTACCATATAACCTGTCTCACTTATTCTACTTCCAAATCGGAACAACAAAATTTGGCCATTCCACTTTATCTCCATTAGTAAACCCTAGAAAACTCTTAAGCAAGATGTCATGGAGAGATCAACATAAAGAGTTGTTCTGGCAAAGGTTCCCAATTAACAAATTGCCAATGTCACAACCAATTAAAAAGCTAGCACAATTCACTGGCCAATAACTATTAGAGAAAACCGATCAGATATTACCCACCACATAATTAATTGAGCCCAACCCCTAAGGTACCGTATTCTTCATTTCGAGTGGTATAAATTTCAATCTAACTAGCAGACATGTAATCTTAATCCCAAGGCAGATATTGTGATAAGAATTCAAACAGTGATTCAACAGAAATTAGAGAAGAAAAGAAATAGTATAAAGAAAAATAGGTCAGCAACTAAAATAAGTTAAAAGAATTACCAATATCTAACAGATTTGCATTTGGAGCATCGAGTTCTGGCTGGAGCAGCGCACCTAGCGCACTCATGATGTTCACCTTTTGAAGCAGACACTGGAGGAATTACATCGGCCACAGCCATTTCTTCAGCTCTCAGAGCTTCTTCAGCAGCCAAATGGGCAAGCAAATTTATTCTATCTCTCTTCTTAGTAGTTTCACTCCATTTTCCAAGCAAGATGTAAGCCACCAAGGGAAGCACAACCAGGACCAGAAACAGAACGGGTATATCAGATTCTCGCGGTTCGAGCATATCCCCACAAGCATACTCATGTCCAGTTTCGTCCCAAAATCACTAATCAGGATATCATCCTCTAAAAGTCCAAGTAAACGGAATCTGAGTAAACAGCAACTTCAAGTGCAGCATAACACATGCCCCACCATTCAAACCTGCCAAGTGTCCTCTACTTAAATTTCGTGGTCTGAGGTTTACCAATAACAAATCAAATACTAAATTAATGTTCTAACTTTCAGCATTCTCATAAGGCATTCACTGATTGACATATAAAATGAACCTTATTTATAGTTTTCACCCAAGCATATCCTTAGATATTATACTACAGCATTCTCTGTACATTATAGTGGAGGAACAGATGCCTCAAGTTTGCAATCATGTTGCTCTTCAGATACAATTGAGAAACTAAGACTTTAGATAAATTACATTAGTTCATTTAATTCCAAAAAAAAAAAAAAAAAAAAAAAATAAAAATTAATAAAAATAAAAAAAAAAAAAAAAAAAAAGTGGATAGTGTCAATCTATCCTTCTTTGAATAACCTAAACACCTTTCCTGTGTAACACTACAACATGGTGTAATGTAAGCCAGACTTGCTCAATCTTTTATAGAAAAGAAACAACAGAGCAAAGAAACAACAGAGTCAAAAGGAGTAGCAAAACTCATCTTAAATATAATGCCATCATAGTTTGCTTGGACATTAAATTTCATCATAAAGAAGAAAAAAATTAATTTCAAGAAATAGAGGGCAATTGCTTTGATGTTTGGCACGAAATTCAACGGCCATCAACAGAGTTATCATGTTCATCACCCCGTTTAACAAAACAATGCAAAACCAGACCAAATGCACATACTAGATACCATTTCTCTAAACACACATAGATGTCAACAGTCAAAGAGCAATGATGACACAGAACAAAGGAATGACCATATAAAAAACTCCTCACCTTTGTGTGCCCACTGCCCCAATTTTATATTCAACAAACACCCATTTAGGGAAAAACACCACCAAACAAGTGAACAACCACATTCCACAGTTGTACAGAGAGAATGGGACAAACCCCTCCACCTAAAAAGATGCTTCCACCAAAAGAACCCCTGAACCACCCTAATTAATTTTTCTTTCTACAATAACAAATTTCAACCTCATAAAACGAAAAGAGGAAAAAAAAATCTCCTGTTCCACACATCAGCAGCAAAATATAGACCCAAAAATTTCAAAACTTTCACAAAAAATGAAGCAAAAGCCAGCAAAGAACAGTGTAGTTTTTTCCAATCTGAGATTCAAGTACATGAAATCAACACCAGCAAACAATGTCACACAATGTAAGTTGAAAACTTTGGACATACCCTCAACACAGAAAAGAAATCGGAGAAAAACCCACCAGCACTTCACCTCTTTACTCTCTTCACCCTTCAAAAGATTCCTTGATTCCCTCCTCAGCCCACCTTCTTCTTCACTTCACAATTTGGCACCCTTACCACCCTTTTCTTTAACATTTTGAGGAACACTACCCTGGTCCTGCTCCGGACCATGCTCCATAAGGACCCGCCACGTGGCAGCATCACACCCCTTCATTGTCACAAGGCTCTCCCACCATCTATCAATGTGTGGGACCCACTCCGATGATGTTTCCAATGATTTGTCCTTGATGCCACGTGTACGGGTGATGCATTAATATGAGTATAATTGTTGGTCAGAGTGGTCGAATTTTGAATTGTCACAACAAAAATTAATATTTTATTAACTTTTTTGATCTGAGACATGTGATGTGACAGAGCCGTGACAGTCCTTGCTCCGAATATTACAATGTCAGTAGTAAGAGACTTGGAAATTGCGAAAAAAAAAATTCTGAGAAATTAACAATAATTTTTACATCATTGTTAAAATTTGTACCTAGGAACATGTGGTTGTAATTATTGTAGCTTCAATGTTTCATCATTTTGATTAAGAGAACAAAAAAAAAAAAAATCAGATCTAGATCATGTGATTCATTTTGAAAGACCACTGCTTAGTCTTTATTATATGCTATTTTGGACAACCTAAGTTGTTGATTAAGAATAATTGTCTTGATTAAATAATTTATTTTTTTAACTTTCTATTTTATAGTGATTTTAAAAAATTCTACCTGATTTTAAATGTAGTTACTGTTTATTTTATTGAAAATGGAAAAACTATGTGCATATTATGGATATGATGCATATAAAAGATTGACAAATGTGTAGGATCTTATCTAAAGATTTTGAATTTAAATTATTAAAATGCAATGGTGCTAAATTTGATAGAGAGTGATTTGTCGTTATTGATATTGAATTGTTGTCAAGTTACGTGTTTAGATAGATCTAACAATTTAATTTAAGCTACATATCTAAAATATTTTAATTAGTTAATTATATAGAAATTTATAATATAGATGTACCAAAATCACCTTTTGTTTTAGTATAATATATTCCAGTTAATTATTGGCTAGTTGCTCCTTTCAAAAATCATTAGTTCAACTTGGACTTAGTCTAGAATATGAATTATTTATTTTTTTATATAATTAGGATTTACTATAAGACATATATAAAGAGAATCTATACACAAATTATTCTTTTTATTTTATTTTTAAAAATATTGTAATATTATAATTCTGTAATAACATGTTATATAAAAAAAAGTGATTGCATAACTGAAAGAATACTTCCTAACATCGTGTTATATCAAAACTATATAATAAATATTATAAATTGAATATCGTGTTATATTAAATTGTATATTTATATGAATTATATGTTACTATAAGTATAATAAATAAATAGCATTAAAAATAATAATGATAAATACATTTTATTTAATATATTTAAAATTAAATTTTAGTTTATTAAAATAAAATAACATGATAGTGTTAACATGAACGCACACTACAGTAATGTTCTCCCTAATTTTAATAATCTATTTCTTGTATTTATTTTATTGTATTGCATGTCTTATTTAGAGTTTAAAATTATATTCTTAAGTGATTATTTCTGTTCAAAAGTTTAAATTGATTTTCATTAAAAAGTTTACAATTAATTTTGCTCAGTCTAATGAAAACTCATTTCAGATAACATTGACTGATATTAAAAATAGAATTTTTCTTGGTCAGTCCTTACAATGATTTTATATTTACAAAAGTGCTAACATATTTTACTTTATTTTTTTACTTCAAAGTCTTGCACCGATGGTTATAAAATATTTCAACACGACCTTTACAAATTAAAGTAAAAGTAGAGCAAATATTTTTAAAAATATATTAAAAAATAACATATGTCAGTTTATTTTAAATTTTTATAAAAACCAATTAAGTAAAAATAAATATATAGATTATTTTATTTTAATCATTTATTATAAATCATAAATATATTTATTAAAACGTATCAATTATTATAAATCATAAATGTATCAATTATTATAAATCATAAATGTATCATTTATTATAAATCATAAATATATTAATATCAAATTCATTAATTTGCTTGTTGACAAGTTGAGTATTCTACAAGTTTACATATAACTGACTCAGAAATTAAAAACATTATTTGAGGATTGACTTTTTAAGTTTTGTGTGGTAAGTTTCAAATTTGTTAATTTTTGTATTGAATAAATTTCTGTTATGAGATATGTTCGCTTCTCTGTGTACTAAAGAAATAATATATTTAATTATATTTTTAATTTTGAGATAAATCTAATTTTGGTCCTCTAAATTAAAATATCATTTTATACTTTTAGACACTAAATTTGATAGAATAAAATTAGTTTTAAATTTGATAGAATAAAATTAGTTTTAGCAAAAATATCTTCATCTCTGACAATTAGTGGTAGAGATTAAAATTTATAAAATTGAAAGAAAAAATCTAAAACTAAATTTATTTCAAAATTTGAAGGAGTATAAAGTAATTAAGTACATAAATAAAATAAAGATTAGATATGAGAAAATTTGAGTGTGTAGAAAAAATGTTAGAAGTGTAATGGAGATTTTAAACTTTCTTGGAAATATTTTTGAAAGACAAGTTTTCGTATGAACAGTATGATGAGATGGTTTAGTATTTGAAAAATAAAATTTAAAATATAGTTATGATTTTTTTAAAAATAATAAAAGACATTTATATGTGTATATATCCAACAGTAAAAGTAATAAAAATGTGTTTTTATACTAATTCACTTTCATTAAATTGTGTCTAATTCTTATTTTAAAAACAAATAAATAGTTTCATTATAATAAAAATATTACACAATTAGTTTTTACTATTATTCCACCCTTACACAGCTATATAAAGATATTCTTAATTATTTTTCCATCTCCTTTCTAGATAAGATACAAGAGTGTTTTGTTTTATTAAATTATCTTCTTTTTAATATTTCATTATTATCATTTTTAGCCAGAAGATGAGAAAATATTGTTGAAAAACACTCTTTGCTTTACAAATAAAGTTCATTCTTTAATTTTTGTCTATAAATAATTTACTGATTTACATTTTAGAGGAGAAGAAACATATCAACATGAAAGTTATGTGTTATAGATAAATTTATTAGTTGTATCTTAATGGTAAAATGCTTTATTTATATATATTTCATGAACAAGATGTTTATAGATCGTGTCTTGTGTGTCAGTTGTAATAAGAGTCCATTGAAGAGTGATGTGTCAATTATATCAACAGTCAGATTGAAGAGGGGAGTAAATAAAGCATTTACTTTAGACTTTTAAAAAATTAAGACGTTTAATAATATTTTTCAGTACTAATATTTTTTTTATTAAATTAATTATAAAATCATGTTTAAGAAAAAAAATCTCAAAATTTTATTTTAGTATTAATATACCTCTATAAAATTGATTATAATTTCTTTTTAAGAAAAACAAAATCTCAAATAATTTTTAGTACTAATCTATCTCAATTAAATTAATTATAATTTTATGTTTGAAAAAAAGTAATTAAATTATTATTGGTATCTTTGTTAGTTTTTATTTGTATTAAAAATCATATTTAATGAGAAAAAAAATTTCAATAAATTATAATTTTGTTTAGGAAAAAGAGAATGAATACTTATTATATTCTTTTATAATCAATTTTAACTTCTATTTTCTTCTTTTATCTTTATGTGACTTATCATCTATTGTTTTCACTCTTTGTCTTTCCTTGCTTTATTCTATTATAGGGTTTTGGCATATTTCATTCGTTACATCTCATGTTGTGTGTAGTAATTTTTTTATCCTTATTTTTTGTTAGTATGTTTTTCTTTTTATTTGTGTTGTTGTTTTTATTCTATTTGTTGAATTTGTATTATGATTATAAATGTGTTTCTTTTGTCCGATTTTGTTTTTAGGTACATTTCGATTTATAGATTTCAAGAGTTTTTTTGCATATATTTTTATCAGAAACTGAAATTTTTGCTTGTATTAAATTATAAAATTATTAACTAGGTTAGAGTTTAACCTTTTGGTGGATAATCACTACAAAAAAAAACTATTTTGAGAAGGATTTTATTTCACTTTGTGGAGGTTTAGGATGACCTTTGGTATCTCATTTATATTGTGGAGTTTTTTTTTTCTTTTGTGGAGGGTTTTAACCTCTCCTATTAGTAATTATTATTTGGTGGAGGTTTGAAACCTCCTTTATTTGCAGCTATTTTATTTAAATCCTTTATTTTTTTTTCATTTGTTTTTTTTTTGGGACCTTTTTCAAAAAAAATGTATTCTACTATAGAAATAAAATAAAATAAATAAAAACACTTGTAATATTGACTATTCGTCCTCATCCCCTAAGGTACACAACCCTAAAAGAACAACTTGAGTAGGTTGAGGACTACCCTTACTCGTCCCAAACAGCCATAAGAAGCAACCCAAAGAAGGTGCTAATTGCAAACTAAGGACTACTTGTCCTCGTCCCAAGCCGCAAGAAGCAACCCAAAGAAGGTGTTCGTCCAAGCAAATGATTGCACGTCATCATCCCCTCTAGGGTACCAAATTCTAAGAAGGCCATTACGAGGCATTCACTTAGTATTCGGCCTAACTAGGTACATGTCGGACTAGTAGGACAACATGTACTCGGACTGGCCAGCTAATCAGGGCATTCTAGTCATCTTAAAGGGAAGTAACTCAGCTTATATAATTTACCATAATTACCAAGTAATTAAGACTACTAAATCAAAGCCTAACAAGGTAAGGACCACGAACCCTACTATAAAAGGCACATTTTATGAAATATATGTTTACATTACTATTTTGACATCTGATTCCAGTATCTCGGATTGACTTTGGTATCGAAGTGTCTTTTGCAGGCACTTATCTCCTCTTGCGTCCTAGAGTTGAGGACGAGATACCCTTGAAGTGAAGACCTTGGAACCCAGGAGGATCATCTAGGAGACTTTGCAAGATATATATTACTCTCGTAAGAACAACTCGTGCCCACCGTGGGGTCGATAATATTCTGTGAAGAAAGAGCATTGAAATTCAAAAAGACTTGAAAGATTTTTGAAGATGGTGTCTACAAGAAGTAGAGTTGTAGAAGTCAAGGGAGTCGGCCCCGCGACTAACCTGGCCGCCATACTGGAGGCCTATGCAAAAATGCAGTAGGAGTTTGCTAACTACAAGAAGAGGAACGTTGAAGAGATAGAGGCCTTAAGATAAGAAAATGTTAGGCTAAAGAAGAGGGTCGAGACCGCCAAAGGAAAAGGAGTGGACGAATTCGGGGCATGCAGAACCAGAAGCCACTATTCGAGAAACTGAGGAAGAAAGTGAATACCCGACCCAACGAACCAAAGGAGTAACCAACAACTCCACTGCCACCCTTAACAACTGCCATCACCCCTTTGTTGATGGGATTACAGAAACTCCCCTTCCCAAATAGTGGAAGGCGACAATAGTGTGTTGTGATGGCACTGTAGATCTTGATGAATACATGTTCGTGTACATGAACCAAATCATCTTATACTCCACCAATGACGTTGTTTTCTACAAGACCTTCTCATCAACCTTACAAGGACCAACTATAGATTGGTTCGCCAACTTGCCTTTTTTCTCCATAAATTACTTCGATGCATTAATGGCATCCTTTACTACCTACTTTGAGACCAATCGCCGACACGACATCACTTCCCTCTCCCTGCTCAACATAAGGTAGGAGGAGGGTGAATCCTTAAGAGCAACCAATTTTGAATACTCCACTACAACCAATTTTGAATACTAAATTTAAGCTTTTATATAATATCACTACCTTCCCATTTTAATCACTTCATGACCCAAAGTTAACCCAATTATAATTATAAAACCAATGCCGCAATTTTGATGCCTACACCCAAAACAATGCATGGTAATTGCATAAAGGTTAAAATATCTCGTTGGTCTCAATTTTTGTCAAATTTTTTTAAATAAGTCCTAATTTTGGTTTTGTGTTCAAATAAGTCCCAATTTTCGTCAATTTTGTTCAATTAGGTCCTTTTTTGTTAACACTGACCATGAACAGTAACTGCCATGTGTCACTTCGTGATTTTTTTGAATTTATTTATTTATTTTTTTAATTTTTATTAATTTTTTTTAAAATGTTTTAAATTTTTTTTAAATGTATACGTGTCATGGTTAATCATGCATTTGTGCATAATTAATATAATAATGACATAATGGATGATAGGGAAACAAGTCCAAATACCATGAATGATGCTATTGAAGATTTTTTAGTTATTACAAGTTGTTCAAAGGAATTTATATGAAGATTGCAATGAGTATTCTAAAGTTTCTTTCTTGATCAAGTTGTATCATGTGACGCCCAAACTATTATACTAAATAATTATTATTTGATAAAAAGATATGGAATTAATTTTTTTTACCATAAGATTTTCCTTGAGAGAACATTAATAATAACATAACTTCATATTCATATATATATATATATATATATATATATATATATATATATATATATATATATATATATATATAGTTTACATCTTTGTAATTGTTCATGAAAATTTTACAAAAACATATATTTGTAAAATATTAAGAGTCCTACATCAGAATAGAAGATTGTCTATATTTTTAATATCTCTTAAAGATATTAATAGAAATTATCCATGAGTCAATCTTCAGAAGATCCACCAATAATATCCCGAACAACTCTCATTGAGCAAGTTCCTCTTCTACTCATGCAACAGGTACATATGAAAGAAAAATATGAAATGAGTGAGGTCTTTATAAGCCTTAAATATCAATCTTAATAAACTCAACAAACAATACAGACACTGGGGGTCTAGATTTGGACCTACAACCACAAAACTTGATCTCGTTTTACCAGACATATAGATCCATATTCCACTTCTGATGATCTATTATGAACATCAAAAGTTACTTTGGGAAGTGATTAGGTAGTTGAGTATTTCTCATAAAACATTGGTACAATTATAATTATTTCTTTCTCGAGAATATTAGCCATTTATCGGCCCACAAAAGAGATATATACTCACTGCCTAACCTTGGCGATGCTGAGCAGGTATCGGATAGTCCCAAGTTTGGCCTATGAATATCCTAGTCCAGTGCGCTATTCTGAACTATCCAGATATTCACCTTCTTGGTAAAACTTCCTTAGACCCCACCATGGTCCCTGCCTTTCATCCTACAGTATACCAAATTGTGACTTCCCAAATACAAACACTTTGACACTAGTTTAATCTCAACTTATTGAAACCAGACTTAACTCTTACTTAACTGACATACTCTTGGATATTTTCAAAGGTTATAAAATGTGATGACTATCAAATCATGTCATTGTATAAACTATATACAAAGAATATAAAACAACGATAAAATGTACATGCGGTTTTCTTCTATCCAAGCTCACTGAATAAAATAATATTTACTTTCACTTCACATTTATTTTTATTTTTTAATTATAAAATAATGATAAATTAAGAATCAAAGCAAGAACTTTAAATAAATAATTAGATAAGAATTATAACATTATAAATAAATATAATAACAAAAATATAAATTAAATGGGACTAGTGCGTAACTAGAGATCTATTAATTGAAATAAATAAACAGGACCAGTGCATAATTGGATATAAATAAAATAAATAAATAGTACCAATGCGTAACTGAAGATAAATAAAATAAAATAAATAAATAGGACCAGTGCATAACTGGAGATAAATAAAATAGACCCAAACAGGCCCGACAATCCAGACGGGCCCGATGACCCGGACGGGCTTGACCTAGACGAGCCAGACAACCCGGACGAGCCTGACGACCTGGATGGACCCCGACGACCCAAACGAGCCTGACGACCCAAACTAGCCCTTCCAAAATAAATAAAATAGGACCAGTGCATAACTGGAGATAAATAAAATAAATAAACAAGACCAATGCATAATTGGAGATAAATAAAATAAAATAAATAAACAGGACCAGTGCATAACTGAAGATAAATTAAATAAAATAAATAAACATGATTAGTGCATAATTGAAGATTAAATAAAATAAATAATCAGGATCAGTGCATAATTGGAGATTAAATAAAATAAATATAAGAGGATAATAAATGAAAATAAGTTAAATGAAAGTAAATAGAATAATATATCAGTCAAAATAAATAAAAGATTAATATAAAACCCATGAGTTTATCAAGATTAATATAAAAAGAGCTTAACCTCACTCCCCCTTACCTTATTGATTGAAGGGCACAATAAAAATATTTATAGAGGACTAGGGTCTCTATGAATCTTTGCTCTAAACTTTTTTTCCTATTTTCTCTTTCTCTTTCACTCTCTTGTTTCTCTCTCCTTTCTTTCTCTTTCTTCTTTTCTTTCTCCTTTCTTTCTCTCTCTTCTTTTCTTTCTCCTTTCTTTCTCTCTCTCCTTTCTTTCTTTCCTTTCTTTCACTTTCTTTTTCACGTAACAACTTCTTCTCTTAATATATATATATATATAT
>Ga0214545_1005097_pt1 | contig 24068 bp, 22 predicted proteins | sample CNSS4metaG_FD_160064 | JGI IMG/M metagenome (GOLD analysis project Ga0214545, IMG submission 160064) | Root nodule microbial communities from cowpea collected in UCLA plant growth center, Los Angeles, California, USA - CNSS4 | ecosystem: Host-associated > Plants > Roots > Nodule | place: USA...
CTTAGTCCACCTTGGCTCTTTTGATAGCTCATGGCCAAATCTCCTATTGGGCTTAGTCAAGCCCAATTTTATCAATTCAACTACTCATTGTTTGACTTATTATTCTAGAAAGCAAAGCCTAAACAATGGGCCAATACTATTGCTATTCTATTGCTCTTTGAGACAACTCTTCAAATCTTCACATCTTCTTTGGCCCATTGAAGAGTGTGAGAAGCCCATGTGGGTTTGGGCCATCCTGAATGAAGCCCAATTGGATCTTTTTGAGCATGCTCCTTGTTATTGGGCCTCTTGATGGGCTTGGGCTTGAAGGTGCATGTGGGCCATGTATTGGTCCTTGAGCATGATTTGGGCCTAGGCGTTGCCCAAGTTATAAGCCTTGTTGGGATCACATCACACTGGGATAACTTCCAATGCTTTAATAACATAATATTGTCAAACTTCCTAGGGTTGAGCATCACATTTATGGGGTTGAGAGTCCCCAAGCCCTGCACAAGTAGAATTAAGCAGTGGACAAATGGCGTTGAGCACCAATTAATGCGAGAGAACTTGGGTTGAGCAGTGCTAAGATGGGATTAAATGGTGGCATCGCTGGAATAGCCTATAATGTTTGGGAGAGGCCTTTTGAGTCTGTTTGGGGTGCTGGGAAGCTCTCCCTTCTCCTCATTGAGCTTCAATCTTCATCAATGGTGATTTCACCCCTTTTGGGTTGAGGAGGAAGATGGCCTACAAAATTAGAGGTGGAAATGTGAATAAAAAGCACAATTTAAGCATGAAGCAGCTACTAAGAACCTTGGGAAATGGATTGGTTCTACTCTTTGGTTCCAATTTCTTCCTTAACTCTTCAATTTTGTAAAACACTATGTTCTCCACCCAAGAGAGCTAATCCAATTTGTTGAAATTAGATGTAATGAACTGAATTCTTATTTAATTTGTGATGCTAATACATATGCTTTTCCATTTCAATCTTAGTCTTTGATTTTCATGTTTAATGCTTACTTTGGTTTGGCCATCCATGCATGATTTGTGGTTCTTGAGGTGTCAGAAAATGTCTTTTGAACCTAGAACTGGAATTCAATACCTAATGGAGCTTGTATCTAGAGATAGAACATGATTCACTAGTAATCTTAACACTCTTGAACTTAATGCACGAGTTCTTGTTGAGGATTCAAGGAATTGAAACTTGATGAGCTATCATAGGCTCAAAGTCACTAGGAGTAGGATTTGAGTATTCTTGTGAGTTGATTTTAACATTAAATTAGAATTGAGATGCTTTTGAATGTATGTGAATGAAGTGAATGAAATTTGGTCTTTACAATTGTATATACTTTGTGTTATATTTCTGTTGTAGACCAACTATTTGACGAAACAACATAAAGAGTTTATTTGTGTTTTAAGAACTTTGTTGTCTATTTGTTTTGTGAATTGTGAGAGTTGTGTTATGTTGCAAAACTCCCTATGGAGAGAACAATATTTATTACTTTCTTCGAAGGATTTAATATTAACTTTCTTTAGCCTACCCCTACTAGGTTTCCTTACCGTTTCAACCTACTTATCATCCTCTTTAGTATTATAATCTTCATCTCATCAAGCATATTACCCCATTTAAAAGTCATTTTCAATTCGTCTGCAAAACGAGCCTCCTTAGATGTGAAAGGTTACATGATGATAAACTAGGGGGGACCATTTTGATATTTAGTTTGGGGAAGGATATTGATGCCAAACTCAAGAAAGTTGAGAAGGTGAGTGATAAGTCATGGGGATGATCGCCACAGGGTACCCTCATTTCCTTTAGCCAGTCCTCCAAGTAGGGTTAAGCAACGGTTGAGTAGGGCTAGGTTCGAGTCCAACGAGACTAATGCACCCCAATCAAAATTTAATATTTGAAATACATATCCAACTATTTATGATGTCGGGTAAGGCGGGTTTGGGTCTTTTTGGATCTGGTTAGATGTGAATGGATGTGGGTTATTTGTAAGGAGAAATATGAGGGAGGAAGATGAGAATATTCATTACCTTACATCCATGGCTTGCTCCAACTTCTCCGCCGTCCTCGCTTCTCCCTATCACTATGTCACCGTGCAGATTGCTACCGCACCGCCACCTACGACACAAATCCACAACCTATGATATAGATCAGAGCAGATTTGTTACCTACGACACATATCGAAGCAGATCCATCACCTACGACACAAATCGAAGTAGATCTATCTACGACCATGATAGCATCATGATGTGGTTATTTTCCAAGAAAAATACCACATGCCCCGTCACCAAACAACCTTTTCGTCCTATTTTTCACTCTCTTCTTTACTAGATGATTCAAATTTTGTTGATTCACTTGTGATGTCACCATTCTGCTTAAGTAGCTTATATTTCTTAATGGGACATTCTAAAGCTATGTATCATCTTCCCAAACACTTGAAATATTTTATCTCACTAATATTACCTTTCTTTGGTTTATCATGATGCTTGACATAATTATTTTGAAAACAATATTAGAACTACTAGAAGAAACAAAACCATTTTTCTTATTCTTCTACTTCAAACTCAAAGAATTAAGATCATAAGAACTTTTCCATTTTCACACAACGATGTAACTCCAACACCTCTCTAATTTCACCACTCAGCCCTTGCACAAAATGAGCCATAGTTATTCCCTTTTCATCAATCACATTGGCTCTTATAATTCACATCTCCATCTCTTTAAAATACTCTTCAACACTCTTTTCTCCTTGAGTGAGGCGTACCAACTTTTCTCGCACATCATTATGACAATTTAATGGAAGAAAGCATCTCCTCATAGGCCTTCTCATATCCATCCAAGTTTCCACCTCAAGTTCTTCATACCTTATTTTATCTCTTTGGACTTGATGCCACCAAATTAAAGCGTAATCGGAAAATTCCATTACAACCACCTTTACTTTCTTTTGTTCACTATAATTACGATAGGAAAATAATCATTCAAACTTCTTGGTCACTCTTCCCTTGAAAGGAATACTAAGTTTCACCAACAAATATAGAAGTAATAAAGAACAATTTTACAACAAAAAACAAGCAAAACAAAACACAACTGATAAGGTAGGAAGCAAGACACAACTTGTATCCAACGAAACAAATCAAGAGGCACAAATTAACACAAGAACAAAGAGAGAGAGAGAGAGAGAGAGAGAGAGAGAATTGAAGAGATAGAGTTGAGAACACCAATATAGGAAAGGGTTTTGGTCGTGGTAAAAAAAGGTGACATTTCTGCCTCGGTTATGAACCGAGGCATATTTAGCCGTTACTGCCTCGATTTTGAAGGCAACCGAGGCCTAATATAGATGAAAAAAATTAGAATTGTGTTTCTGTCTTTGTTCCAACAACAAAGGAGGCAGAAAAGTGAAATCTGTGGGTACCCGCGACCGTGTGACCGAGGCATAAAGCCTAAGAATGGAAAAAAAACCCACGACCGTGGGTGCCTATAGATAAAATCCGTTGTGGATAAAATCCACTGCAAATATTTGGTACCCGTAAGTATCTATTACCTGCTAGTAGTAGCGGGTAGTGGGTAATTTAATACTCGTTCCTTAATGGGTTGGGGTCGAGTATTATACTACCCGTACTCGCGAGTACCAGGTACTTGTTAATAAAATTAAATTACATATTTATCCCTATTAGGGTATAAGATATTAGGTTGATGCTAAAGTTCATTTCTTTTTTGGGTTCACTACTGTCGTCCAAGTGCTCTTTGCTAAAAGGGACGAACAGTTAAAAGCTTATTTCTTCTTTACTTTCCTTTATTTCACATTTAACATTCATCTAAAAAAATTGGTCTTACTCCCTCCAAAGCTTCATTTTTACTCAACAACCTTTTTGGGGTATTATCCTTTTCATTCACCCATTTTCCTTTCATTCTCTGCTCCCAGTCTTGATCTAATCTTGTGCTGAATCTTCCGAAGTTGGTCCTCCAATCCTTCAAATTTTGGACGCAGCTCCAAAATGGGTATGTTTTTTATCTCTTATTTCAGTTCTAGGTTAATATATGAACTACTCATGACTCTAATTATTTCTTGTTGAACAAACTGAATTATCCAATTATTTTTTTCTATCAGATTAAGTTCGTTTCTAAGTCAGGGGACTTTTGCACATGAATTCTAAACAGAAAAGATAAGGAGTGAATATGTGTGTCACACACAATATATTTAGTTGTTAATTTGATAAAGACTCTCAGATGATTCAAAAAACTTTTGAACTCACATTAACTTAGTTTTTTTCATTATTTCAATTCAAGTTCCATTCATTTTTTATGCATGAATGATTCCTTCAATTAGAAGCAATGTCAACTCACATTTTCCATCACACTTTTGTCTGTAAAATTGTTAACTTTGTGAATACAAACATTGGACACTGCAAGTAAAACTTAAGGCATGTAAAGTTGAAACTTGTACTTTAGTATTCATTCATGTGTTGAATGCATTATAATTTTGTGAATTGGTGCAATTAATCACTGAAATTGATAATTTCAATGTTGATATCTTTAAATTAAATTTAGAAAACTTAGTGAACATAGAAAACTTAGTGAACAAATTAATGCCTAAAGTATCTTTGTAGACTTTCAATCTAGAAAGAAGTAACGTCCATTAGTCTTCTTTCCACTATATATTTATTCCATTATAGTATATTTCACTTTCTTTTATATCCAAAATTAAATTTTTTGTTGTGTTTTAATATGTATAGAATGTCTAATCAAGATACATGAAATTGATAATTTCAATGTTGATATATTTAAATTAAATTTAGAAAACTTAGTGAACAAATTAATGCCTAAAGTATCTTTGTAGACTTTCAATCTAGAAAGAAGTAACATCCATTAGTCTTCTTTCCACTATATGTTTATTCCATTATAGTATATTTCACTTTCTTTTATATCCAAAATTAAATTTTTTGTTGTGTTTTAATATGTATAGAATGTCTAATCAAGATACATTTTCCTCTATGGATGATGGCCAACAAGGACAATTTGTAGAATCGAATGCAAATCTAGGAGATTCAAATCAAAATGATGTTCCTATAGATTCAACTCCAGGAGAAACTGAAAGTTCAACTCCACCTGTTAACTCAAGAAGATTACTGTCAGATGTTTGGAATCACTTTCAGAGACAAAAGGTAGATGGAAAATGGAAAGTGATATGCAATTATTGCGCCAAAAGTCTTTTGGCTGACGCAGGGCAAGGTACATCACATTTGAGAAGCCATTTCAAGAGTTGTAAGGTTTGAATAACACGAGACATTAAACAATCTTTTTGAAAATATCATTAAAAAGGTGGTGAAACCATAGTTGTTGGCAATTATGTGTTCAATCAACAAACAACTAGATATATGCACTTAGTAAGATGATAATTCTACATGAGTATCCAATGTTAATAATTGATCATATATGCTTTAAATAATTTTGTGATGTTGTACAACCTCTATTCAAGGTGGTTTCTCGAAACACCTTAAAAAAAGGGATATTATGAAGGATTAAAATGAAGAAAAAAAGAAAATGAAATTAATGTTGTCAAGGATTCAAAGTCGAGTTACAATTACAAATGATATGTGGATAGCTAATAATCAAAATAGAGGCTACATGACTATAACAACTCATTTTATTGATGATTTATGGAAGCTACAACATCGAATTGTGAGGTAATAACATTATATTAACTTTTTTCTTCTTGACTAGATTAATGATTGGCAAATGGAAAATGAAAATTGTTAAAAGTTGGAAATATTTTATTATGTGACACTTTTGTTTTCTGGTACTTCTTATCAAACTGCTAACATTTTCTTTCGAAAGGTGTGTTAAATTAAGTTGGCATTGATGGAATGACTTAACTCTCCTAATTCTATTATTCATCAAATGTCTGCTTCTATGGTTCTAAAGTTTGATAATTATTGGGGTGTGATCAGTAGAGTGATGGCTATTGGTATTGTGTTAGACCCCGAATATAAAATTGATTTGTTGGATTATTTTCCCCCCAGATATATGGTGATCAATCAGATTGTGAAGTTGAAAAGGTGAAAATTCTTTTTAAGGACTTGGTAAGAGTGTATGAAATGAACATGAAAGGTAAGAAGTTAGTTTCTTTATGTCAAAATAGAAACATAAATGTATGCCAAAGTGTTAATGGAAGAAAAGATGCTTGGAGGAGAGATTTTGCAAAACATCAGATTGCAAAGAAAAGTGAACCATCAAATTATAAATTGTAACTTGACTATTACTTGGAGGAACTGACACTACCTGATTTAGATGAAGAATTTGACATTTTAGTTTGATGGAAGGCTAATGGGTTAAAATGTCCAATTTTCAAATGATTGGAAGAGATTTTGTAAACATTCCTATCTCAATAGTTTCTTCTGGGTCTTCTTTTAGTACTAGTGGTCGATTTCTTACTCCACATCATAGTAGATTACACCCAGACACTTTAGAGGCATTGATGTGTGTTCAAGATTTGCTAAGGATTGACATAAAAGGTAATTAAAATATCACTCAGATTACATATTTATATTCATTCAAATGATTTTCTATAGCAAATGAATTGATTTTCCTTTTCAGGTTCTTCAAAATTGAGAGTGGACAAGATGAAGTTTAATACAATACTAGAGGAGATCATTGATGATGATGTTAGTAGTTTTCTTTTTAGTATTTTATTACAATTTTACTAATAGTTTCACTATGTCAGTTAATGATGACTTTATTTGTGTGTTATTTGTTTCAAGAATCAAGTGGTCAACATGAAGATATTGGAAAGGAAACATAGATATTAAAATGTTATTTTAGAATAATTAATTTTTAAATTTCTTATTTTTGGATGTATGTTTTAGGTACTATTAATTTGAATTTATGTTTTAACTTTAATTTACTTGTTCATTAACTTCTACTCAAATATATGCTTAAATATTGTTTGTTTTTTTTTTCCATAATTTAATTTGGACCTCATTTAAAAACAAATAAAATAAAATATTTTAAATATCCACTAGTATTCAACGGGTACTCACGGGTTGAAAAATATCTACGGGTATCCAGGGGGTTACAAGTACATTTTTTTCTTGCAGGTCGAGTAGCAAGTAGGCATTATCCGTGTCCGACCTTTAATTTAAATTACGTAGTTCAAAATGTTAGCTTGTCAAAAAACTTCAAATAACAATTGCGAACAAAAGGAAATTACATAGTCTTCAGTATTTAATTTAAAACAACTAAATAATTTATAAAAACTCTAGAGTTCATCCCACACTCTCAACGATATACTTCTTGTCTGAATCTTCTGCATTATCAACTGCTCCTGTATAACACACACGTCATACGATCATCGCACACATAACAAACACACAAACAAACAAATAGGGTTAAGCTAATGTAAACAATCATATATAAAAGATTCTTAGTAAAATAATGTTTTTCAAATAAGTCACATCTATCCACTACCCACCTTCTCTTAAATATAAGAAAGTAAAGTTTAAATAGTCACTATTGTTTTTATAAACTCAATATTCACATTATTCTAACTAATAAAAATGTGAAAACCTTTAACTTTGTTAAACATGATCTTTTTACGTTATTATAATTAATAAATCTTTAATTTCTTTAGACAAGAAAACCTAAACGGCAAAAAACATTTGTGAAACTATATTGCATCTTCTAAATTAATAAAACGAGACTATACCAAAAATACTTAAATATTGATTACCATTAAAATAACCATTTCCCTATTTTATAAATACCTAATATTAAATCATAAAGAAAAGGGAAAAGATTATGCCCAAGGAGAATGAAAAACGTGCATTGTGCTACTGCACCTAAACCCTCATGTATAACATTTGCAACCTAAATAGGTGTTAACACCATGATACCATTCACATCACCTCTTTAAGTCTAAAAGAAAGAAAAAATAAATAAAACCTGGCATACAAAAACGTACAGGCACTGCCACGGAAAACCATTAGGTGCATGCTACTATTTTCAAAAGATTAAGACTAAGGAAAATGTAAACAAAAAAAAAAAAACTTAAACATTAACCCCTTGGGTTTCTACATGAACTATAAACTATGCAAACCAGCATTTTCACAGGGAACATAAGCAAAGTAACAGGCACCACGTCTGAAATTAACACATGCAAATACCACTCTCAAAACCCAAACAATTATCATACAATAGCAAAGAAAAGTTCCTAACCAAGCATCATGTGGATCATGTAGTGATCATAGCATTCACACATCATTTATACGCTCGACACTTAGAAATCAAACAATACGTAAACCACCCTTCAACGTTCTAAGAACCCACACATATTCTCCCTTGAATATAGTTCATACCCAAAAGCATGAAACCTGCTCAAACACCCCACTTGGCCCCAACACTCAAAAACTCTTCCTCCTTCAACAAAACATTGAAATTCCGAACAAGAAACAAACAGCCCCCAACTACACGAAAGGAGTAAGGAATGAACTACCAACACTTTTGTACATGTAATAAGCTAAAACGTTGGAAACAAAACGTTGTCCTAAACTCATACTAAGGCAACCTACATGAAACAAAATATACCCCTAACCTCAGATTGCATGGCTGCCCATTATGCCTAATGCTTTCTAACCTCATATTGCATGGTTGTCCATCACGCCTAACCCCTTCTAACTAACAGATTCTACAAACCTTTATAATGCAAACCCCAGAACATGCACTCTGCAAAAAAACAAAAAAGAAAGAGAAATAATCAATGCCACTGTGAGGAACAACAATGCCCAAACCTTCCACACTTCACCATCCACTACAATGCACCACCATTGCAGCACCAAAAACTTCCTCTCACTCACCGTGAAACTATCACGAACAACGACTCTGGACCCAAACGCGCAACCACCACCTTGCTCCGATTCCATGCGCAAGTTCCACTCCAGAAGAAACAACCATGCGAGGAAACTAGCAGCAACACAAACCTTCATCTGATCCACTACACACACTGCAACTCACACGAATTGGAACCCAAATGGTAGCACCCACACATCCGACCCAAAACCAGCAACACGAAAAGTTCTGCACCCACCTTTACGCACTTAATATAATAGGAACCAAATGCAAATCTGTGTGTGTCCCTCACCCGCATTCAATATTGGATTCTCCAATATTTACATGAAAAGGATAATCAAAAAGAAGAAAAAGATTAACCCGTGAACCCATGAAACCCCATGGTAGACAAGCAACATGTTTGTGAATAACACAAAAGAACAAGCAAAAGAACACCATCAACTTAGCTTCCTCTACACATACATGCTTTTCTAGTTTCATCGATCAAAAAAAAAAACAAGAAAGCAAGGTTGGCTTCCCCTACCTGATGGGTCTCTCTGGGAACGTTTCTCTTCTCCACCACAACTGCGAAATCACTCACACTTACACTTTCTTCTCTTCTCTCTTTTATAATCCTTCCAGAACCCAAAACTAAGTGGTTTTCTTTTATCCCTCAACCCAACCCTAAACCTAGGCTATCTACTCCAAAAAGAAAATATGTGAAGCAAAAGATAAATATTAACTAACAAATCTATAACTTGAATGAATATTGGTCGTTTCTATTTTTTTTAGTGTGCACGAGAGTTCCATTTTTATATCACCAAAAATATGCAACGAAAATCTAATGAACAAAAGTTGTAACAGATGCAACAAATCAATGCACCATTCTGAATAAGGAGAGAGAAAATTCATTGAAAGAGTTTTGTGGGCCCCACAACTTTAAGGAGAAAAAAAATGGTTACAAATGAAACAAATAAGGTACCACATTTCCCATGAATCCTACCACTATGCCACATGCTATCTCCCAAAATAAGGTACTCAATAGATATAAAGACACCCATATTCCATAAACCTTAATTAATTAATTAAATAAACAACAACTTAGATCACTCAATTAACTAAAGAAATACAACAATAACTTAAATCACTCAAATAATAATTATTCCATATTTCATAAATTTATGAAATAATTAATTTAAATAAATCCACAAAAAAACATGACATTATTTTTTTTTTCATGTGTTTCTCTATATTCTAACTTTTGCCCGGGTCTTACAAGCAACACTAAATTTGTTCACAAGTAGAAAAGGGTTGCCTAAACATGGAAAAGGCAACACTTTTATAAATGTGGCTTACTAAGTCCCAAAGACAACAATTTTCAAAGTGTTGATAGTTTATACCACATTTATCCAAGTGTTGCCTCAAAAAAGTGTGGCCTAAAATAAATTAAATTTTTTTAGTTTTGACTAAAAACTCTTCGACTTTGAAAATCCCAAAAATTAAAGTTTCCCTCCTATTGAAAATTAAACACTACACCAAAACTCTTACTCAAAACTAAAAACACGATACTCTGCGCCCAATCTAAAATTTCAAAACATTTTTCATTTCCCACCTAAGTGCAAAAAATATAAACCTAACATCGGTCCCTCGCCTTTACCGTGGTTGCCTCACCTTCACTATGACTGCCTTGTCAACCTCGCTTTCGCCGTCTCAACATGATATGGAAATGATTGCTGATTGAAATCGCTCGCTAAAAATGCAAAGAGCTCAGCGTCACGCGTCGCACTCTTATCACCAATGCATCCACTTTGTCTCCTTTAATCACCAATGCACCGTCCCACTTCGTCTCCCTCTCGGCATAACCCCTTCAGACCAGTGCACCACTTCGCCTAAGCTTTCCACGTCCTTGTCAGGGGTGAAGTTCGTGAATAGTGAATAAAGGTTAGTATATCGTTCTTCAACCTACGAATTTGCTTAAATTGATTTTATCGTTTTTTGTTCTATGTCCAATATTTTGGGGTTGAGGTTTTATTTTGTTATTTGAGTAACATTTAGTGAATCAAGTCTTCTTAATAGGTGTCCAGTTCTGGTCTTCCTAAGAATTTTTCCTGCATAGGCTTTCTCGAATTTTCAAGTAGTTTTGGTCAATTTCGCTCACATTCTTATCATATTGATGTTCTCTTAATTCATCTCTTTGATTTCATGCTGCCAAACTTGTACTCTAAATGTATTTTAATAAAAGTTTACTTGGAAGAAAACAATGTAGTTTGCAATAAAATAATTAAAACACATATGTTTGGCTGAATGTTCAATTTCAATTTTATTGGTGTGTTTGTGTATTGCAGTTCGCAAGACAACCGCTTTTCTTCAAGGAGACTAATCCTTAGCCTAGAAAGCATACATTATGGCAAACAACATCATATTTTACCTATGGAGAGGTTGGCAAACATAGTTATAAATTATTTTCAATCTTCTAATGTGTGGTTGTTAAGCTTAACAATTTTGCATATAATCAGATTGAGAAATATTATGGTTTTTGTTGATTTATCATAAGCTGGGTTGGAAAACTAGTTTTCAATAAAACCTTTCAATAAGAGAAAGATAATTTATTGAAATAGTTGATGAAAAGTGGGTTTCTTGTATATTTCACACTAAAATTTTAAAAATTGATTTTCCAAGTTTTATCCAAATACACATCCAAACTCACTATAACAATAGGGTAACATTATTCATACTAAATGTTCACATCTTTAGTTTCATTTTGAAGAATTGATCATGCACTAAAAATTGATTTTAAATACTTTAGATTGGTACAATTTGTTCTAATTATTTTTATACGCTAATGAACTATTTCTGTGTGATGGAACTTGAAAGTTTGGTAGGTTAGGGGTGGAGGACCAGATCATGCATCTTTCTTGCAACAAGTAGGAATGACAATTTTGCATCACCTTGTTTCAGGCTTCTAGTAGGGTCCCGAGTTGTTGGGTCCTTCATCATGCCTTGTGGCAACTACTCATACTATTCAAAGGTAATATTACTTAGTATTGCACTCTATATTACATGAATACTTGTTCATCCCTTCATGTTATATCCAAATGGTATGTAGGGCCATGATGATATATGTCAAGCTTTCTTTACCTATAACAGGACAAAAGGAACCCTCTGTGATGGTGAAACTAGACTATTTCTTCAAAATAATGGTTAGTATCATTTAGCTACTATTTCAAGCCTGGCTATGGAGTATATAGTATCAAGACCAATTCTAGCAGGTTTATCATAACCTAGTAAATAGAAGTTCCATAATATATTAATTGCACGATTATTTAATGTACATGAGTCTTTTGGGAAACAATATCCTGGTCTTACCAGTTAATACTTGTATGACTTGGTACACTTGCCAAAGTCCTAACAAGTTTTTGGCACCATTGTTGGGGACCCATGTCTAATACTACACTATTGTATGATTTTTGACTTATTTAGACTGAATTCTTTTGTCCATATTTTACTATTTTTATTTAGTTAGATACACACGTTATTTGGGCTAACTTATAGTTTGAACTTGTTGTGGTTCTCTAGTGTATGTAGGGTAAGATTCGTACAAGGAGGATTGTGTGTTCAGAACCACTCCTTGCTGATCTTGAGATAGAGAAAACTACTCGCAGAAATAATAGTATCACAAGGAGACAACGAGCTCTAGCACAACAAGTTGCCCCTCATTCTTCTAGTTCAAACACTCTTCATTCTACTTCTCAGAATTTTGATTCATTTCTAGAGGAAGAAAGGATTGAAAATCCTCATGGTGATGGTAGAGGTCGTTAAAGACGCACTTGAGAAGATTATGCAGCATTCACAGGCTATATCAACTTCAACAATATTGCTCGGTACACAGTCAATGCCACCAATATAGAGATGAAGTTAGCTCTCATTCACCTGGTTTAGAGTAATCAGTTCAACAACTTGGCTCATGAAATCCATACACTTATTTGGTAACATTCTTAGAGATTTGAAACAGCGTGAAGATCCATCAAGTTCTCGATGAAGACATACACCTAAGTGTCTTTCCTTTCTCACTAGCAGGACATGTTAAAGCTTGACTAAATTATTTTCTTGAGAATAGCCTCACTAACTTGGATGATGTGGTTGCTAAGTTCTTAAGCAAATATTTCCCCCGATCTAAGGTCAACAAGGGAAAGCAACAAATCTTGGCATTCCAGCAAGATATTGATAAGTCCTTAGGCCAAGCATGGGATAGATTCAAAGGATTGCTAAGAAAAACTCCCATCCATGGGTTTGATCAACCTATACAACTTATTCTTTTCTTGGCAGGCCTTAAATCCTAGTCAAAGTTAATGTTGGATGCCTCGGTAGGAGGAAGTATCAAGTGGAAAACGCCAAAGGAAGCCTATGAGTTGATAGAGAACATGAGGGTAATGACAATGAAGCCTATACTGAGAGATCCTATTCTCAAAAGAAGGGTACTCTAGAGCTTCAATCTCAAGATGACTTCTTGGCTTAGAATAAGATCATGACTCAGCATCTAGAGACCCTTATGAATGTGGTTGAGGGAACGATGAAATTGAAGGAGCAAGATGAGGAAGTGACTTTCAACGTTTTTGAAGTTGTGCAAGAATCCATTTATGCACAAACTAGTCTTAAGGCCATCAATATGGTCTTATTTGTGGCTAGTAGACCTTGGCATGCTTCAAAGTTGCTTGAAAAATGCTCCAATTTATTATCTACTAAAGTGAATGAAGAGAGGGAAGAGAAAGATGATGATCTAGTTCACCACCACTCTTTGATGGGAACTAATGAGCTTAGACTTGGCCAACCAATTTTGGTGAGAAAGGAAAATTTGAAGATTTATCCTAGAAGATTCAAGTCAAAATAGTCAAGGAATGAATGAAAGCTGGTGGAAGGAATGAAATTGAAGCTCTTTATTCTAGAAGTACTAAATTTGTGACTAGTAATCAATTGAAGTTGTATAAGTGTAAGGTTGGAAAGGAGCACACTAAAAGCACCAACCAAGCTTAAGCGCATCACCCATCAGGCTCGTGACATTAAGCAAGTGCTTCTTGGGAGGCAACTCAGTGCTTTAAACTCTTTTTCTTTTAACTTATTGTTTTATATTAGTATTGTGTTTGTATGCTTGTGTGAAGCATGCTAGTATTAGTTGTTATGTTTATGTTGATGTTTGAACTTTGTGCTAATTTTTTTCCATGCATTTGTGAACTTGTGGTAGCATAGCTTTGAGTGTTGTTAGGCATGTTGAGTTTTAGAATGGTGATAGCATGTGCTTGTTGTGGCATTTTGAATTTAGTTTCATCCTTGTGCATTGTAGCATGTGGTTGTGTAAAATTGCATTTTGTGAAAATAGTGGTAACATATCTTGTTTGCTAAATTCATGTTTTAAATAGATATGCATACTTGTTGTTGTTGCTTGAGTGCTTTGCATGAGTGTGAATGCATGGTTTGAGGTTGAGAAAACTTGAAAAGGCTATATACAAGAGTGCAAGGTTGGTATGAGCACAATGAAGTCCATCCAAATCCAAATCAAATCCTAAAATCATAAAATTTTTGCCTGCAACTTCATCGCCTGGTGCCACCCCCTTGTCGTCTAATGCGATCTACATTTTAGCCCAATCAAGCAAAGACAGGGACTAGGCACATGGTGGTGCATACCTCCCGCCCGACGCCTGCTGAGCAAACTAACCCCTAGGACTAAACATAGACCAAGCGCCTGGCGGCACCTATATGCCCTCCTGGCACCACACCAGGAAAAAAGCCCCTAAGTAATTTTATTGTTACAGCGCCTGGCGACAAGAGCCCCTCTCCCAGGCGGTAGCACTACGACAGTAGTCATTTAATGTGTTTTAAACCTGGCCTACTCCATTTTTAAAACCCTAACTTCACCTTCTTCCCAAATCAGAAACCCATTCACCACCAATTTCAACTCATTGTTGTGCTAACTCTTCCCATTTTCGTGCCCTCCTCACTCTCACTCACACTTCACCTTTGCTCTCTCCAAGCGCAGCTATTTGCACCACTCAACCTTGCTCTCGCCATGCGCCATTATTCATGAATCTACACCTCTTACATTTCACTCCTACATTTCACTCAACTAAACCATTTTTTTTGTGTTCTTCTCATGTTTCTAGAGTGTTTAATGTTTGTTTTGCTTAATAATCCAACTTTGACTCACTAGCTTAGGGTTTACCTTGCTTTGATTCTCTATATTTCTATTTTTGTTTGTGATTACATGTTAATCTTTAGCGTTTTGGGGCTGCCAATGTGTGTTTTTCTTTGTTGTGTTGTGCTTTTCTGTTTGAAAAACAATGCCAGCCACTTGAAGTACCACCTGGCGAGCACCATTTCTTAGGGGCCAGGCTGCAAGACCTAGGAAAATTAAATAAATAAATAAATATTTAATTAATATAAATGCAATTAAAGGAATCTTTATAATAATTAATGCGGAAAATTATGAAAAGGAACAATGGTAGCTCAAGGGGTTGAACATGTTAGGTTGTGTAAAAAGGTCTTGGGTTGGGATCTTGTGTATGCCATTAGTGTGAGGTTTTAATTATTCGATTTATTTTATGTTCATGCATGAACACATGGCATAGTGTTATAATTGTAGATATGCATGAATATCAAGAAACGTGAATTGACTTGATGGTCATGCAATTTCTTGGTCTTTGGGTGGATGTGGGTTCAAACCTTGATTGAAGCTAAATAGTGTCATTTTTGTTCAATTTCTTTTTGCCGTGGATTGGAAGGTTCGAAAACCCTAGTTGTCATAGAGAGAAGCCCAAACTAAAACTGATCAAAGGAGAGAGTTGGAAGGGAGAGAGCCTTCATAGAAGGAAACAAGTGTTGGAATCATTTTGGATAAAAAAGGAAACTCTAGAAGAGCTTTGGTGTGGGAAATCCAGGTTAGGGGAGCTGCCATTTCCTGTTTTAATGATATTATATGCAATTGCGTTATATATTGGTGCATAAAAGCTTTCTCCTGAACCAAATTTTTTCATCGTTTAACCTGTTGATGTTTGTTGTATATGGTTTTAGAGAAGTATGTGTGTGCTTGTGGTTTCTGTTGTATTGAGTTCTCTTTGTAACCCCATCACTGTTGTGATTATTATGATTCTTCTTTTTGGCTTGGCATGATGTTTATAGTTTTTCTTCTAAATACGGCACACTTATGATTACTTATTATTATTACTATTATTCTTAATATTATTATTATTATTATTATTTATATTTTATTTTACTATTATTATTACTATTATTATTATTATTATTATTATTATTATTATTTTATTACTATTATTATTATATTATTTTTATTTTTATTGTTATTACCATTATTATTATTATTATTATTTGTATTATTTTGATTTTGATTTTGATTTTTATTACTATTACTATTATTATTATTATTATTTTATTTTACTACTATTATTATTATTACTATTTTTATTTATTATTATTATTATTATTATTTTTTATTATTTTTATTTTTATTTTTATTATTTTTATTACTATTATTATTATTCTTATTATTTTTTTTATTTTATTATTATTATTTTATTTTACTAATATTTTTATTATTATCATTATTTTATTTTATTTATGATTTTATTATCATTATTATTGATTTACTATTATTGCTTTATTTTATTATTATTATTATTATTTTATTATTGTTTTATCTTATTATTAGTATTATTTTCATTATTTTTGTTTATTTTATTATTATTATTATTATTATTATTGTTGTTGTTTTTATTATTATCATTACTACTATTTTTTTGCTTGTGCGATATTTTGGAGCAACCTTTATGCGCTCTTCTTGGTTTGTATATTGTTTGGTTGTCCAAGATTGTGTGTTAGGTATAACACTTTGTTTTGATAGTTTTATGTGAATTTATTGTGATTCTCTAGGATGTATGAAAGCAAGGATATGGTGTTCATGTGTTGACATACACATATCGAAGAGGCATTCATGTGTCTGGTGGATATTTATGTGGTTGTGTTTTATGTATGACCATGTGATATTGTGTACTTGAGTTCAACTTAATGATATGAAAGTGTATTTACTTGTCATGGACGCATGTTTTGTGTGAATTTAGTGTGTTGTGTAAATTGGTTCATTGGAACCTAGTTTAGAGTGCCAAAAACCAGTAAATTACCAGTTACTGGTGTGGTACCTGGCGAAATGGTGTAAACTGTCAGGCGATAGGCCATAAAGTGAACTTTAGAGCAAAACCCGAGAGCTGGCACTGGCAACGTAAATGGTCCTGCCAAGCGGTGTGCTATAGAATTGAGACTGGACCAAAATTTAGTGGGTTGGCGCCTAGCGATGCCAAGTGTCTCGCCAGGCGGTCTGGAGCCAAGTTTCACCTTGAAATCCTAGAGATGCGTCAGGCAGTGATGCACGTAGTGCGAGGTTACATTGGAGGATTTTATACTGCTTTGGATGAAAGGCTTGAGACGATGACTTATTGAGGGCCCTCTACGAGTTGTATCTTGCACTGGGGGTTAAACACGTGACCATTCTAGGTTGGTGCCTGATGGCATTGGAATTTTAGTGAGAGTGTGCTAGTTGTGGCTAGTACGGATGGTTCATTTGATTGCCCTTCACGGTTGTAGCCAATGAGGCTGGTAGTCTATGATGAATACGAATTGCGATTTGTGTTGGGGAGGTCGACTCGGTGTTACAGATTGTAGCCCGTGACTGGATAATTCTCGCGTGTGGTCTATATGGTGGTGGCTAGACAGAGGGGTGAGTACACACTCATGGCAGCAAGTATCGATTAAGGATATCAACGAAGTGTGTAAAATTAGAAGGCAGACAATGAGAGAAGTGAATGTTGGGGTCTAAGGGTTGTAGTCCTCAGAAGGGGTTAAGTTATCTTCAAATGATTTGGATGATGGCTTTAGGGTGGAGACTTGTTAGACCATTCCTTGAGTTGTGGCTTGGAATGGCATCCCTTTAGTTGTGGCTCGGGATGGAGGGTAAACACATGACGATCCTGGGTTGTGGCCTGGTGATATTGGTAACCAGTGTGAGTGTGCGAGTTGTGGCTTATACGAATAGTCTCTACTTGATTGGGCAGCCAAGGGTTGTGGCTAGTGATGTTGTTAATCTTGTGTCGAGAGTACGAACTGTGGTTCATATTAGGAACTCTACCTGACGTTACGGATGGTGGTTCGTAACAAGATAGTCTCGCACGTGTATCCACGAGTTGTGGCTTGTATGTCGTGGAACCACGAGTTGTTGCTTGTGGCAACAAAGGATATCTTAAGGTAATCATTTGAAGATATAGAATGTGGATTACATTAATGTGGTTATGTTGTCTGGACTTGGAGGATAGTGGTTCTTCGTCGAGTGTGTGTGTGTGCACACACTATAGTTTGTTTATAAGTTATTTATATAGTTACCTCACCCTACTTGCTTGTGTTTGGCGATGATCGTGTAACTCAATACACATGAGTAGATGATGTCACAGGTGGAGCTGGTGACGCGTAGAGCTGGAGAGGGGCTAGCTTGGGGAAGCTTATATGGAGTTTTATGTTTTCTTGTAAAGACTTATTTTAATTAGACTATGAATTTTAAAATAGTTGGTTGGAATTATGTATTTTGAATTGTGGAGAAATAATAAAAGTTAAATTTTCCCGCAGGAAAGAAGTTTTAATAAATGCGATTTGATTATTTCATACCCTTTTATTTTATTTAAATTAGTAATATTCGGACAGGATGTTACATAGGCAGTGGCCCCTGTTTCTACTTCTTTGTGATGATTTCTGTGATGTTGAATATGGTCTTCAAACACCACTACTACAGTTGTTACTGCACCTGAATTACCCGTCATCTTACTTTACTTGCATAGTCTTTATATGTAATTAGTGTATTAGCACTGATATTTTGGTGCATAATTCTTTTTGGTTGAATCTCTCCTCTTAAATTCTAACTTTGAATTGTCTCATTGCACTAAATGTTTATTTTGCAGATAACATTCTCCTCAAACCCTAAAAGAGTTAAAACAACCATTGGCAACCCCTCTGAAGGGAAGAAACGCAAAAAACACTTTTATTCTAACTACTTTCTCACCAAAGACAATGAGGCCCGATTCGCATTGGTCATGCAAAGAAAATTTATGCCCGAAAGGAAGGTCATTCTGAAACCAGGGGAAGTAAATGAACTTCAACTAGAGTTAAATGAAGGAAGGTCACCACCTTTCGAGCTCCCACCTATATCAGCCATGTGAGGGGGAAAAGAGTGCCCTTTGATGCCGACATAATAAATGAATTCCTAGGCACCCAATTGGCTGAAAATGCAGAGTGCGAGTTCTTAGAGGTAGATGCTGGAGGAGTTGAGCCTGGAGAGCGGCTTAAAGCACTTTATTTAGTGGGGGAAGGATTTCATAAGGGCACGAAACAACAAGGTTCCTTTAACCCTTTGGCCCAATTCTAGTCAGCTTTTTTTCACGCCAACATTTGGAGAAAGCCACACAACACATATATTTTGCTTATTTTCAGAGGTTTTGCTCAATTGCTCCCACACCCTGGAGGCCCAATCAGCCATAGGCCGAGCCTGAACTAGATGTATCTCCCACATTGGATATGAGGTTGTAGGAATTAGAGGCCAAAATAGACAATCTTCAACTTTTGGAACCAATATGCAAGCCTTTTACTGAAAGGAAATGGCGAATGCAGAAATGCTGAATCTCTCTCACAATTCCAGAGCTGAATGCTCCCTCAACTAAGGAGTTTGCAGCAAAAGTTGCTTGGCCTGGGGCCCAGGCCAACTTTGCGGGAGGACGTGGAGCCCCAACTGATGGAGATGATGATAAGTAGGAGGTGCCAAATGGAGAGGGCGAGGAAGACGCTTAGAATTGGTGAGATTATAACTTTTGGAGGACTCTTTGTGGATAGTCTTTAGTTTATTTATGCTTTTAGATTCAAGTTTTTAAATTTCAATTTTAATTTTTAGTTGATAGTTGTTAAACTTCGTAGCTTAGCTAGTGAACTAATATTTTGAAAATGATTTGGTACTTTGATGGAGTAACTTTTGCGCTTGGGTTGGATGATTATCTCTTGTGCTTGTTGTGGAATGATGTTGATTTTGCTTGTGAGAATAAGCTTGTGATTCCTTTCATTTTGTTATAGTGAAGCTTGATTTTTAATTGAGATCAATGGTTTTGGCATATGTTGACAATTGTGGACCTAAAGATACCCTGTGAGAGGTTGTGCCCCAGAGTTGAATTGTTTGAATGTTATCACTTTGGACTCATAACTTTAGGGAAGTTGTTACTGATATAAGGGAGCATGAGAAATATGTTTAGAGCTATTGGTTTAATAAAATAAAATGCAAAGAATGAAAATTGGTGTAAACAACCTGGGGATTGGTTTTGTTTGGTTCAATAGGAAAGGGAGAAAAATGCTATTTCATTATTTGATTATTTGCTCTCTTAGCTCAAGGTACTTTTCTTATCTAGAAAAACCAAATTTCCTTCTTAACGCAGCCACGATACAAGCTACAAAAGTCCTTATGATGATAACATGCTTATGAACGTTTTTGGCCATTTTGAACAAAAAGAATAGTTAAATTGTCTGAAATTGTGATGGTAGAGACAATTTTATATATCTACATACACTAGTGGGCTTGAGTGAAACACTTGCTCTTGTAAGAAGTGTTTACCATTGATCAAGGAAACATCTTGCCATGATAGTTGATTCCTTATAAAACTTTTGTAAGCACTTGTTGATCTTTTCTTTTGTAAGCACCATAGCTTAAGCTTGTTTTGCTAATGAAACACATGTTCCATAGGATCATTTCAAATAAGAGCAAGCATGATTGACATCTGTTTTGGTTGTGTAAATATGTTTCATTGAGTTGCTAAATCATTGCAATTGTGTTTGTTTGTCTAGGCCAAGTTACCTTTTGCTTCAGGACAAGCAAGGTTCTAAGTTTTGGGGAGTTGATAATGTTAATTTCTACCATTATCTTAGATATCTTTTGTTAACAGAATCAGCTCCTCTCAAGTTTTTAATCCACTTAATCCTCAATTTTACTTTGCTTTTGTGAATAAATACATTTTTTGTTACATTGATCTAAATATACCACTAATCCCTTTTTTGTGTCTATTTATAGATTGGAAACTTTGTTCCAAAAACCCAAACAAATGAGCGACCCGAAATAGCAAGGAGAAGATAAAAAATGTTATAAAAAGGAAGCAATAGCCAGCGCCTAGTAGTTCAATAGCAATGCTAGGCACCAGCTTATTATAGGGAGTTAATGCCTAGAAAGCAACATTCAGCGCCAGGCGCCAAAGTTTTCCAGAGAACTACCGCCTAGCAGCATCTAGAGACTGTTGGGCAATTCACGTAGGATTTTCCTTCTTTTTCTTTGCTTGCGCCTAATGATGGGACTCTTTCGCATGGTGCCACTTTTGTTGATGTGGCAAGTTGGCCCTATTTCTCTGAGTTTTAACTTGGGAAACTCATCTTGGACGTTTTGGAGCTTGAACAACATGATTTGGAACGATTGGAAGACTGCTAGGGCTTGTGGGAACTATCCCTTCTTCCTCTTTGTATCTCCTTCCTCTTCCACCTTCATTTTGTAAGCTTGTGCTGTCCATGACAATGGATAGCTAAACTAGTTTTGTTGGGGGTAGATGTAGCCACTAAACTCTCATGTATTTGTGAATGTTTGTGAATATATATATATATATATATATATATATATATATATATATATATATATATATATATATATGTTGCTTCCATTAATTGCTAGTATCTTTATTTCTTTACATAATGTTTGCTTTATTTTGACCATTCATTGGATGATATTTGGGTTATTACGTATTGGAAAATATCTCTTGAACCCTAGACTTGGAACAAGATATCTAATGGAACTAGTGTATAGGAATGGAGGTTGACCCTTTAGTTGTCTTAAACCTTAGTTTGTAAAGCATGTTTGCTTATTTAGGTATTCAAAGAATTGACTCTTAATAAGGAAACCTAGACTCACTCCACTAAGAGGGTTTGAGTAGACTTGTGGGCTAGCATTAGTAATTTAATGGAGAAGAGTTTTAGTGTTTTATATGCATGAAGTTAATGAAATATAACCCCAACAATATCAATCCATTGCATTTCTAGTCTTTTCCATATTCTAGAGTTTCAAATATCCAAGTTCACCTTTTACTTATTTATTCAAAATTTACTTTCATGCACAAAAACTCAAATTATAGATTCATTCTTTAGTTTAAATTATTTATTAACTGCACGATTATTTAGTATACACAAGTCTATTGGGAAACGATATCCCGGCCTTACCGGTTACTAATTGTGCGACTTGGTATACCTAAAAAGTCACATTTAACTATTTTTAAAAGGATTTTGAAATATCTAAAAGGCATTAAAAGTCAAGGTTTGCATAATCCTAGAGGGGCTAACATATCCTTAAAAGGATATAGTGATTATGATTTTAGTGACCGTAAAGTTGATAGGAAAAGTACTATTGGTATTCCAAAAAGAAATCATTTGTAGCCCTTTCAAATATTGAAGCAAAATATATTGCTGTAGGAAGTTGTGCACAATCCATTAGGATCAAACATCAATTAGAAGATTATGGCATTCATTTAGAAAATATACCTCTTAGATGTGATTATACTAGTGCTATAATTCTAAAAAAAAATCCAATCATGCATTTAAGAACTAAGCATGTAGAAATGAGACATCATTTCATTAGAGATCATGTAGCTAAGGGGGAGTGTAAAATTAAATACATAGAAACTAATAACCAATTATTGACAATTTTAGTAAACCTTTAGTAAAGAAAGATTTTGTCATGAATTTGGTATACTTGATGTTGCATGCACATCCTCGAAACCTACATCACTTGTAACTTTTGGTAAATTAGTCGATTACATTAATTATTTAATCCATTAAATGTCTAGCTATTTTGAAAAATTCTTTGTAACAATTGATTACATTATGATACTAATCGATTAAATTTTTCAGATGCCATGTGTCATGATTGTATTGCTTATTATCATGCTCTGAAAATGTTTTTCAATGGTTAACTACATCAATTTCAATTTTAATTCAAAACTTGACCACAAATGAAGTTTATAAACCCTAATTCTTTCTCGTTCAACATAAGAAAGGTATTTCCTTTTCAAAAACTTGAAGTATTTTACCCTCGCCATTCCCTTTTCTCTCTTCCAAAACCATACACAACCTAGAAGCACCAAAAATCACAACCTTTGCTTTGTTGTTCTGCTTTGCAACCACAAAAGTGGCCTCCTCCTTACGACCTAGAAGAGTAAAAAGGATAGCAACAAAAGCCACTACTCGCTTCACTAATGTTGAAGGGTGGATGGCGATGAAGAACAACAAACAAACTATTTGTGCTTCTTAAAGATTAGAAAGTTGGTGAACCTAAAGTACATTGAGACGGGTTTCTTTAGAGCAAAAAGGCATCTTCTTCTAGGAACTCTTCGCATACCAAGGTCTAGAAACATTTGTGCAATTAAAAGGTACCTACTATCCTGACCTAGTCAACATTTTTTATGAAAATGCTAGTATAGAAAAAAAAATCCTTATCTCTAGGGTAAAAGGGGTAGATATTATTGTGTTAGATGATTATATGTGGATTTCTATTATTGGATTTAAGCTAGGGGAGCTCAATCTCATCGTGGTGCTCCCAATGTTACTAAGGAATCCTGATGAACTTGAGAAATGCACTATGTTTAAGGTTGATGGTATGAAAAGAGATGAAAAAGTCATGAAATTTATTATTGGTTGGATCCTCGCTCCCAACGGGGTAATCACGCTTGGCTAACTATTGAAGACATATATCTAATTGTTGCCCTCAAAGCCAAAATCAAAATTGAAAGTTATTCGTCTTCCCATGTATCTACTACCATATGGTCTCTTTCTGTCAAAAGTCCTTAAGTATTATAAAGTGGATTTAACAGATGAGGTGTCTATGGATCTTAATCACACGAATGTCATTGAAGTAAATGCCTTGTATCATATGAGGATTTTTCTGTTTAATAAGGAATGGGCATTTAAAGATAAACCCCTAAGATAGTAGAAGATGTTAGTTTTGAAATGGTTAAAAAGCCAAGAAAGGGGGGGTTGAATTGGCTAGTTAAAAATTTAGGCTATCTTTGCAAGCTAAAAACCACCTTTAATTGAATCAAATAGATCACCAAGTTAGGATGCAAACAGTACTGAACTATACACTTTCAATCGA
>Ga0214545_1005098_pt1 | contig 24066 bp, 15 predicted proteins | sample CNSS4metaG_FD_160064 | JGI IMG/M metagenome (GOLD analysis project Ga0214545, IMG submission 160064) | Root nodule microbial communities from cowpea collected in UCLA plant growth center, Los Angeles, California, USA - CNSS4 | ecosystem: Host-associated > Plants > Roots > Nodule | place: USA...
TGCTCTCCAAGGATGAGAGTTAGCTTCCCATGGCAAGACAAGTGTGACTTGCTTAGGTGGCAAGTCACACCTCCCACATGCTCCTTTTTGGCTCCAAAATTCAACTTTCTAGACTCCTTTTTCCCTTCACTTTTTGGAGACTCCTTGGTCTCATTTTAGCCTATAAATAGAAGGCTTAAGAGATGTATTTTTCAGCTTGAAATTGAGTAATGAATCACTGCCCAAATTTGTGCACAAATCTCTTTTGAGCTCACCTTAGAGTAAACTCTTCTCTAGTTTACTCTAGTCTTTTTCGTTAGGAGTTGGCCTCACCTCTCTTAAGAATCCTTTCACCTACACCAAACCAAACACCTTAAGCTTCTTTCCTTCATGCTTCCGCATCCAACACCATCCATGGAGCCTCCATTCTTCATGCAAGCTTTATGGATGTAAGACGAATAATATATATAACTTGTTTGAGAAAGAAAGGATTCTATATTAATAAATTAATTAATGTGAAATTATGAAGGATTCTATATTTTAATTTTAATGACTTTGATTGTTCATTATATATGCCAGTTTCTTTTGAATGAGTGAAGCCAGCTACTTACATAATACTTTTTGTATTATTACTAATATAAGTTTTGTATTATTGCAGGTACATATATGTATCCGAGTCTTCTTTTGGATGAAACTTTCTTTTGTAAATGTAATGATGTAAAGAGAGTGTAGGTCTTTTAATTTTAGTTAACAATGACTTATTTTTCTATTTCTTATTCTAGACATAAAGATTTTTTACAGTTGAAATTTTTTTGATTCTAGAGATGATGGATAGAAATATTGATGCCTACTACTATTGAGTTTACAAATTACAGACAAATATTATTTATCTGGTCAATAAAATTATGACCACTTTCTTCCTTTTAATTGAAAAGGTTGTAGTGTTGTACGCTACAATTACACGCTTATAATTTATAAACACTTAATATAATGTGGCACATTATATGACATGTCATTGTAATTGGTTGTGAACATGTAAGACTAATATAATTGTTTAGTAAGATTTAATCAACAAGTTATACATTAATTATTGCATATAATCCATCCGGGTTTAATGACTACTAGTCCACTATTGTACCATTTGAATGGAAAATATGGTTAGTCCAAGCATTAGTGGGGTTTTCAACCCTAGGCATTACTGGGATTTTCGGAACCCCAAACATTACAAGGGTTTTCGGAACCTCAGGCATTAAGAGAGGTTTTCAAAACCCCATGCATTAATGGGGGTTTTCGAAACCACGGGTATTCACGAGGTTTTTGGAACCCCCGATAAAGTTGTGTTAGTTCCAATGGTTGCTAAAAATCTCTGGTAATCTGTTAGTTACGCTTGCTCTTTCGGGAGAATTGCAAACCCTTGGTAATACCATTAGTGGGGGTTAAAACCCCAGAAAGACCAAATATAACCCTTACTAAAAACAATTATTTTTGTAGTGTTTGGTCCCTATTTTTGTTAAAAAATTGACACTAGGATTATATTAATTACATCAACAAAGCAAACCATCCATATTAAGAGTTTCAATTTTAATGAAAGAATCATTAATCTGTTTTAAGAAATTTATTGTAAAAGACCAAATTGCATTAGTTTTTCAAAAAATCAAGACCAAATTGACACTAAAAGAAACTGGAGGACCTATTTAACATTTTAAAACAAAAACATGAATCAAAAGAGTAATTAAACCAAATATTTATTAAGATAATTTTTATTTTCATTCTTATTGTGTTTTTAGTTTTTTCATAAATTGTAATCATCTCTCACTCTCATGTTTTCTTTCTGTTTTTGAAGAAAAAAAAGATAGACATAAACTCATTGTTTTTTCTTTCATTTCTCATTTATGCTCTTCCTTTCTTGTTTCTTGTCTCACTTGATAATGAAAACATTATTTTTTAGCTCATCAGTTTTTTGTTCATTTTTGTATGAATATAGAAAAAAAGTATCATGTGTTTTTTCATAACCAATTTTTAATTGTGAATTAATTATAATATATTTTTCTTTTAGTAATTACGTGCCTCAATTTTTTATTAGATTATGATAAATTGTTTTTTAATGTTGTTTACAAAAAATATATATTGATAAAGAATAAAAAAGAAACTATTAATGAAAACAATACATTGCATATTTTGAAGCATTATACTAATGATCAAATTGTTTAGTAGAGAAGCCATTCTTTGAAGTATTATACTAATGGTCAAATTTAATGATCTCAAAATTATATTATTTTGGCCCTTTCAACATTTTTTGTCAAGATCCGTCACTGCCTGAGCCACCACCATCATTCTTGGTTAGTGACCGACATTGGTCGTTCCTCGTCTCTACGTTGGTACTTGAACTCACCACGAGCTCGTCGGCCTTGGAGTTCGCATTTTCTCATACCATCGCAACGTTGAGATGCTTTATCTCCTTTCAAATTCGGCGAGGCCATCATTGCTAGTACTAACGAGTTCTTCTTTCCTTCTCAGTTTTGTTTTTTCATTTGGGTTCACCATTCGAATGGGGGTTGGGATTGATTTACCATGAGCAATCAATTTATGATGGTGAGGTCATTGATTGGGGTGTAATTTGATTGTGTTTAAATACATTTGGTGTTGGCGTTTGGTTTCGTTTGAGTATGAATTTTTGGGGTTTGTTTCGAGTTCACAGATGGGTGCATTTTTCGCATTTTAGGAGTTTGTTTTGGTGTGCAAGAAGACCACAGTGTATTGATTCTATACTCAGTCTACTATTTTAATTCATTAATCGTTAATTGCACTCAATTGGAGTTGATAATGATTTAGGTCACTGACAATTTGCCAGTTTGGTTCTTATGGTGAGGGGTTTTGGTGCAGTTTGCTTTTATGAGTGGGTTTCTCTATAGGTGCGAGACACATTTTAATATCTTAGCTTTGCTTATCAGAGCACAATGTTTATTTTAGACAAACAATTAGAAATTGAAGCATGATTTCATATTATAACAAGAGTGATCCATGTTTTTTCTTTGGGAATATGATTGTGCGACTTCTTTGTTTAAACCATTACGCCTGGGTCTGGATTGGATTAGACATGTAGAATTGCATGATATTAGGCCAAATAGCTAGACACCCAACCTTCTCTGCATGTGTGGGTCTGTTTTGAATATTTAATTCATGCATCGTCATATGCTTTATGTATATATTTGTTGGAAGAGGCATCACGTGATTCATTTTCAAAAAACATTTGTGTGGATAACATATGTAAGGCCCACTTAAATTCTTCCCCTTTTATTTTAAGGGTTGCCGCAATCTAATGCTCCTAAGGGCTGGCCCATAGGGTGTGTAAGGGCCCTAAGGCAGCCAAACCCCCCTTCCACTCTTGTCATTCTTGCAAAACAGCTCATAGCTTACTCTCCTTCATCAATAGAGCTTTGCTAGGGTTTTGAAGTTCAGTCAGAACAATGTTGGTTTGGCCTCGTTTTTGCTCACATAAGTTGTTCACGAACCCATACCCTTCATCTCTGATTCAGTTCTTCGTGTTTTCTGCTAGGATTCTGTGTAGTAATCTCGTGCCACATATATGTTAGGGTTTTTTAGCTCTTGAATCTACTCCGGGAGTTCTCGTACTCATTCACTTCAGTGTCAGAGTTGTTTGGCCAGCCCTTTTCCAGGTAAGGGAAGTTCGGGTTTACTGCTTTCTTGCGTTTTCCACTTGCTTGGGTTTTGTTCCATGAGTTTGATGTTTGGTTGTTATTATAAATGTTTGAAAACTATTAAAATATGGTTTGGTTTGAATGGATTCACATTGCCTACAAAAACAGTTGAGGGTTCTAGTTTTCTCGCCCAAGTGAGTGTGTCTCGCCTAGGCGAGATTAGCAGCAACTCACCCAAGCTGCTTGCGCGAGCTGTCGCTCAGGCAACAAGCTCCTATTTTGAGCGAGAGCCTGTCTCGCTCCGGCGAGGAGGTCTCGCCTAAGCGAGAGTGTGCGACAACGCCACTGTTCTTGATTCGAGCCCTCGCCTAGGTGAAGGGAGCTCACCTGAGCAAGGGAAACCTCTCGCCTGAGCGAGACTCTTCTCCCTGAGCAAGGAGCTGGGCAAGGACTGTTTTTGCTATGTGTTTTCTTGGTTTTTGGAAGTTGGTCATATGTTTGGATTGATTATATATTTTAAAGCATGAGTAGAGGGATTTTGCATGAGTAAGATGAATTATGGTTTCTGGCTTATGATTTTAATATGATTTGGGTATGATGTATGTATGGAATGATTCATGGGTAAGAAATGATGAATTTTGACATGGTATTGGTATGAAATACAATTCTATATTCATGGATTGGGAAGGATTGTATGGATTCAACATGGAAAATGAATGAGGATTGGTTACAAAGGTTGGCATGAGATTTATATGCCTGATGAGTATTTCCTTGTTGGTTGAATATGATTGGTATGTGGTCAGGACATAATTCCATGAGCCTCTAGGTGAGACCTCATGGTGGTGCCTCAGTGGTCGGGACGTAATTCCATGGCCCCTGTTAGTGGAAGTTCATGGTGGTGTCCCATCTATATAATTTAGTAAGGATTCGAGGTAAGGTTGCATCCTGACGCTCTAAGGAGTTAGTTAGTCGCACATAGAGCGGACTAACTCTTGTGGTGAGAGTAACAAGAGGCCTAAAATTCATTAAGGGCTAACCTTGTGTGTGGGGATTGAGACATTGTAACACTTAGCTCGGGGGTGAGTAGGGAAATCCACCACAAGTGCAAGCATCTGCTGAATTTGACTAGATTATATATATTCAGATGAGTCGAGTATGAGTCTTAGTGTATTGTTTGAAAGGTCATAACATGTTTGGTTGACATATACAACTTGGACTGTGAAATAGCACGTAATTGTATGATAAACCGTTTTCTGCACTAGCTTACCCTTCTGTTGTTTGTTGTATGTCTTGTATGTGTGATTTTCTCTTTTGCGATGATCATCAAATTATTGATGTGAGCAGATGCGAGAAATACTCGTGGTCAACAGGGAAATGACGATTTCACTGCGTAGCCATCTGGGTTGGATGTTGTTCATCTAATTTTCATTTAGGGCTAAGGCCCATGTATCGTCTTATCTTGGGATTCATTTGATTTACTGTCAATCTTTTACTTTATTTTGTATCCGACATCATGGTGTGCCTTGGTTCTTCTAGCTTTTTTTTCTTCTGGATATTGTAAGGAGTAGTGATTATACTCTAGGACTTGTTTCTTATACTCTATCTGTGTGGCATTTCATTTAAATTAAGGATATTATTTAAATGGGGTGTTAGAACATATATACATATTGAAATGTTTCTTATGAAAGATGGGTCCACGTGGTGTTTTTAACTTGCATGGTGCGTGACCAAATTTGACAACAATAAAATTTTCATTGGTTTTCTTAGAATAATAAAAACATTCCATTTCTTTCTAAGATAATAAAAAATTATATAATATTAAAAACAAAAGATATTTTTTACATTTCTTTCTTGATAAATAAAATTATTTTTTTAAAAGGTATAAGTACTCGAATGATCGTCCGCATAGCCTAGTTCTTAATATCTTTATTTTTTAATCAATAATCAAAATATGTGTTTTTAAAAAAAGGGCATGAGTACTCGAATGATTGTTCACATCAGTCTAGTAATTAATGTCTTTCATTTTTAAATAAATAATCGAGATATGTTTGCAAAAGGTATGAATACTTAAGTGACCGTTCGCGTCAGCCTAGTACTCAATATCTTTTATTTTTTTTAAAATTCTAAAAAGTATAACATTTACAAAATCAAAAAAAAAATAATACTCGTTCACTTGAGTCCAGTTCTCACTAGCATTCTCTTTCATTCAAGCCAAGCTCCCGTAGGCACAATTTCTCAAATAGTCATAAAGAACTACGTAGCCCATATTTCTCATTTTTAATGAGAATACGTAGGATAAAGGTTAATCCTTATCGGGTCTATTTTTACTCAAAAAATAATTTTGTTCAATATTTTCTTATTTATGGGTAAAATAAGTATTTAAAATAAACACATCATTTTTGCACATTCCATTAAAGGTACCGCCTTTGGACGGGCGTTGTAGGGTGCTAATACCTTCTCCAGGGGTAACTGACTCCCAGACCCTAAATCTGGTTTTCGCAGACTTTAATTTATATTTATGGTTTTCCATAGTTTTCCAAAATAAACTATGGTGGCGACATCAAATCTCTATTTTTCAAACCAATTTCCTTTTGGTTCACCATTCCGTCGCGATTTAGGTTGCGACGGTTATTAAGAAGGGTTGGCTTAGATATGATCAAGGCAAATCTTTTTGTGAAAAATTATAAATAACCAGAGCCAAACAACACCTTACACATATTTGAAAGAAAATTATCCTTTTTTGAATCTTGGCCTGAAACATGCACCCTAAGCCTAAAATGTAGGTAATCAAACCTTTCTTATTGATGAGAAGGATGAAGCAAGGTGTGTGTGCCATAAAGGGAAATTATGAGTTATAACAAAGGAGAAAGCAAAAACAAGTCAATTAGAGGTGTACTCAAAGGAAGGAAAAAGAAAAGAAAAATTAGGTTGTAGTAGGACATTAAACTTGACCTCATGGCATTTACACATTGTCGTTATGCTTTTAGTAGTAAGTCTTGCTTGTCTTGAAAAAAAAAGTTCCGTGATAGTCCAACCACATTACAAGCTCAAAAGACCTTAGTGATATATGTCAATCATGTTGACCTAAGTATCCTGGATGATGTGTTACTTGAAGATTTGATGAAGCTTTGATGAAGATACTTGAAGCCATTTCCTTGGAACCATGATTACATTGATGAAGATATAGAGATTTGATGTCACTCACGTTGATCGAGTCTTGTATGCGTGCCCTCTATCTAGGATCAATCATGAGAAAATAAGCTTGAAGATTGTAATTCATATGGTAGACCATTTAGCATTAATTAGATGTATAGGGTCTTAGTTGTGTCTTTTAATCTGTTGAAATATTTTTCAACAAGTTAAATTGTGTCTTGTAATCTGTTGAATGAATTTTTAACAGATTAAAAGTTTAGCTGCAGTAGCCTTAACTATGACTTATTCAATCAGTTGATTTATTTTTTAATCGACTGACTTCACTTAAGTTAAGTGAAATCAACCGATTGATTTGAAAATCAACCTATTGAATTTCATAACAGTTTGACTATTAAAGTTGTATTTTTCGAAAGAGAGGTAGAAAATTCATTTTTTAGTGCGAAATCATTCTGGAAATTGTGGAATTCTCTCTATTTCGTGATCATACAAATTGTAGCTGGTGAAGATTGATCTTGGATCAATTATTGGATCATTTTGCTTGGTGTTTAAAGCTTGGAGAAGGTGGTTGTGGTAGGTAGGTTGTGCTACCACTGAGGTTTGATCTTTCTCAAGCTTTGTGTGTGTGCCTGGTGGATTTACAGGTCTGCAAGGGGTGTCCATCTGTGCTAGTTTGATTCTTGTGTGATTCAAGAGTCTTTTGTGTGTGTTTTGCATATTTTGAAAGTGTAAGGGTGTAAACTTTGTAAATATTCTGAAATAGTGTAAAGTCGAGCTCGGGTTGCCTTGAAAAATTGGATGTAGCTCAGGTTTGAATGAACCAGTATAAAAATCTTGTGCATTGCTCTTTTATCTAACCCTTCCCTCTTTCATTACAATTTAAAGTTTAAAGAATTGTGATCTAAACCATCTTTTTGACATTCTTGAGTGATTTTGTGTTATCTGCAGCATTGATCATGTTTGTATAACTTATTTCAACCTATCTTGACTAATCTTTTACATTGACCTTGCTTTAAATCACGAATTTGCATTTTTGTATTTTTCCCAGTATTTTAGTCGATTGTTTTTATGATTCAATCGATTGATTATATCAATACTACATTTTTTAGTAAAATCAATCGGCTAACTCTATTTTTGATCGGTTGAAAGTGTCCAGTCCAAGAGTATTTGCATCCATACTTGGTGATCAAATTGATTCAATTAAAAATTGTTTTAGGCTTTTAAAAGTAACCATATTTTTTAACTAGCCATTTCAGTCGCCGCCCCCCACCTCCCCCCCCCCTTTGTTGGCATTTCAACCATTTCAAAACTTTCAAGTGGTATCAGAGCTAGGTACTTGAAATTTACTCAAGTAAGATCCTAAATCTGTTTTTGAACTACTTGGAATGGTTGAAAACAAGCTCCCCTTTGTTGAAGGTACCTCAATTCATAAACCCCCTATGTTTAGTGACATTAATTATGAATTTTGGAAAATTAGGATTAAAATCTTTATTGAATCAATAGACCAAGGGATATAGGATGCAATGATAAATGGACCATATACTTCTAAGCATATTGTTGAAAATGTGCAAGTTGATAAGCCTTGGACTCAATGGACAGAGGAAGAGAGTAGAAGAGCTCAATATGATTGCAATGCTAAGAATATCCTTACCTCGTATCTAAACATGGATGTGTTTTTTTCGTGTTGCACAATGCAAGAGTTCCAAGGAGATGTGGGAGGTGCTTGAAGTGACTCATGAAGGAACCAATGACATGAAGAGAGCAAGGAAGCATGCCTTGATTCAAGAGTATGAGTTATTCAAGATGCAACAAGGAAAGTCTATAGCAGAAGTACAAAACAAATTCACTCATATAATCAACCATCTCATAGGTTTGGGTAAGGAATTTGACAAAAAGGAGTTAAACATCAAGGTGTTGAAGTGTCTTGATAGACCTTGGCAACCAAAGGTCACGACTATACTTGGATTAGAGTTAGAGCAACACCTAGAATTCTATAAATACAAAGCATGTCTTTGTCATTTTTATGCTAACTTTTGTAAATCATTCTAGATAGGGAAACTCCATAATTAGGATAGGTTTATATTGTATATCTTTTGTAAGCTAAGGAAGAACGAAAGCTACTCCATGTTCTTGTTGTATACATCAATATGAACAACTAACTTCTTTCCCAATTGGGATTGGATGTAACTTCTAAACTCTCTGTATTGCACTTGGTTTTATATATATTATGTTGTTGTTTTATGTGTTGGTTATTTAATTTGTTCTTATTGATTTGATGACTTGAGCACTATTCATGCTTCATCAACACTAGATAGCATATACATGTGTTTTAGTGTTTAGATCCAATCAAATATTCTAATGCTTGGCATATACCAAACATGGATATGCAACTTTAGTTTGTTTAAAGAGTCTTGTTCTTAATGCAATGGTTCTTCCACTTGGATGAGGACATCATGTGTCTGACACCCTTAGGTTCGAATACTATAGACATGAGGTTAGAATTACAATTAAGAGTACTTCCAAGAACGCTAAGATAAAGAACATAATTTAGTGACAATCAAGGGCAATGAATTTGAGTGGAAGAAGTCAAGTTCAATCCCAACACCTTAATCACCATCACTTATCCTTATTTATATTCAATCGTGTCTTCAACTTATCAAAACCAATCCTCGTTACTACTTTTTGGGCTACAATTGACCTAGTGCACTTGTTGGATAATGCACAACACCCTCATCTAGGTCGCAACATACTATATGAGTTAAACAAAGTTAATTGGTCACACAATGAATCTGTCAAATTATTAAAGGCAAAGATCAAACAAATGGATCTAATAAACTATCTAGATTATCACTGTAATTCTTCTGTTGCTCTTCTATATTAAAATGTTAATTGATTATTTTAAAATTATCACTCTAGTTTATATGTTACTGAATCAAATCCAATCATACAACAACTATCAAAGTATTTTCTAAGATTGGGAAATATCTAGATCCAAGATCTTTTTCTAGAAAAACATTTATCTATATCACTACACCATTTTATACTTCAAGCAACAACAAATTAGACTATGGATACACAAGTTTAGGGATTAAAAATATATTTAACCCATATAAAAGATATTAAATTATATAAGTATAATTTATAATGTTATATTATTAATAGATTTATCACTACAAGAAATCAACCAAATAGCGTCGGCCAAAAGCCGACGCTAGGAGGCTAAAGTCGACAATAATTCACATTTATCGTCGGTCCAACGTCGGCAAGGCAGTCCACGACAAAACCATGGACGCTAGTTTTGGTTGTGTCGTCTAGGGGAGGGTATGTTAGATGGCACACAGTTTTGTCCAAATGATGCAAAATAGTAAAACAATAAAGTATTTGTATAAGTAACATGGGCTAGCTCAGGATAAAATGAATAAATAATTTAAAATACATAGCGGTAGTTACATAATTGACAAGTTTACCAAATGGTACAAGTATTATAGTGGACAAGTCCATATATCATTTCCCATGGAGACTAATGTGATTTAAAATAATTGGTTGTTTACAAATAAAGGAGAAGAATAACAAAACATTTTGGTGTATGAAAATAAAAATAAATTCAGAAGTAAAGAAATAACCGAAATTCATGCAATGGAAACAATCAACTTGATTTAAGAAAATATATGGTAAAAGCTTCACTGGATTGGGTTTCAAGATTTTATTCAAAGTAAAAACAACAAATAATGTATTTCTACTTCCTACTATCACATTCACATCTTTTGTAACAAGCCTCGATTTATCGTAGACAAGCCTAAACTTGAATAATAAAAACTTTAGCAATTTTTGTTATTAAGTTTGCATTAATGAACTATATGCTGATGTTAAGAATGACCAATGACCATATCTTTGTCTACCATGTGAAATCACATAGTTGTTTTATCCTACTCATATTTCCCAAACTATCTTTTGGATCAGCTGGTACTCCCACATATGCACCATATCTAGAATATGCAGTTGAAGATCATAATCAGGTTTCCCAAACTATCTTTCGGATCAGCTAGTACTCCCACATGTGCAAAATTCCTAGACTATACGCTTAAAACAAGAATAAAACATAAGAGATGATGGAAAATAATTACATTGAATGCTGAATCCATGGAGAATTAAGAATACATTACACCTAATCTCGTGAATGAGGGAGTTAGCTACTCCTAGACATACTGAATACTAGATTGATGTTGAAGCTAAATGCCCCCAACCTTTAGAATGTCCTTCTATTATCAAGTGTATATAGATCAAGTTTCTTTTCTCTCCAAAATGTGTTTTGACCTTTGTCAGACCGTCAATTTATAGACTTTAATAATTGTACTGCACCTAAAATTTGAACTTGGTTTTGTATTTGAATAAATTGTAATAGATAATACTTTATGTATATCTTTTAATCTTCGAAGATTCCATATGTTTGATATATTCTTCAAATCTTATGATTTGTAATTGAAGTAACCAACTCAGTGGATAACTTATTTTGTTGATATATTCTTTTAATATTCAGTAATATCTACTGATACTAATGATAATCTTCTTAAATCTCTGATATTTCCACTTACTTGCAAAACATAAACCAAATATTTATCTTTTCGAATTTTATTAAATAAAACCTGAAATATTCAAAAACATATTAATAAAATAACAATAAAAGATAAAAATAAACAAAAATAAAAACATGATAATGCCAATTATTAGTGATGCTAAAATATTAAAATGCACGTGGGTCGGACAACCCTATTAGCAAATAATATTTTTAAATATTTGAATAAAGTGTGGGCTAATCGATGCTAAGTAGGAAAAATAATTTAATATATTAAATGATGTGTGGGTTGTCCGACTGATGATATCCTAGTTCGCAATCAATCACACTAGCAAGTGCACTGGTTCGACTGTAGTACCAAGTGTCATATCCACAGGGATTGGATTTCACCACTCTTTTTATGTGCACAGTTATTGTTCATGGAAGTACACTAATGTAATCCTAGGTCCTTTTCTGCAACACTAAGACCTAAAAGCATTCTAACTTAGGATGAATTCTCCACATCTTAGTGAAGAGGCTTTTGCATTAAGATCAAGACTCTTTTAGCCAACTAAGTCATATAGTGACATGTCTAACTTTTAACATCCTTAAATGATTCAATTGAATCTATAAGATGAATTAGCTTTCGCTTAACTCAATTTATATATGTAACAGATGATTGATCAGTTCATCACACATGAAATGTGAATTGAATCATGAACACATGAAAGAACAGGTGAATAGAACAGTAAAATAGTACCAATTCAATAATTCAGAATAACTACATCTAATCTCAACACAAGGAAGTTCAACAACTTATGATGATTCTTACATTCAATCGTAAAAGAAACTGCATCTTCCTCATGTCTCCTCTAACTTAGAATATTACAAATGAAGTGGGAAAGAGAGAGACTCTAGAGAGAGAAACTATAATCTATAATGGAATTTTGGATACAAAACACGGGGTCTTCCCTTTAAATTATATGAAATTGGAGGTTGGTTGCAACTACGAACATGGTGGCTAATCTCGTGAGCTTTTATTTCATGGAGGGTTTCTTCTTAGCTTAAACCTTTTTTTGTGTTGTTCAATCACAAAGCTTTTTTCAAATATGGGTTTCCTCCAGAATTTGGATCTTCTTGAAATTGCCTTTGAGTTGCTCAAGCTTTGATTATAGGGCTCAATCTGTTATGCTATCTTTCTTCTAATTCTGCAGAAATTATTCAAAAAATACATGTATTAACCACACATGTTCATATCCAAATCCTTTTACTAAATTTTAATCAAAATGGAGTAAAATCCTCAATATATACAATGTAATTAATCAAGATAAGTGCTAAAATGCATATGAATAATACGTAAAATGAGCATTTATCATTGACACTAATAACAATTGATATAACCAGTGTAATTTATTTGGTTCTGACCCCAAATTTAATTTGCACGTAGAATCACACAATTGCGGAATCAATATAACCCAATTCAGTCATGTTATCCATCCATAAGTCCTTTTAATTACAATCAATAGATAATTAAACTACATTTATTCTTGATTGACTCATAAGTATCAAATTACAATACAAACAAGTTTATAAAAGCTAAGTAATTGTGGGTAGCACATCAAAGGATGAAAAGTTACAAGTCATAATTTGATTATAATGTTCAACATACAAATAAGCCTACTAACTAAAATTGAAACTGAAGTTGAGGAAGTTGAATTCATAGTCACTCAGCTCTATAAAAGGTCCACTGCAACATTACATATGAAATGAAAAACCAATATGTAAAATATAAATATATAAAGCGCAAAAACAGTGTTCACCCTACAATTAAGCAACACAAGTTGAAGAAAAGGCAATACAAATTTAACTAGGACAAAGGTGTAACATACGCCAAATACTAAAATTCAATACTACAATAAATATTCTTCCAAGTATTTAATTAAATTGAAAACACATATAGTGGAGCTCAATCTAAGAACAACAAATTCTTCAAATTGTGACCATAGTGAACTTTAACATTAGCACCAATCCAATAACAACAAATACTTTAAATTGTGACCATAGTTAACCATTAGCATGGAAATGCGGTTATGATATTGCAAAAGAAGAAAGCATATATACTGCTATTTACCTCATGAAGTCCATGTTCAAGGGAGGGATTGATCATCAAATAAGGGATCATAAAGTGGATGCATGTGATTGGTTCATGTTGAAGTGCTTGCAATATGTCTTTCCAATAGTAAGGCTAAATGTTGCGTCATCAACTTCATTTCTTCTTCCATCATGGTGCATTTCTTTTTTGTTTTAGTTAAGCCGTCAGATGTTGCAACACCTCTCTCATCGGCTGCAACAAGTCTTTAAGTTGCTTGTCTCACTTCTTCTCGAAGTCTCTCCACCTTATGCAATTGTTTTTGTGTAGGAAGAATTTTATAATTTTGAAGGTTAAGTGAGGGATAACACACTATGATACATGTTGGCAGCCATGTCTCCAGGCCATAAACATCTTTCCAACATTTAATTCTAGTTTTTGTTGTAGATTATGCAAATATCATAATATTTGAAAATGCTAGAATTGCAAAGAAAAATTAAAACAAGTTGAATAATGAAATGGATAACATACATAGGTTTGACGTGAACGTGTATCTACCCAGGAATCGTCATTCCTATTGTGAGTGGTAAGAAATAACTCATCTAGGTCCACTGGACAACCATGTTTTCACTCCTGACAAATGTTATTCAATTAGTATGATTATATTCTTTAATACCTAAATTTAAATCATGTAAAGAAATTTGGGGATGTTGTAAATAAATCATACCAACCCCAATGCAACCTCGAGATGGGATTTATAACCTGTAGAGTGTAATGCTCCACCTCATGATGAAGATCTGTTTATTTTATTCTAAGAGGATTTTTCTTTGAACTTATCATTGTCCCAATAGTTGCACAATTCAGTTCAAGTCTTATCCCTTATCCAAATAGGTTTGGTCAACTTACTCCTAGCTTTCGTGAGCATACCACAAAGGCACTTTGTTATTTTGACTAATAAAACTTCTGAATTTGCCACTCATGCTTAGGTGCCCAAATAACATGAGACTGCAAAATAGAGAAATAACAAGTCATAATTATATAATAACTATACAATTGATGTAAAATCCAATGTTATGTTACCTTAAAGTGCATCCAACATACAAGTTAAACATCTACATGGATAACCTCATAGTGATAGTATGGACCTCTAGAATGTGTTCTAATTACATCCCCAATAGCCTCAGTGGCATGGTGGTTAGGCCTCCACCTAAAAAGAAGACAAGAGATCAATGAACATAAGTGAATTAATTACAAACAAAATTAAATAATAGTATACACTTACCCTTTATCGATGAATGTCATAATGATCTTACCACTATCATCACATACAACCTTCTCAGTAGGTAGATCATGATACGAAGGAGAGATGGGGAGGGATCCACTTGGACACTAGATGTGGTATAAAGTGAATCAATTGAGGTATGAACCGTAAAAGCTTGGATCTTGACTGTAGGAGCTGAGATAATGACTTAGGAAGTTGAGTTGTATTGCATTGTCAAATGAAATTAATTATGACAATTTAGTAAATAATTTTACATAAAAAAATTTGAAAATTAAATTTTAAATAAAAGGCCTCACTTTTTAAGTTTGTTTTAGGTCTCACAAACTCTTACGCAACCCATATATACATTATATATATATATATATATATATATATATATATATATTTTACTTTTATTTTATCTAAAAGAAAACATATAAGTTGAGAGGGAAAAGAAGGTAAAAATAAAAAAGCATCATAGTAGAATTTCTATAATGAGTTGGAAAGGAAGAAAAAAAGTAAAGAGAGAGAGAGAAAGAAGAATGACGAAGCAGAGTCAGGAATGGTAGAAGGAATTTCGTGCAACCTTTGCATGTGCAAACACGGCAAGTGCAACCACTGGGTAAACTGTTGATGATGTACTGATTGCGGTGATTGCTCTTGCAGTGGTTGCACAATGTTATTGTCCATAACCATGTCATGCTTTTTCTCTTCTTTTTCTGTTTTGGGTTTTTTTTTTTAAAGTGTTAGTTTGAGGGAAATTTTACAAAAAGAAGGGTTGGTTGACTTTTAATTTACGAAAAAGGGTGAAGTAGTAAAGATGATAGATGATGACTTCTATAGTGAAGTTTTATAAGTGTGAACAGTTTCTTTGTAATTTTAGAAGAATGCAAAGTTGTCACAAATCAAAACCTCTTTTGTATATGACAGTTGAACCCAAGACGTCATGATTGGTAACAAGACCAATTATATTGAATTTTATTTAATTTTAATTAGTTTTTTTTTTACATATTGAGACGTGGCATGGAAGGTAAAGTTAACATAAATAATTGGTAGAAGTTTATAAATTATAGATAAAGTTGGTCGGAATTAATAATTTGAAATATTAATTTGCAACAGCAAAAAAAAAGTTTAGGACTTATCTAGTCACAAACACAACAAATAATAACTCATCAAGGAGAATTAAATGCTTATTAGTATTAAGTTTAATTTTATTTTATTTTATTTTGAAATAGAAAAATAGAACGGTTAGTACAAATATTCTTTTGGTGCAGAAAAACAGAATAAGGTATTAATAATATTATGTGTTCATGAACATTGGATAACTATCCTCATATATTTAAACTATAAAGCATAAATGATATAATTTATACTAAATACAAGATAAAAAATTAAATAAATGATAGTAGGCTAATTAAAATACCATTTTTCACATTAAAATCATGGATAGTTGTTTAAAAATTGATAATTGAAATTACCAAAGATATCATTTAAAAAATTATATTTTGTTTTATAATTACCTTTTTATGCAATTAATAGATTTTATAAAATTTTAAAATTATAATTAATATTTTTAAACGTAAAAATATTTGATGTGAGATATGAAAATTATAATAATTTTAAAAATAAAGGTTAAACGATATTTTAAGTAAAATATAATAGAATTTATTAGTTATATAATCTAAAAGATTTTTTTTTTAAATATTATGTTAAGAGATAAAAATGTTTATTTAAAAAAATTGTTTAAATTTTTTTCTAAGAGATAGGAGAGTTTAGTAATTATTTAATTTAAAAACATTATTTCATTTAAAAAATTTTCTAAGATATTATATTTGGTGAATAATATTTATTGGGCTATACTTAATTTTTAAAGAGTTTAATTTATGAAGAATTTAATTTCAATGATTAATAAATATTTCACAATGTATTTCAGTTTATTTATTATTATTTTATATTTTAATATATTGTTTACTATTTTTAGTATTATTTATTTTAACGTTAAAGACCATTTAAATTTCGATATTATTTTTAATATTTATTGAATTATGTTTATATTTCCCTCCTTATCTACTATAAATATAGAAATATTATTTATTATTAAAATTCCAGAATTGACCTCACTTATATGATTGACACGTGTCCATATTTTTCTTTTTTTCCCATGGCTCAACGTTTGACATCTGTAATTTTTTGTGGTCTTTATGTCATTTTATAGGGTGTAGATTGGCGCGAACACTACGTGTGTGTGATGGATGATAGAGTTCATACTTCAAATGTTTCTCTGCATAACTTCAAACATGAAATGAAATTTGTGGTATTCTCTTCCTCCTTCATTTCATTTGGGTTGATGTTTGTTTTTCGTTTCTTCCTCTTCACTACATTTATGGTCCGAGGTATGGTATTTGTAAAGGGGTATTTGTGTGTGGGGTTTTGTTGGGTTGATATTTGTAAAGGGGTATTTTTTTGGTGTGTGGTTGTCGTGCAGTGATTTTCTTGAAGGTATGATTTTTTTTTGGTTCTAGGTTTCTTATGGTCTAGGGTTTTGTTTGATCTTTTTAGGATTTACGGTTCTGTTCGTTTTGTTTTATTTGGAGTTGCGTGTAGGTTTTGCAAAAATTTATGGTTTTGTTTTTGGTGTTCTTTATGGGTTGTGGGTTGTGGGTTCTATTTTTGGTGTTGCTTGATTTTTGTTTTGCAGTTGTGTATTTACACTCTTGATAAACTTTGTGTATCATACTTGTGGTTGTATTTTTCTACTGTTTAGGTTTTGAGTTGTTCTCTTTAGTTTTTAAGTTTCATAGTAAATTTGGTTTTATGTTACGATCTTCTGTATGTTTTAGCCATATAACAAAGTTGTGGTCTTATATTTTTGAGTTATTTAAGTTGTTTTTCTTAGTTTTTAAGTTTCATTGTAAATTTGGTTTTTTGTTATGATCTTCTATATGTATTAGCCATATAACAAAGTTGTAGTCTTATATTTTTTAGTTATTGTATAACTTGAATTATTTGTGTTTGTAGGCATACTTTGTGTAGGACTTCTGAAATTAAATAAATAAATAAATATTTATTTAATATAAATGCGAGTAATGGAGTCTTTATGACATTTAATGCGGGGAGTTATGACATGGAATAATACTAACTCAAATGGTTGAGAATACCTAGTTAGTAGGAAAGGACTTGGCTTGACCATGGTGTGTGATAATATAATCCTATATGTGTAGGAATTATCGCGAAACTTGAATTGGTTGATTGGTTGTGCATTGGCTTGGTAATTTTTGGTTGTGTGATCGAACCTTGAATGGCAATAAATAGGTTCATTTTTGCCCCAAATGCATTTTGACGTGAAGGAGAAGGGTCAGAAACCTTAGTCGTCATAGGGAGCAGATGGAAGGGTTGGGAAACCACTGGGTAATGGCACTTGAATGGCCATTAAACCCAATTTTAATCATTTTCGTTTTATTTTTGGAGTGAATTAATATAAGGGTGGTTGGAAAGTGAGAATAAGAGTGGAAACAGGGAGAGGAATGGACCTTTGGAAGCCAATCGGAGTGGAAATGGTAGGAGCCAAGGAAGTGGGACACATTTGCTATCATTAAAGGACTTAGGGTTTCAACTTGAGAAGGGAATCCAAGTTAGAGGAGCTATTAATTGTGTTTTATATTTGAATTATGTAATTGTGAATTGCATGAGAAGCATGAATATTGGTTTACACATTTTTTTTGGATTTTGTTGGATTTTTGGAAAATTTCCAAAAACTGCTTATCGGGCTTTCAAAGCCGCCATGCGACTCATGTTGAAATTACCCAGTTGGTTGTTATGGATTTTGTCTGGTGTATGGGTCACTTGAGCATGTGAGCATGTTTCTGTTCTTCATGATTCGTGATTTCTAGTCTAGGTTGATGAATTATTCCTTTGTTGTGATGTATTGGATGAATTGTGTGGAATTTACATATGAGTATGATAGGGTTTGTGGAAAAGAATGGGAAACTTGACATTTTATGTGTAATTGGTGGTAACTGGAAGTTGTATGATAAAGTGGAATTGTTAGTTACCAAAAGCATGAACAGGCTCGGTTCACGGGAAATGGTTAACTTTGCAATTGGTTGTGGGAGTCTGGGATTTCTAACAGGTGCAAAAGAATCTGGGATTTTCCCAAAACACCGCCTGGCAGGGCTTTACTCACAGCCAGGCGATAACACAAAAACACAGAGAATTCTTGTGTTTTGGACGTGATGGGTATGAGTTGGATTTTATTGTGGGGACGAGAGGTACTAGTTAGGTGATATTAAGAGAAAAAGGTATCATTAGTACCTTGGATATTGGAGAGAAAGCATGATTACGGGAGTGGAACAAGTAGATATGGAATGGGATGAGGATTGCAGAGTTTAGTATAAGTTATTTGTTGTAGTAGGTGTTGTGGTCTGAGTTATAAGTGATGCAGTGACTGGTTTAAGTTTTAGTCATAGGCATGGTGCTTTTTTTCCTAGTTTCAATTGGTAAGTAATGGGATCCTACGTATGGATGAGTGAACTTGTGGTATACTAAAGTGTAATGCATAGTGTTATAACGGATTTAGTGAAAATTGAAGTACTGTTTGGGATCATGAAAGAAAATAGGAATGATGGGGTGACTATTGTATGAGTTCTATATCATGGTGCTCCTTAATTAAATCTAAGCATGAGTATAGTTTAACTGGGTGCACATATATAAGATAAACTGGTCGTAGGGCATGTGTGGGGTGAACTCCAACTTTGAAAGGATGATTTGTGTGTCATTGAGCACTGTGTAGTGTGTTGTGATGGTTGTATGGATGGGAAATTATGTTGTAGTAGTAAAACTAGTTTACTGTTGTAGTGCTTGCTAGTGGGAATTGAACCGCCAAGCAAGAGCTACAAACCAGAAGGGGTTTGTAGCGCGTAGTTGCGTGGTGGTGAGGATGGTTCCGCCAGGCGACAAGAAGGTGGAAAGTGGCACAGGAGCAAATGGCACTTGGTGGTGAGAATGGGTCCGCTAGGCGATATCTGAAAATCCAGAAACCTCTAAAGCATGTGACGCTTGGCAACGAGAGGTTTCCATTAGGTGGTCTACAACTCGTGACTTAGGCAGCATTAGGCGATAACGCAGGGGACATGGGTTGTTCCAATGGATGTGTGCATGGTCTACGCCGCTTTGGATGATACCTTGAGCATGAAGTAGAATGACGAGAGGTTGGGGATGAACTTGGGATTTTATATTCTTGTATTAAATTGTTTTACCATACTGGTTCAAGACAATGTAAATTCCTTTAATTGCGTTTGCTATTTGAAATTTTTTAGACAACTTGAGGTTTTGAACTACGCAACGATAATCATTTTCCGTCAAATGCATTCATTTTCTAACTTTCCGTGACATCTCAAAATTGGGGTGTTACAATTGGTATCAGAGTCAAGGTCACGAGTTCTATTCCTGGTGGACAATTGTTAAGGGAGAGATTGTTGTTGGTTGCATAATTGTTCTGTGGCGTAAGCCAGGTGAGCCAAGTCACAATCCAAGTAGGATTCCTAGTAGGATAATTGCTAAGGGGAAGATTGTTGTAGGTGACATCAATTGTCCTGTCGGTCAGGTCATAATCAAATTGTGGCGTTTGAGCTGTTACACTCTTAAGTAAAATGAATTATGCCCTGACTATTGGCTATAGCTTTTAGCCTACTAGTAAGCGCTCAATCCTAACAAGTTGTGGCTCGGAATGGAAGGTAAACATGTGGCGATCCCGGGTAGTTGCCTGGTGATATTGGAAAACTAGTATGAGTATGCGAGTTGTGACTCGTATGGGTTGGCTCCACTTGATTAGGCAATTACGGGTAGTGTCCAATGATGTTGTGAATCTTGTGTTGAGAATACGAATTGTGGTTCATATTGGAAACTCCACCTTGTGTTATGAATCGTGGTTCGCTACATGATAGTCCTGCATGTGTAATGTATGAGTTGTGGCTTGTAGAGGTGGAACCACAAGTAGTTGGTTGTAGCAGAGTTGTCTTAAGGTCATCATATGAGGATGTATAATGTGTATGAACATGGTAGTGACCATGTTTTCTAGAATCGAAGAATAGAGGTCCTCTGACGAGTGTGTGTTCACTTTATTTTGGTTATTAATGGTTTATATTGTTATTTCACCCTATCTGCTTGTGTTTGGCGATGATAATGTAACTCGTTACACAAGAGCAAATAATATTTTAGGTGAAGTTGGTGATGCTTTTATTTATTTATATATATATATACACACACGTGAATCTCATTATTTGAAATAATAAATAATAACTTATATTAAAGTGAAAAGTAGCACAATTGGGAAAAACTCTTTGTTGTTGATTAAGGTTGGAAGGTCATGTGTTAAATTCTTACTACGTGTATTTGACGTAATTATGCTTTTATTTTATTGGACATGTGAGGTCATGAGTTTAATTAATATTTTTTTAGCAATTAAATAGAATTTTGGAAGATGAAGGACAAAGTAATGTGACTCAATGTATATGGATACCAAACAAGGAAATAAAAGTTGATCAAGACAATTAAATGGCTAATCAAGGTCAATGAATAGGCTATTGTACAATTAATAGGAGGAGGTAAAATATTATTTTATCATTTTATCATGATTAAAGAAAGATATGATAGCATAGTTAGCTAAAGCTTTTAGCATAAGAGGTTTTGGGTTTAATTTCATCTTTAAACATTTTTTTTTTACTATTCCGGAATTTTCATGAGTCATGGTATAATATTCTTGTTAGTGTATGGTCGAGTAGTACTCGGCCCAACAAGAAGAAGTTGGCCGGGATCATCCCGGCCCAGACAGGGGCGTCCCCACGTGATGGCCCAACCGCGAGGGCTTGGATCCAGCACAACGCTGACAGCCCAATAAGCGTAGTGGTCGTGTACTTCCCGACCCTCTTGGCCGAGTACACCCCAGCCCAAGGGGTAGCAGGCGAGACATGTGTTACAGAGGGGCAGCATGCAATCAAACCTCAAAAAAAAGAAGGAGCTGATATTTGAGAAGTACAGACGGCTAAGAAAGGAAGGAGTTGATATTTTAGAAGTACAAACGGCCAAAAAGGAAGGAGCTGATATGTGAGAAGTACAGACGGACAAACTTTGGAATGGAAAGGACTGATCTTTATTAAAGGCACAAAAGAACAATTCTTGCCAATAAGGAAAGAACCGCTGTGTGCAACCTCAGTCGGAAAGGGAAGGAATCAATCCTCAAATACAAACGGCCAGCAAATATTAATAACGGGTCCATTAAGAAATTAGTATAAATTAAGGCCTTGTGAACAAGTAAAGGTACACTTTTCTGATTAACCTACTACTACCTATATCAATCACTCTCTAACTTAAGCGTCGGAGTGCCTGCAGGTACCCCCACCCCCGGAGTGCAGACGGCTGGGAGTGCAGACGACTGGGAGGAACAGGAAGAGGTTCGACACAGAGGGTTCTTGGGACCGTCTGGTTCCGCACCTAAATAGTATCGATCAGGTACAATTGGCGCCCACCGTGGGGCCAGACAATTCTCAAGCAGGATGGTGTCGACAAGGGCAGCAGTCGATCATAATTCAGTAGCAGCGGAGATGCAACGAGAGATGAACCGCCAGTTGGAAGAGTTAAGGCGCAAGAACGAGGAAGAATTGAACGCCCTGAGAGAGGAGAACCAACGGATGCGAGCGCAAATTGAGCAGAATCCCCCCCACAGGGAGGAATCCCATAGCAATGAAGAGGGAGGGGATGGTACCGGACGAGACGAGTCCAGAGCACAAACCACCACCAACCAAACAGAAGCAAGGCCCAGAGCAGCCAGACGCCACCCCTTTGTGGACGGGATCATGGAAGCAGAACTTCCCGCGCGATGGAAGGGGTTAACTATAAGTCAGTACGATGGCACTACTGATCTAGAGGAGCACGTGGACGTCTTCACCACCCAGGCAGGGTTGTATACCTCGGACGACGCAATCCTCTATCGTGTTTTCCCAACATCCCTAAAAGGGCCTGCACTCAATTGGTTCACACGGTTGCCACCCAACTCTATCGACTGTTTCGATACGTTGGCCACCCGTTTCGGCATACAGTTTGCCACTAGTAAGCCACACCACCTTACTTCTCTGGCACTGGTAAATATACGACAGGAAAAAGGAGAGTCTCTGCGGGAGTTTATGGACCGATTCGGAAAGATATCCTTGAATATCTCTAATTTGAATCCTGAGGTCGCCATGCACCACCTTATCACAGCACTAAAGCATGGCCCTTTTGTTGACAGTCTATGCAAGAAGCCCGTAAACAATCTAGACGAACTTCGGACCAGGGCCACTAAATTCATGCAGATGGAGGAATTGAAAGAATTTCACAATACAACTCGATCGGACGCACAGGAGAAAAGGCACCATGATAGGGAGCGAGCGTTAGCACCTCGATCCGGCCACAGGTTCAAAGACTCTAGGCAGCCGAAATACAACAGGTACACACCACTCGTGTCCAACAGGGCAAGAATTCTGGAAGAAGCACTGAACACCGATCTAATAACAGCCCCTCGAAGGGCCCCGACTCCCCCGAACGCCGAGACCACCAAGCATTGTCGGTATCACCGAAATTATGGGCACACAACAGAGGAATGCTTTACCTTGAAAGACAAAATCGAGGAACTGATAGGCAGGGCACCTAAGAAGATTTGTAAAACGGGAAGGCGGGGGATTCTCCTCAAGGGGAGAACGAGAAAAACGCTACGAGGAGCGACCACGAAGGACGTCAGAGTACCGAGATAGGGAAGGAGATAGCACCCGCAGAGGGGCCGAACCCAAAAAATATGATAAGCGGGATACGAGAGAAAGGCCACTGAGAGGAGTATTCAATTACATTTCCGGAGGTTTCGCACGAGGTGGAGCCACTACGTCTGCAAGAAAGAAGTATATGCGAGCGATCCAGAGTGTCAACGCCGTGACAGTATGTCCCAGACGGCACATGCCACCCATCACGTTCCGAGACGACGATTTCCAAGCGATTGACCCCCAGCATGACGACCCAATGGTGATATCAGTAGAGATTGAGGACTTCGCGGTCAGGAAAACCCTGGTGGATCCAGGTAGTTCGGTAGACATCCTATATTGGGGCACTCTCAGGAAGCTGAAAATTCCAGAAGGGGAGATCCAACAATACTCAGAGCCGATCGTGGGCTTCGTAGGGGAGCGAGTGAATACGAAAGGCTACATCGGTTTATTCACCAAATTCGGGACAGGAATGGTAACACGAACGGTAAAAATCCGGTACCTTATTGTTGATGCTCACACCTCTTATAATATTTTGCTAGGGAGACCCTCGTTGAATACGCTTGGTGCAGTAGTCTCCACATATCACTTGG
>Ga0214545_1005099_pt1 | contig 24064 bp, 10 predicted proteins | sample CNSS4metaG_FD_160064 | JGI IMG/M metagenome (GOLD analysis project Ga0214545, IMG submission 160064) | Root nodule microbial communities from cowpea collected in UCLA plant growth center, Los Angeles, California, USA - CNSS4 | ecosystem: Host-associated > Plants > Roots > Nodule | place: USA...
ATACAAAATATCCCCTGCTAGCCCTCGCTCCGAGTCTAAGCATCTCCTGGCCCACCTGTCACATCATCTGCTCCCAGATAACAAGCTATCTGATCATCGCCACACACACACAGAAAGGGTGAGCTATGCACAATATATATAAACAAAACATGAATCTAAATATGTTCCCCAACCCAAAATAACATAACTAAAATTCTCATACTTTTCAAATAACCCAACCATGACCTCATAGTTCTTCATGAGTCATATACTTGTACTAGGTCTTGGGACTTCCTTGTGCTCCCACGAAACTAACTCATTTGTGGTCCAACCCTATGAGCCTATCCTGCTCATAGTCCTGCCCTACAGACTCCTTGCCTGTAGTAAAAACATCCAAGTCTAATAACTTGGACCCTGACATGCACGCAATCACCATACTATGGACTCCTCGCCCAATAGTAGCCGACGGGAACATCACAGTTCCTTGCCCATCGTGCGCTCGACACATGCAATCACCATACTAAGGACTCCTCGCCCATTAGTAGCCAACGAGAACTCAACCAGTTCCATGCCCATCATGTGTCCAACCACCGAGCAAATCCTAGACCCCTATTGGACTTAGTCCTTTAAGCCCAAACACCACACCACATGCAAATACATCCTATCCTTAGGATAAAACAACCAAAACACACTCACAAGCACATAAAAACATAGTAAGTGGCATAAACTCGCTTAAGCCAGGGATGATCACCCAAGCTAAGCCTTCAGCCTCGCTTAGGCTAACTCACCTCGCCTGAGCGAGCTAAAAACAGTGACCACATCACGTTATCTCGCTTAGGCGAGATCATCTCTCGCCCAAACACCCATTTCAAACTCGCCTGGGCTAAAAATGCAAACAAAGCATCACACATGACTGCGACATCTCGCTTAGGCGAGGCCGTCTCACCTGAGCGAGACCCTAGTTCGCTCAAAACCCACAAAGCCCTCGCCTGGACGAGAAGTCACACTCAACATGCGCAACTTCATCACTATCTCGCTTAAGCGAACCTCACTCGCCTGAGCGAGTGTCTGTGTCGCTCAAACCCAAACCTCTTCGCCTGAGCGAGAACCTCGAGTTGGGTAAGAATATGAGTCCCTACATGTCTCGCCTAGGCAAGTCCCGCCCGCTTGAGCGAGAATTGCAAGTTCTAAAACTGTTTTACGCACACAAGCACTGCACCAGAGAACCCAAATACGCTCCCACAACACACCAATTCAATTTGTCAACCTTACACTCACAGAACAGCAAAGTACAAACACCATAGAGACTCCCACTCCCACTTTTCATACCATACGAGTATACACAACATATAATAGCCATCATAAGCATCAATTCACATGAAATTTGCAATAAAACAGTACCCAATTACCCCACCCCGAATTCACCCCACAATCAACTCGAATTCTCTGGCAATAGATCATCAATCTCATACAATCAGACCAAAAACTTAACAACAAGGTTTCAGCTCCCCTAACCTGAAAGTTTGATTGAAATTGGGAAGGAAAATTGGAACTCTTTGGTTTGCCAATGACGTGCCACAGACTCCCTCTCAGTTCAGCCCTTTACACACCCAAAACCTCACTTCACAGCCTCAATTTCGTGCTTCTCCCATAGCAGTTCACCATAAATGCCAAAAACCTTCCCTTAGTGGGTGATTTTTTAGTTAGCAAAAATAAAGCTTATTCTTTGCCCACCAAGGTTTGAATCTGTAACCTTCCACTCATAAGGCCAAAGCACAACCACTATGCCAAACCACATTTGGTGATACCCTCCAATCAGAAATAGTTTACATTATCAATCCCATACTCATACATATTATTAAAAATTAATAATAAAACAATAGCACATAAATTGGCATACATAGGACTCAAACCCAAGTCCTCTCACACAATCAAAGTACTCTCAACCACTTGAGCTAGTACTTTTCCACATCACACCAACCAATAATTAATGCCATAAAGGCTCTCCTACTTGCATTTATTAATTAATTATTTATTTAATTAATTAATTTCATGGGTCTTACAGTTGACCTTCCACCAATGTAAAACATCAAGCTCAACTGACTTTGTATAAGGTTCAAGATCCTCTCTCAAATATTTATCAAGCTTTGCTATATAATAAAATCTATATCTTGTAGCTCTTAGGTAGAAACTCATGCCATAAGGATCATCATCTTCATCATCTAGTTGGGATTCTTTTTGGCTCCTTTGAGAACCCTCCTCAACCCCTTGATATTGATCATAAAGTGTTTTTAAAGATGACAATAATTAATAAAATCCAACTTACTCCTAGGGTCAAGCACAACAATAATCAATTATAAGATATTAATTCCATTAGGATTTTCCCAATATTTGGCTCCTTTGAGAACCCTCCTCAACCCCTTGATATTGATCATAAGGTGTTTTTAAAGATGACAATAATTAATAAAATCCAACTTACTCCTAGGGTCAAGCACAACAATAATCAATTATAAGATATTAATTCCATTAGGATTTTCCCAATATTTGTCATACTTACCCTTCATCCTCATTGCCATCGATCTTATGCTCACATCACTACTCTTAGAATATTTAATCAAATCACCACAGTAATTACACTTAGCCTGCTTCTTAGAATAAGGTTTTTGTTTGGTAAAATGCCCTCACACATCTGACCGATCTTTACTATGCTCAGTTGACGATGTAGCCATACAAGTAAATGATCAATCCTAGAAATAGTTGGTGTGAGAGTTTCGATGGTTTCCGGCAATGTAAAATCCATCTTATTTGTGTGATAATTACTAAGGGTTTGGGAACTGCTAAAGCTAGAAGATGATTGTCTTACTCTGCTACAAATAAAAAACAATGCTTTCTTGCTTTTGAGAAGTCATGGCTTATACAAATAAACTTCAGGGTGCCTTACAACAAGATATGTGAGCTTTTGTAAAGTTGTGATTAGTACCTAAAAGCCTATTGTGAATTGAATTAGTTCAATCCATCATGTACTCTTTTGTTTGTTAATATACGAATGCCTTTCAGTACTTTTAATAGCACAAATCTGTGAAAATTGTAGAGTATTAAATATGTAAATTTAAAAAGCAGTAGGATTACAACCATTAACATTTGAACATATACTTCAACATATTTTGACGTATAAATTAAAAGAATTAATTTAAAGACTTTGATTCTAGTAGAAGTTTATGTTGTAAATTTTGGAGTTTAAAAGCTTGGGGAAGATGGATGTACCGCCTACAACATTCTTTCTCATACCAGGACCTTTTTGATTTATGGTCGAATGAAAAAAAAAGTATCACTACAAAAATACATGTAAATATCGAAAGTTATTTTTGTAATTTACATCATTTTTAATCATCGTTTTTTACTTTAGTGACAATTTCCAAAAATGTCATAATTCTTGTCGTCACAAAGTATAATATGGCGGTTTAAGATGAACCGCCGCAAGAACCGTCATTTTATACTATGTATAAAGTGACAGTTTAAAAAGACAAATAATGTCAATTAAAACAGACGTAATATTTTTACTAAAAAACAAATTCAGTAAAAAAACGACGCTTGGAACCAACATTATTATCATTGTATTATAACATTTTTAACTGTCACTATTATAATTAATTCTTAGATAAATTGTATCATTATCAATTGTCATAATATTAATATTTAATTATTTATTATTTTCTACCTGTATCTATACTTTTGTAATTCAATAAAATTTATTTTTAATATTAATTTAAAATATGCAAAATATTATGACACTGTACAAAAAGTTAATAAACATCTTTTTTTTTCTTTGATTGATCAACAAATTGCAAGGTACTCAAGAATTTAAAAATCCAAAACAAAAAAGATAATTTGAAAGTAATTGTTAAACAATACAATTCTACATTTGAAGTTGTTATCGTAATCCTAATCCTAGAACTTTCTAAAAGTTCCTAAATTTCCCCATCATATCACAATCACATATTTTCTAAGATTGTAATAATCTTTTCAAGGCATTGCTTCATCTCGTTGAGTCTCCTTTGTGTAGAACCACTTTCGTATGGTTCCTAAAATACATAAAAAAACACAATTTCATTATTCAATTTCGATGATAAATCAATTTGGTGGAGCTTGAACAATTCCTAGTCCCAATAATTAAAAGACTCGAGCACTCGTATTGGAAAGAAAATGATGTTTACACCTTAATATACTATACTAACTCATTGTAAAAATTATTTAATGAAAATACAGGAAGCACTAAGCATCAACACACCAAAACATTTTCAATTTTTGTGTTTAAGTTTAGATTTAAAATAATATTATAAAACCCCAAATCAATTTTTAAATATGATACAAATACATAATTTATAAAATATCCATACATCAGAAACTAATAATCTAGGAGTATAGGATATTACCACTTTGCACAGCTACATATTTTTACTAATAATCCCATAATAAAATGAAGGTTTAATCACACGCAAAGTCCTCGTTTTGGTTAAGAAATCTCAATTGGGTCCTCAACTTCAAAGTTGTCCCAATTGAGTCCTTTAGTTTGAAAATCTGTATTAAATAAGGGCAAATCGTTAACGATGTTAAAATGTTTAACAACGATGTACAATAGACAGTTTGCGTTGGACTTATTTACTGACGTGGAAAATAGTAATTGTAAAATGAGAAAAAAGAAAAAAATTGGAATGAAAGTGGTTGTGCTTTGAAATTATTACTCTCGCATAAGAAATCCCCAAATTTGAAATTAGGGATTTGTTACTTGATATCACATGAACTGAGCAGTGGAGTGCGAAGCAAAGGAGAAGCTGGGTAGGGTGGAAGATTAGGGCATTTGTTCTTGCATTCGTGGATTACGACAGTTGGTGGGTCGTTTTCGTTGACGTTCGTGGTTCATCGAAATAGAATTTGTAGGAGGTGCACTGTTGCGAAGGTAAGTTAGCTTTGGTTATTGGGTTTTGCTATTATATTTGATTTTATTCCTTAAAGTATGATTTGGTGCACTTTATTCTGTGATTGTTTTGTTTTCCGTATGATTTGGTTGGTGGGTAATGTTGTTTAAGGTTTGTTTACTTACTTTTCCATTTTCGGTGTGGTGGTGGGATTCTCCTTTATGGTTTTTGTCTCCCACGTGGGTGTCTAAATATTTTTACAAACTGTGGTCCCCCATTTCAGTGTGTGTTGTAGGGACTGTAATTTCTTAATTGATTTGTGGGTATATCTGTATATATAGGGTGATATGTGTGATGAGCGCTTTGAAGTTGTGGTCCACCATAGTGGAAGTTTTGTATGTCATGATAATGGAAAACTGGACTTTGAAGGGGAAACTACAAAGTGGTTCTGTGACCCAGACAAGTGGAGTTATTTTGAGATTGTAGGTGGATTGAAAGAGTTAGGACACATCAATATTAAGGAGTTATGGTATTCTGTAGGAGGTGGGTCAGTGGTGGAAGGTAGGTTGGAACTTCTGACAGATGATAAGGGTGTTATGCATATGGTTAACTTAGCCAGGCTAAATGGTGTAGTGCACTTATATGTGGTACATAAGATGACTGAACCAGAGATAATAAAGGCCATTGATGGGGTTCAACCTGGTTTAGAAGAGATAGAAGAGGGTACTAAGTTTGGGTGTGTTGGTGAAGGGGAGCAGTTACAAGTTGAAGTTGAAGCTGGGTTAGAAGATATACAAGAGGATGATCAATTTGAATGTGGTGGTGAAGTTGATAAAGAGGTGGGAGCTAGTAATGGTTTGGGTGAACATGAGGTGCAGAATGATGTTGGTGGAGGTGAACATGAGGTGCAGGATGGTGTGGGTGGAGGTGAACATGTCGTCGACGAAGAGATGGAAGATGGTGGTGAAGGTAGAAAAGAAAATGTAGATGTTTATGAAGAAGAGGAGGAAGATGATGTATATGTTGATGATGTACTTCTGGTGAAGGATACTGAATCTGAAACTTTTAGTGATGAGGGACTAATTGATGTTAGCATTGAATGTGAAGTTCACAATGATATGGAAGATGACTGGGTAGGTGATATTGAATGTGAAGTTCAAAAAGTTTCACAGCAGGATGGTGGGAGTGCAAAGGCAAAAGATAGAAGAAAACCACAACGGTCCTCTAGGAAAAATGTGAAACATCAACAGAGTGATTCAGATAGTGTTGAAGACAGTCCTGTTTCTGATAATGAGTGGCATTCTGATGAGTTGATTAGTGCATCAGATAGTGGGAGGATACCTTTAATAAAGAAAGTTATGATAGGTTTCCTACGTTTTCTATGCCAAAAAAAATGTATGATTTCAAATGGGAAGTAGGAACTTATTTTATTGAGAAGAAGGACTTCACAGATGCCATGCACACTTATTCATTTCAAAATGGGAAAAATTTGAACTTTGTTAAGAATGATAAGAAGAGAGTTTCAATGAAATGTGTGGGTGTAGGTGGAAAATGCACATGGTATGCTTATTGTGCATACATGTTTGCCATAAACACATGGCAACTAAGAACAATAATTGATATTCATACCTATAGCAAAGATTTCAACTTAAAATTGATGAATTCAAAATGGTTAAGTAAGCATATGGAGAAAACTGTTAGAGAAAATCCACATATGAACGTTATTGATATGCGTGAGAAAGTTAGCAGAAAATGGAATATAGGAACATCTAGGAATATGGCGGATAGGGCTAAAGTAATGACAGCACAAAATGTGGAGAGTTCATGTAAAGAGCAATTCAAGAGAATCTATGACTATGCACACGAGCTCTTGAGAACCAATCCAGGGTCAACAGTGAAGATCAAAGTTGAGGAAGTACATGGTGAATTAATTTTCAGGAGATTCTATACATGTTTGAAGGCATGCAAGGATAGTTTCACAAGCTGTAGGCCTTTCATTGGGTTAGATGGGTGCTTCCTGAAAAGTAAATATGGAGGTGAGTTATTAAAAGCAATTGGAAGAGACGACAATGAACAAATATTACCTATTGCATATGCTGTTTGTAAGACCCGAGAAAATTAAATAGTTAATTAAAGAATTATTTAATTAATACGGGTAATAGGAGCCTTTAATTGATCTGTGTGCGTGAACAGGCAGAGAGTCTGATGATCTGTGTGCGTGAACAGGCAGAGAGGCTGATGATCTGTGTGCGTGAATAGGCAGATAGCAGAGACTCGAATCTGTTTCTGTTTGAGCATCTCTCTTAAGTGGGAAGTCTAGGTTTTGGGCAATAGAGCATCTCGCTCAGGCGAGAGAGGCTCACTTAAGTGAGAAATCATGAGGGGTTGCTGGTGGTTGCAGAACTCGCCGCCTAGGCGAGAGATTTGGGTTTAAGTGAAGGGAGCCCTCGCCTAAGCGAATAGGGCCTCGCCTAAGCGAGTTTTCGTACCTTGTCACTGTTACAGGCTCGCTCAGGCGAGGGAGCCCAGCTTAAGCGAGTCAGGCCTGATCGCTTGAGCTAAAGCTCCTAGCCTAAGCGAGATTTTTAGGTTGTGCGTGTTGTTTGGTTGCATTTGATGCGAACTTGGATCAGGGGATGTTGTGCCATGAGCGGGTAGGTTCATGGATGGTGAGAAACACGTGATGATATGAGCGGAAATGTTCATATCCAGTTACTCACAAGCGATGGAGTGAGGGCTAGTTGGGACTAGAGCTAGGGATATTACTATTATGCTTTCATTAAGTTTTGAAATTTTGGAATTGTAACAACATTATGATTTAATCTCATATAAAATTTGGCGCGTGCTGACACATTTTAAATTTTCCACTTTGGAAATAATAAAATTACGACTTTTGAATTTCACTATATATATTTGTTTATTTTAATTAAGTAATATTCATTAAGGATGTTACACTGTTGTAGAGGTCGAGAATAAGGACTCTTGGTCATGATTTTTGGAGCTACTCATTGAAGACATAGGTGTGTAAATAGTGGTTGCAGCATGCACCTTTATTTCAGACCAACAAAAAGTGAATTTTTTATCTCATATTTTAGTCAATTTTTTTCATGATCTGATTTTTAATGCTTTTAATTTTGACATGTAAGGGTCTGTTACCTGCAATACAAGAGCTTTTACCAGGAGTGGACCAGTGCTTTTGTGTCAGGCACTTATACTCCAACTTCAGAAAGAAATCCCAGGAAAAAAACTGCATCAACTCATGTGGAAGGCTGCAAGAGCTACATATCCACAAGCTTGGGAGGCCTACATGAGGAACATTAAGGAGGTCAATCTCGATGCTTTCAAACATTTGATTGCAATTCCACCAAGGCACGTCATCCTCCATATACTTTGTATTTTTAGTTTCCTAAATTGATTTTGAAATTTTAGTGTAATCATATATCACTATATCAGGTTTTGGTCAAGGTCAAGGTTCACTTCAAGATCTCATTGTGACACATTAGTGAACAATATGTGTGAGGGATTCAATAGTGCAATAGTTCATACCAGAAGTAATCCCATCATTAGCATGTTGGAGGATATTAGAGTTTACATAATGAAAAGATGGGCATACAAAAGAACAAAGCTCAAATCACGTCAAGGCTCAATCTGCCTAAAAGTTCAAAACAGGCAAGATAAAGAATCATGGTAACAAGATATTGGATACCAAGGTCAGTTTTAATATCTGGTCCATATTGTGCTTTAACTTAACATTACCTGTACTCAACATTTTCTTATTCCAAATCAGATGGTCAGCGAAAAAGTTATTCGAAGTTAGGCATGTTTCTCAAATTGGGGAGCAGTTTGTTGTGAACATTAACAAAAGGAACTGCACATGCAGAAAGTGGGCCATTAGTGGCATGCCCTGTTGTCACGCCCTTACTGCAATGAAATTTCTCAACTTAAATGGAGAGGACTTCATGTCTGACTGGTTTAGAAAGACCACATATGAAGAAACTTACAATTCTATCATCTACCCAATCAACGATCAACAAGCATGGGAAAGAACTCCATATCCAGATGTATTTCCCCCACAAAAAAGAGTGATGCCAAGAAGGCCTAAAAAGAATAAGAGACTAGAGGCTTGGGAAATTAAGGATGACACTCAGTTAATAAAGGGAGGTTACAAGAAAATATGTATTGTGTGCAAGGGTGTTAGACACAACAAAACATTCTGCCCCCATAACACTCAGTCAAAGGAGCCTCAATCAACAAAATCTACAACAGGACCATCCAAGCAGACAGGACAACCCACGCAGCCAGGACCATCCACCCAGACTGGCTCAATCAACTGTAAAGCTACATTATCTGGACCACAACCAACTGCATCAACACCCTCAACCCAGGCAACACCATACACCAAAGTAGGAGCATCCATCCAGCCATGACCATCACCTTATCCAACATCATCAAGACAGCCTACACCCACACCACAAATGAGGGAAAAACTAAAGCCCAAGAGGGGTCTTGTTTGAATCACACCAATTGTAGTTGTGTACTGGAAGTGCCTTTTTTGTGCATGGGTCTCTTTAGACCTTTATTTTGTGAGCATTTCTTTTGTTTGGATGCCTTTATTTTGTGCGTCTGTTATGACGTCTCTTTTGTGGGCTTTGATTAATGTATTGTATTTGGTGCACTTTCATGTTTAAGTACAATTGCTGGATTCAAACCATTAACAGGATGAATGATTATGTATTTTAGTGCACTTTCAGTTTAGCAGGATGAAAGAAAACTGTTATATGTAATTTTATGAGTTAAGCAAACTTTAGTTTTCCTATTACACAAAAAACATGACTCATAACGCATAATTCAGAACCAAATCTGTTTAATTCATTTGGAAACATTAAAAAACACAAAAGTTCAACCATCTCATTACAACACATGAGGCCTTTACAACAACAGTGATATAACTATTGCATAAAACAACCATCATCCCTAACATCAACTTCATCCACTTTTGCAAACTAACTATAGCCTTATCTAGTTTCTCAGTTACGATCCATCCACCATCTTTTTCTCTCATATTCACAACATCTTTTTTCTTCAATCTTCTCTAATTTCAGCACTTCAATCCCTCCAGAATCTCTTTCTTCCATCTTCACCACATCTCGATTAATTAGATTTTTCTTCACACACACACACTTCTTCTTCGATTTCCTATTGAATAAACCATTGGAAAAAATTGCAGCCACCCAAATCTTGAGACCCACTATGTTCCACAAAAAACCACAATCACATTATCATATTTTCTTGCCAGAAAAGTTAAATTGAACAAAAAAAGAATTTTTCCCACATCTTACCTTAAACTTAAGGCATCCTCAAAATTGTTTGCCCCTATGCTTAGGGGTTTTTGTCATTCTCAATACAACTGACTGACCACAGTAGCACATGGGCTTAATACCAAAAATCCTCGCGCCACAACCATGGGAAGATCCACCACCGTCAGATGAACCACGAGCAACAGACCCACCACTAGGAAGCTTCGCCCCACATGTGTAAGATCCAAACAAATTTGAAAATGACATAGCTACTTTACTTCTTCTTTCTTTAAATGTTAGGGCAAAGTCATGAGCATTGTCTCTTCCTATATACACGTCAACAACAGTTAAATTTATAAACCAATTACACATGCACTATTCAATATTACAACACATCAACATCAAATGTCATTTCATAGTACCTGACGGAAATGGTTTATTTAATACACATTTTCAAATTAAAGGACTCAATTGGGACAAATTCGAAGTTGAGCACCCAATTGAGATTTCTTAACCAAAACGAGGACTTTGCGTATGATTAAACCTAAAATGAAATATAAAACCACGAGTCTAAACTATCTAAAAATAAGACTTGTAGGCAAAGTCTAATAGCCTTCCTTAGTAAACAAACAAATTAAAAGCAGCAAACAAATGCAACGTAAAGAAAAACAAGCTAAAAGGATCTAAGAGGCATCCTCTTCACATTTATATTCTTACCTTAGTTTTCGGATACCACTAGATAATGAATGCAAGCTTCAACGTCTTTAGTATGAAGGGTGGTGAGGGTTAAGCAAAAATTGAATGCTTTGAAGAAAAAATGTTGATTATATATGGCACCCTTCCTTGCTAGCATAGATACCATGACTAAAGAAACGTCCTTGAAGCCCGTAGTAATTGCTTAAGAAACACTACACCTTTAGAAGGATTAAAACTAATTAAAGGATAGATGAAAGAAGGTATCTAAAAAGAACACATAAAGACAAAACAAAAGTAAGTGGTAAAAAGAGTAGATTGGTATTTCATAAAAAATAGAACATCAATCCAGTCTCAAAAGACCCCTTCTTTTTCTAGGTTCACACTAATGGATAAATTAGTATTTTATTGCAATATAATATCTTATTGAATAGTTATATATAAGATGATTTTAGTAAACAATGATGAATCTAATAAGGAGTGGAACCCACATAATTACATAAGGACTGCAGCCCACATAATTTTGTGAATCTCACAAATTTTAGTCAATATTCTAATGCGGTAGAAAGAAGGTGATGTCATTTCTCAAATAATAATACCAATAAGAATAATAATAAACAATAATAGTAACCAACAAAATAGGTGGATTACCTGAAACTCCCAAATAAGAATTGGTTAATTCTTCAAGATCCTCGAGCTTTTCTATTGCTTTAGTGTAATCTCCTCTAATGTCAATAGAAAATATATCTTTAATGAGTTCAAACAATCACTCGGGATAACAATTAAAACACCAACCATACCTTGCATATAAGATGCTTCATATTCTATCTGCAAAAGAAGAGGATAATGATGAATGATGGTATAAGTCAAGAGATTTCCAAGGAGAAATGAATACATTGTGTCTTCTATGGTAGTAGAAATGGGTACAACTTGAAATGACTAAGTAGATAGCATTCAACAATAGCTAATATCAACCATAAAATGACTAAGGATAATTCTATATATTTTTGGGGCATATCATTTACCCAGGGGGTCTAATTGGCTACCACATATGATTCCAATGGAGGAGAATCACCTCACCTGCAACACGAAAATAATTGGCAAAACTATACCAACAAAAATGGAATATTTATTCTATCCCATCAGACGGTGGACATAAACTCAACTGGAAAATTGAAACTAGATCCAAAACAAAGGAGAATTAAGCAAAAACAAAACCACACAATAAAGCAAATCACCCTTAAAGATTAACATTTATGTATACTTAGATTTATTTCTTTTCTTAACATTCTAGTGATGCCACTGATGTTTTACCCACACAGACCTTGAATTGAACCTTATTTATTAGTTCAATTAGAAAAAAAAAAACAAGAAACAAACTAATGTGACCATACCAAAGGCAAATCGACATGGTTTTAAGAGTCCAATACAAAAATGGGATTTAATTAGTATGTAATGCATGATTTGAACCAAGCACAAAACTGAATAAACTCCAAAGAAAGAAGGAAAAGGGTTAGTTAGGTAGTACCTTGGAGCTGGAACAAGTAGCAATTCAGTTATGCTTCATATATTTCCACTATATCAACCTACACCTATCATTCAATAAACCAAAAAGAAATCGATAATTAACCCAACAATGAACACAATTCAACAAACACGAGGACCCACGACAAGAGGAAAACATCAATTAGGAAAAGATAGTGAAGAATCGTGGAGGTAGTGTCAGAGAACCCTTCTTCTCCATGCATTATTTTGTACGACTTCATAGGAAAGAGGAGTTTAATTTCAGATTAAAGATTAGAAAAAAGAGAATTTTGCTAGCGATATTGTAATTGATTATGTAAAGGTGAAGGAGACTCACCTGGCGACCGACAACCACAACACAGAGTGGAAGTCCTTCCTCTACTACGAATGCAGGGTGGGAGTCCTCTATTGCAAATGTGCGTGAGGGATATGAAGTGGCTCTGATAGCGGCATTGTTCTTTTTGGCCAAATGGCGAATGAGAGGAGTAAAAAGGGGAAAACCTAAGGGGAAAGTGGAAAACATATGAATGTAATGGGAAGCAAGGTGAATAAAAAACCTAATTATCATGCTAGTCATGGGGCTGCAGGTGGGTTGTGGGGCTGCTGGTCAAGGAAGGTGATGAACGGGATGTCGACGATGAATGTCCTCTGGATGAACTCCCACTTAGACTAGGGTTCCACAGTGTATAATATCTCAAAGGGTGTGGGAAAATATGAAGGATAAAATATCAAAGGCGGGAGAATAAAATTCAGAGGGAAGTGGTTTAGACTAAGTTGGAAAATGATTGAGAGGAAAAAACAATATTAAGATTTATTAAAATAATTAAAATAATGATAGTTACAATTGCAATATTTTACATGTAATATAGGGCGGTTTAAAGACTGATAGTTAAAATCGTCATATTTTACATGTAAAATGTGACAATTCTTAAATTGTCGTATTATGTTGTAAAAAGCGACGGTTTTAAACAACTGTCATATTAAAATCGTCACAATTTACATGATTGTTTGTAGTGTATTGGTTTGCATTAAGCAAGAGCAAAAGTATGGAATCCTTCTTAACAAAAGAATAAAACAAAGAACAAGGGAGAGAGAATCAACGGAACAAGCTACATGATCCAACATATCTACTAGGGAAACCCACAACAACAACCTTGTCACACCATGTGGGTCAGCTACATAGATTGAGTTAAAAACTAAATTACCAAGTATATCTCACCATGAGATCTGATAATGCCCATTTTTACTTCTTTTTGTGTGTTTATTGTCATGAATAAATAAACTCTTTCCTAGCTTTTATCTTGTTATATCCTCAAGTTAGTGTATTTTGTTTTGTTTTGTGTTTTAGTTGTTTTATGTTTGTTTTGCCTCTAGTATCTCTTTTAAGTGTGTTAAATAAGTTAATAGGAAACATTTGTGGTGGAGGAAAACAAGTAAGAACTCAAGGGAGTATTGATTTTAAAGCAAATACTCGCGTCGGGCACCACTGGAATCACGCCCAGTGCTTCAAATACATAATGTTGTCAAACTACCCAAGGCCGAGTGATGAAAACTGAGGTTCAGCGCTACAAGGCTGAGTGCTGGAAAGTGGGGCTGAACGCCATTCAATTCGTAAAACTTGGCCCTAAGCGTTGCTGAGACAAGATTGAGCATCGGCATCGTTGACATGTCAAAAAAATGGGTTTTTAATCTTGGAGAAACACTTTTGAGTGCTTGGAGAGCCTCTTGAAGGTTGCTAGGAGTGTTGGGAATCTCTCCCACTCCTCCTTGGGTCTTCTTCTCCATTCATGGCGGTTTTCCCCCTTTTTGGGGTTGGAGAGGAAGATGGGTTGCGAATTGAAGATCGAGACGCGAATGGGAGGCGCAATTGGAGCATGGAGCAGTTGCCAAGAACCTTGGGAGAGGGCTTGCATCTTCTCTTTGGTTTCCATTTCTTCCCTATCTCTTCAATTTGTAAAACCTAGGTTCTCCACCATGGAGAGCTATACCTATTTGTTGAGATTAGATGTAATGAACTGATTTTTTGTGTATTGTGTGATGTTAATCCATATGATTTTCCATTTTTATGTTAGTATTTGATTTTCATGCTTAATGTTTGCTTTGGTTTGGCCACCCATGCATGATTTGTGGTTTTTAAGGTGTTGAAAATGTCTTTTGAATCTAGAACAAAAATTGAATGCCTAATGGAGCTTGTATCTAGGGATAATATATGATTCATTAGTAAGCTTAAGACTCTTGATCTTAATGCATGATTTCACTTGTTGAGGATTCAAGGAATTGGAACTTGATGAGTTATTATACACTCAAAGTCACTTGGAATAGGATTTGAGTATTCTTGTAAGTTTATTTTGACATGAAATTGGAATTGAGATGTTTGTGAATGAATGAGAATAAAGTGAATGAAATCTAGTCTTGACAATTGTATATAATATGTTAAATTTCTGTTGCACACCAACTGTTTGATAAAATACCAAAAGGAGTTTCTTTGTGTTTTTTTGAGCTTTGTTGTCTATTTGAGTTGTGAATTGTAAAATTTGTCATGTGTTGCACAAGTCCTTGTAGAGAGAATGGTATATTTATTACTTGCTACGTGCGACCGGTGCACTTGTCATTTTTCACCTAACAAGATCCCTTTTAATAATTTTCTCAAAGGCCTTTTGTGTTTTCCATTTATTCTTTTTCAACAGTGAAAAAAAACCAATCATAAAGCAAGGAATCTGGTTCACCCGAATTCTCCTTTTTCACTTTTTTCTCTACAGTTTTTGTTGCCTCCAATACTACACTTAAGACAGTAGCAGTTCCATCATCATGTTGAGTTCTTATATTATCAATCAATGCCTACAATATGCATAGGATATTTAAATGTAAGCTTCTGATAACAATATGCAGACAAAATATTAAAAAAATCATCTTAATCAATTCAACACAATAGTTTATAAATATGATATGCATGAAAGCTTTACAATTGTCTCTTTAAGTTCACATATTCAAGCAGTTAGATTCTACATACAAGAGCAAAAGTAAAAAATTTTAAGGTTTTGAATGATTTTTAGATGTGGTGTTAGAAATTTAATGTGAGTTAAAAGCTTTATATTGAATAAAAATGAATATGATTAATATGTAAGTGAAAAGAATTGTTTTAAGGTTTTAGATAGAAATGTTTTTAAGGTTTTACTAAAAAGTGATCTTATGATTTATTATATTATATGAATTTGTTTACCGTTAGAATTTCATATCCAAATGAAGGACTAATATATAACTAGAAAATTTATAAACCTATTACAAACCGAATTAAAGAATTTCTCATATGTATATGTATTTATATCTCACAAGTACACTTCATCTGCTAAGCAATGCAATGATTGCTTCCACAATCTTTCAACTCTTTAACCACCTTCAGTTTCACCTCCTTAAATCTTTTACATGGTTATTTAGATAAACTTAAAAGGGGTCAATTTTTTATAAGTTAAAATGAATTTATGTAAATATGTTTTTACAAATTAATTTTAGATGTGATGGGTACTTAGATTTTTCCATAATAACATCATGTCATCATAGCATTTTAGATTGCACCAATTTTATTGAATATCTTTTTACAAACATTATGTGTGCACAAGTTTTTATGTTAATTTAAAATCATTGCTCTAAAACCACAAGAAAGAAAAACCATGATACTATTGAGGGAAAGTATGCAAGTCCAAAATTTTGGACTTGGGTACAAGACTACTCAATAGAATGTCAACTAAGCTCACAACATAAATTATTTTTCAGAAATGAAATTGAATTTGATAAGCAACAACATCAAACAACAAAGGTTCATAAATGAAATTGAATTAACAATAGGCAGAACTCACATTAATTTTTCCAAGAAAAAGTTCCTTCTCCTCAGCAACAAGTTATAGATCATAAATTCCCATCCCTGCATGAAACGATAAACAACATAATGTTTTTGGTTTTTACACTTGACCAACAATCATGTTTCTTTTTCTCCAAATAAGTATGTTACTTGTCCTTTCTCTAGCTTAAGATAAAGTCTCAGATTCTATTTTATGAAATGCCACAGAATTTTGTAATCTAAGAAAGGATGTTTAAGAATAAATTATGCCCCGAAGAGGAATCAGAATAATAATGAACAGACATGTACTTGTAGCTAAAGTTGTTTAAGGTATTCAATAGCTTCATAAGCATCGGAGTCTTGTTAGTCTGCCACACAATAATCCTTCATAGTCAAAGAACAATGAATCGTGCAGCTCGCTAATCAAACATTGTAGAAGAAAAATTGAAAAAATTATAGATGGACTTCAATTCAATTTAGTGTCTAATTAACCAATAATAGTACAGTTTTTAAAACTGAACTGAATTACAATTCAGGTCAGTTAATATTATAAGTAGTTCAATTATTTCTAATTTTTATAGTATAGTTAACTGTAATTCAGTATGGTTACACTAACTTTGCCCATCCTAGTGATTTGCATAAGTTATGGCGAGGAATTTTTATGAATGCCTTTTATGACTTGATCAGAATGGATGAGCTGATGACACTGTGTTGTCTGTATATTATGCTAAATAGAATATGGGCTTGAATGTTGAAAATCTATCAATTTTTTGTGATATGAATGTTTTACGATTTTTTGCATTGTATGATATTAATAATTCACTTAGAGTTTATTATCAATATAATCGATTATTTGAATGAATTTAGGTATTACTTTCTCTTAATGAAATCTTTACTGCACTTTAACATTCATCACGTGCATATTCTTATAACAATTCAGCGATACACTTATTTACCACACACAAGTTCTAGAAGCACTAGATGAATTCACAAACAACAATATTAAGCTTGAAACTAATAAGCTTGAAACTAATACATAGTTCTATAATCTCATATATACTATAGAATTTTATATTTTCTATAAAAATTTAAAATTTAAACAATAATATTATTACAGAAACATGTTCGTTCACACTAAAAAAATTACATTAGTTTCTCTTGCCCAAACTTTAAATTTTTACTAATATATATATATATATATATAATTCAAAAATTATATATAATTATGACTCGTGACTTAAATAAAGTTCTAATAAAAAGTCAATGGTTATAATTTGTTTATAATTGTTCTAGCTAACTGGATCACGATTAATCAGTGAGAAGCATTTAGTAAATTAGTTTTATTACTTATCTCATCTCGTGTTCTCCTTTTAACCACCTATTTTCTTGTCTTTTCCTCTCCTCCTGAAACTGTCTCATTATGGCCTTTTACTCTCCTCCTTTTTTATTACCCAATGTTGCTTATCTTTACTAGTCATAAACACCCTTCCTTAAACAAACGGCACAATCCTTATCCTATTAGCGATCTAGTCAATCATTGGGCCTATTAGTGATCAGATCGGTCATTGGGTCTATCACTATACAACTCCCAAGCCTTAGCTTTAAGAAGCGTAAGGCTTGATAGTTTAGCCTATGTTCCACTACTGATCGGATCGATTATTGGGCTTATCACCACAAAGTCCCTCAAGTCTTAGCTTCAAGAAGCATGACTTGATAGTTCAGCCCTTGTTCCATTGGTGATCATATCGGCCATTGGGCCTATCACCAAACAAATCCCTAAGTCTTAACTTTAAGAAGCGTGAGGCTTGAATTATGAGCCTGGTTGGATGAGAAAAGCTCAAATAGTACGAGAAAAAGATGAAGCCTTGGTCACCTTAGACAAAATCAAGGATGAAATAACAAGGTTTTACTAATGGCTTTCAAGGAGTGATTGACCAAGCTATGGTCCTTCATCCCCCCTTGACTTTTCCTCCTTGGATCCTGCAAACATAGTCGTTGATGGCTAGATAGTGGACGAGTAGCTGCTTTATGCCCCTTATTATCTATGCTTAAACAACCCCTTTGGACTTGAATTAAAACTTTCCCTTTACTTCGATGTGCTTCACTCATACAGACTAAAATCTTTCTTTTGAATATTAATAACAATTAGACTACTTACTCGAAAGCTTACTCGTCGATGAACCAAGTTTCGAAAGAACATTTAGGAAAAATATTTCCCATTATCTTTAACGATTAGTTTCTCAAAAGCATACTTTTATGAACGAACAAAATATAACTTCACAAACGAAAAAGGGGCACGATTCGTGCGTGACAATGCATAGCCTTCCGCTATCAAGTTCCCTATGGAAAAATTTATTCGTACACCAATTTTGTAGAAATTAGCAAGCAGCCTTCTTGTAGCAATGACCTTAGGGAAATCCTAGGCAATTAGTACCCCCTTTGAGAAGATCCTAAAGTTTACCTTCACTTGAACAAAAAGCTTTATGGAAGCACAAATTCTACGTATAAGAATTTGGAAAAAACATAAACTTCATTTTAATTAACAAGAAGCACAAGGAGACACACACTCACCCTAGTAAACAGTCTTCGAGGGGGCATATAAACTCGACCCTCGTAAACAGTCGTTGTGGGGAGATGTATGCTCACCCTAGTTAACAGTCTTTGTGGTGAGATAAAAACTCGACCCTAATTAACAATCTTCATGGGGAGATAATAACTTGATCCTTGTTAACAATCTTCATGAGGAGATAATAACTCGATCCTTGTTAACAATCTTCATGGGAAGATAATAACTTAACCCTAGTTAACAAGTTAATAACTCACCCTAGTTAATAGTCTTCATGGGGAGATAAAAACTCGACCATAATTAACAATCTTCATGGGGAGATAATAACTCAACCCTTGTTAAAAATCTTCATGAGGAGATAATAACTCGACCCTAGTTAACAATCGTCATGGGGATGTAATAACTCACCCTAGTTAACAGTCTTCAAGGGGAGATAAAAACTTGACCCTAGTTAATAATCTTCATGGGAAGATAATAACTTGACCTTTGTTAACAATCTTCATGGGGAAATAATAACTCGACCATAATTAACAATCTTCATGGAGAGATAATAACTCGACGCTTGTTACCAATCTTCATGGGGAAATAACTCGATCTTTGTTAACAATCTTTATGGGAAGATAATAACTTGACCCTAATTAACAATCTTCATGGGGAGATAATAACTTGATCCTTGTTAACAATCTTCATGAGGAGATAATAACTCGATCCTTGTTAACAATCTTCATGGGAAGATAATAACTTAACCCTAGTTAACAAGTTAATAACTCACCCTAGTTAATAGTCTTCATGGGGAGATAAAAACTCGACCATAATTAACAATCTTCATGGGGGATAATAACTCGACCCTAGTTAACAATCGTCATGGAGAGATAATAACTCGACCCTAGTTAATAATCGTTATGGGGAGATAATAACTCACCCTAGTTAATAGTCTTCATGAGGAGATAAAAACTCGACCCTAATTAACAATCTTCATGGGAGATAATAACTCGACCCTTGTTAACAATCTTCATGGGGAAATAATAACTCAACCCTTGTTAAAAATCTTCATTGGAAGATATTAACTCGATCCTAATTACCAATCTTCATGGAGAGATAATAACTCGACTCTTGTTAACAATCTTCATATAAGATAATAACTCGATCCTAATTAACAATCGTCATGGGGAGATAATAACTCACCCTAGTTAACATTCTTCATGGGGAGATAAAAACTTGGCCCTAATTAATAACAATGAGAAGACATGATCTTTAAAAAAGAACTCATCAAATTTTATTCATGGGTGCCTCGTTAAAAACCCCACATTACATAAGGAAAATAGTACACTTGACAATTGATTAACTATAATAAAAACGTTACCAACATTCCACGTTTGAGGTACTTTACCTCCATCAAATGTCTCTAATTCGTAAGCTCCTTTGTCACTACACAACATACCCTGCAACACCTGACGCATTTTGGAGATAGTTTATCCTAAGTATGAGAATAAGTTACCTTTTTTAGTACCAAATCTCCTTCCATGTTAAGTCCTCTGCATCCTCCATTGTGTTGTATTGTCCTTACGAATTTCTCCAACAGTTGCCTGGATTGCTCATTCTCTCTCCTGAGTTTCTCTTGCTTCTCTCAAACTCTCATGCCCTTCTCTTGGTCTCCTTATTTTGCCGCATCAAATCCCGATCATTTCCATTAACCTCAACAATTGTAGTGTTTGATTCTTCTCATTTTGTTGCTTCTCCACCTAGTGGTTGCACTTTCTTTTTGTTTGTGGCATAGGAATAATTTTACCTTCCCCATGGTCAGCGTCAGAATGTTCTAACCAACTGTGTTAGAACTGGTCAGCCAGAAACATTTAGTGAATCTATCCTACTGCTCATCCCACGTCCCTTTTAACCACCTCTTTTTCTGTCTTTTCCTTTCTCTTCCTGAAACTGTCTCATTATAACATTTTACTCTTTGTCCTTTTGGTTATCTAACGTTGCTTATCTTTACTAGCCATAAGCAACCTTAAATCCTCCTTCCTTAAAGGAACAGTGCAACCTTATCTTATTAAGGATCCAGTCAATCATTAGATCTATTAATGATCGGATTGACCATTAGACCTATCATCACAGAGTCTCAAAACTTAACTTTAAGAAATGTGAAGCTTAATAGTTCAGTCCATAATTAAAATTGTGTTAAACTTTCTAGAATCATGTAAAAGAATAGCTTGACTTGGCGAGAGACCTTGTTATGCGAAAATTGAGTAAAGGCCTCATCCTGTAATTGAAAGTGGATTTTTGATAAATTTTATTCAGTGTCGTTGTCGTATCAAGGAGTAATCATTGCAGAATCACTTATTAAGCCGACATGGTGTCTTTCGGAAAGTGCTTTTTGGAAGGTTACCAAATAAATAAAAGACCAAACATGGCTGTGAGACCTATGATAATCAGTTTTTTCTTTTTAATAACTCAAGAGACATAAGCATTTAAGGGTAGATCGAATAATAAAATGTGATTGCTTGGTGCTCAATTTGTTTGAAAAAGGCTTTTAACACAGACTTTTACAAAGGATAAGGAAAATTCAAAATATGTTTTTATAAACTAAAATTCATGTATATATAATTTAAAATTACAAATTAAAAATATATAAAAAGTAAGTTTTACAATTTAATTTATACATAAAATATTTTTAAAATTTCTATTTTTCTCTTCTAAAAATGTTTATTAATAAATTATTCTGTCCTTTGTGTATTTGAGTTGAGGCATTTATTTCCTTAGAAAAATAAGTGAATAAAATAAGAAGATAAAGACGTTTTCTTTTTTTAATTTAAAGTTTTAACTTTGTAAGATATTTTAATTTAAATTAAGCACCAGTTTCCTTACTTTTTTCATTGTGTACCTTTGTTCATTAATTATATTCATGTGTTTGAAATTTTCTTTTACTTACATTTTTTTACGAGACTCCTTTGCTGAACGTTGGTCAATTACTTTTCATTGCAAAATGAATATATATATATATATATATATATATATATATATATATATATATATATATATATATTAAGTATGTTTTTAATCCTTGAACTTTGATCCAAAATTGGAATTCGTCTCTGTCTAAAACTTCGATACATTTTGGTCCCTAAACTTTAGAAATGAATGAATATAATCTTTTTAACTCAATTATGTTAACTTTTTTTAACATGTAGAACGTTTTTTATATTAGTATTGAAATTTTTTACATTGTTTGACACATTTCTAGTTCAATATCTACTGAGAAATATGTTCAACACTTAAAAAAAAAAGTTAATGTAATTGAGTTAAAAGGACTATATTCATTAATTTTTAAAGTTTAGGGACGAAAATATATTAAAGTTTCATACAAAAACGAATTTTATTTTAAATCAAAGTTTATGAACTAAAAACATACTTAACTCTATATATATTATAAAAAAAAAAATATCAGGTCATTAGGTTAATCCTGATTAAAATATCTCAAAAGTAAGTAATGTACCAATTCACAGTGTAAATGACCCCATCGTTCAATTAGTTTGAAAAAAATTATATTAGTCCAAAAGCTAAAAATCCAAATATTATATAGATATTAAAGATTTATTAAATTTGTATGGTTTAGTAATATGTTGAGTCATATGCTCAACATATTATATTATCAACTTTATTATAAGGAGAAATTATTTAAAATTTGATAATGTGACAAGATACGAATAGTGAAAATGAAAGCTTTTGGTATTAACTGTTTACACCGTGATTTTAGGGAGGGAAAAGCTAAAAAAATGAATCAAAATTCTCACATTATGTATGTAATCTTCATCACAGGATTGGAAAAGAGAACACTTTAAGGACTTTTCTTCTTCTTTTCTTTATCCCTTTCATTTTATATAATTAAGACTCTTTGGAATTGAACAAAAGAAACCATTATATTAATTCCCTACAACTTTATGGATAAAACTTATATATTCTTTTGGAAATAAAAAATAGTTAGAAAGTAAAAAGCAATAAAACAGTTTTTTATCCATATCAAAGTAGAATGAAAAATAATAAGCAAATATAAGGGTCTTAGTGATGCCTACAAAATTTAACATTAATCTTTACACAAGTATTTTTGAAAAAATATGATTAGAATATGTAATGTCTGATGTAATAAAGGATTTAAAGAAAAAAAAATAAGTAAAATTTTCTTAGATTTTAATTTTTTTTTAAATTTGTAATTTTAGTTTTATGGAATCTCTAAAATATAGAATCGTAATGTTTGAAAGAAATTGATAGATTTACAAAAGTTTTAAAAAATTAATATATTTTTAAAAAACCTAAAGTATTTTTATTTTTACTTTTACTTTTGCATGTTTACCCGTTATTATATTCTGCAAAATTAAGTAGATCAAAGTTATTTTATTGATACCAGCGTGGTAAATCATCTAATATACAAATAAAATTTGATTTTAATAGGATGAGATTTAGACACTTGAAATTTTATAATTTTTTAATAAATAAATTGAATATAATATATGTATAATTTAATATGATGTGTGTGATATGTTGGTGTACGCGAGTAGGGATGGCAATGGGGCGGGATGGGGATGAGTTTCACTATCTCATACTCATCCTCGAAAACAAAATTCATATCATCCCCATACCCAAACCCAACGGGTATCAAAGTTTTATCCCATCCTCATCCCTACCCAATAACGGATATAATCTCGTACTCATACACGTACCCGTTTCCTTACTACTTCAATATAAATTTTAATTAATTTTTATAAAATAATAAAAAATTACGGTAAAGGAAACATAATATTATCAAATATTAATATTAGGAGGATGATTGTTTCTTCGATATCAAGTACCTTGAAATAAATTATAATTGTTTACATTTTATATTGGAATACCAAATAAAATTTCATGACAAGTAAAACATTTTTTTAAAGGAAAACAACTATTCAAATTAAAATATATTTTAAATGTTTGTTTACTTCAATTTTTTAAATTATAATAAATCTCTTTTTTTATACTAAAAATGATAATACATTACTTAATCAAAATGACGCAAATAACAAATAATAAACATAATAAAAAAAATTTAGCATGGATATTGTATCTTTTGAACTCCAATATATGTTGGATGGTGATAAAAAATATTCATGGCAATTACATTAAATTTTGATATTGTAGTAAATAAAAGTTATTTATACAATTATAGTGAAAAATTACAGTATGATTGATATAATGAGTTAGAAAATAAAAAATAATTAGATAA
>Ga0214545_1005109_pt1 | contig 24044 bp, 26 predicted proteins | sample CNSS4metaG_FD_160064 | JGI IMG/M metagenome (GOLD analysis project Ga0214545, IMG submission 160064) | Root nodule microbial communities from cowpea collected in UCLA plant growth center, Los Angeles, California, USA - CNSS4 | ecosystem: Host-associated > Plants > Roots > Nodule | place: USA...
TATTTCTTTTATAAAATATAACCAATTAATGTTAATAGATAATAAAACATAAAATTAAATATATAAAGAATAAATATATTTAGGTTTAATTAATTTTTGGGTTACTATTTTTATCTAAAAATGTCAAATTGGTCATTACGTTTTTTCTAGTCTTAATTTGATCTCGACCTTTGAAAAATTGATGCAATTTGGTTATTCTCGTTAAATTTATTGAAGCAGATCAACGATTTTCATCAAGATTGATAGTGAGATTATGTTAATTACACCAACAAAACAAACTATTTTTATTTACAACTTTAATTTTAATGAAAAAATATTGATCCGTTTCAAGAAATTTAATAAAAATAACTAAATTGAATCAATTTTTCAAAATTCATAACCAAATTGAAACTAAACAAAATTAGAGGACCAACTTAACATTTTTGAACTAAAACAATAACTAAAAGAATAATTAAATCAAATATTTATTAAGATATTTTACAAAAATTGTACTCATCTCTCACTGTCATATTTTTTTTAAGAGAAAAGGTAATTATTTTTTCTCTCATTTCTCATTTCTCTTATTTATTTCTTGAAGAAAAGAAAAGAAATTATCTTTTATCTTACTTGGTAATGAAATATTAATTTAATAGTTAGCATTGTTTCTTTTATCTCATGAGCCTTTGGTATATTCATTTTTTGTGAATATAAAAGAAAACTAATGTATTATGTGTTTTTTCATAACCGATTTTTATTTGTGACTTAACTATACTATATTTTTCCTTTAATATTTACGCTTCTCAAATTTTTTAGTAATGTATGATAAATTATTTTTAATATTATTTTAAAAAATAGGTATATTGATGAAGAATTAAAGAATAAATTCATTATTCAAAAGAGATAAAAGTGAAGCTATTCGTGACGATGGAAACAAGATAGATTATATTTTTCACATTATACTAAAGATCAAATTATTCAGTTAGAGAAACCAATCTTTAAAACATTATACTAATGATCCAACAATCTAATGATTAAAGAATTATATTATTTTGGCCCCTCCAAAATTTGTGGGTAAGATCCGCCACTGTATATAAGCAAATGAAATAAATATAAAGCATTGTCTTAAAATTAAGAATATAATATAAAATAAAATAAAAAACTATTTTCTAACACTCCTATCACCAATGAGGTGATAAATGCTTTCATCTGGTTTGGAAAATAAATCACTAATATCAAGATAAGTAGCATCCATATGGCAATAATCAGAATCACTATCTTTATAAGTAAAGTGTGTTTCTAAGTACTTCTTTTAAGTGATTCTTGGTAGAGTTTAACAAGATGTTTTGGTGTATAACAGGCACGAGTCCAATGACCTTTACCACCGCAACTATAACATATATTTTCATCTTTTTTGCCATTATTTTCACCTTTTTCTTTTTCCTTTTTCACATTATTGTTCTATTTTGTTGATGAAATTTCCTTTATAACCATATCCACGACCATGATTACTAGCACAACCACGACTATTATTATGGTCTCGGCCTCGACCATGATTATATAGATCAGATGTTGTTGCATTCACTTATGGGAATGGAGCAGAAAAAATTGATAGGGCTTCATGATTTTTCATCAAAAACTCATTGTTTTGTTTAGCCACAAGAAGGCATGAAATCAATTCAGAATATTTGTGAAATCCTTTTTCACGATATTGTTGTTGTAAAAGCAAAATAGTTGCATGAAAAATGGTGAATGCTTTTTCCAACATATCCTCATCAATAATTCTTTCTCCAGATAGAGTCAATTGAGAAGTAATTCTAAACATTGCAAAATTATATTCACTTACAATTTTAAAATATTACAACCGTAAATTAATCTAATCATAACAAGCTTTTAGCAAAATTATAGTTTTCTGGTGGTCACATATTTCTTTTAAATTTTTCCACAATACAAAAGGGTCTTTTACAGTAAGATATTTCAATTTTCAACCCTTCATGGAGGTTGCGACGAAGGAAAATCATAGCTTTAACTTTATCTTGCTCAGATGTTTTAGTTCTTTCTTTAATGACATTATCAAGACCAATTGCATCTAAATGTATTTTAGCATCTAAAATCCATAGTAAATAATTCTTCCTCATAATATCAAGGGTCATAAATTCAAGTTTTGCGAGGTTTGACATGTTTAGAACTAACACATAAAATATTAATAATAATCAAATTTCATGTATGAAATTATTGAAATCAATTATAAATAATAATGATAATAATAATAATAATGATGATGATGATGATGATGATGATGATGATAAGACAAAGATGAAAAAAAAACATTTATTATCACAAAAATAATAATATAAGATAAAATTGTGAAGGAGGAAAAAATTAGAAAGAACCGCGGTTGAGGTATGTAGAGCGTTGTCTTTAGAGAGAAAGAATGCTTCCACTAGCTTAGTTAAATAACCTTCGTGCTCATATAATAGAGAAGAAAAAAATAATAGAGAATGAGAGAATGTGAAGCAAACTGTGAGAGAATGTGGAGCAAACTGTTTTGTGTGCGTCTTATAAGAAGAATCCTATTTATATATACAAGATGTAACCAATAAAAGATACATATCAAATAGTTATTACAAATATTTACTTCTAAAGAATAATTAATTATGAGTATCAATCATAATCATTTGAGTAACTAATAACTGTATCAAATTAATAGATGACCATTAATTCGCATATATGAATAATATGATAAATTTCATAGGTGTTGAGTTAATATATATATATATATATATATATATATATATATATATATATATATATATATATATATATATATAATATGGTAAATTTCATAAGTACAGAAAATGAAAATGACAAAAAAACTGACAGATCAATAATTTAGTCCTTTTCCTAATACATTTTTTTCCTAGTTATATAATTGATATAGTTAATAATACTAACAAATATTAACAATAAAAAAGATAAATGGTACTATAATATTAATAAATAATAATAATATTTTTAAACAAACATTCGTCAAAATTAAATGTACTTCTGTCTCTTTGATATATATATTTTATCAACTTATTTTATTTTCAATTTTTAACTATATAATTTTTACTTTTACTTTTTCTTTTATCCCATTTTGTTTTCCGGTCACCTTTAATGATATTTTTTGTTTTTATTATAACGAACGTATTTTTTAAATTAAAAGAATTACCGTGATGGATATAAATCATTGTAAACTTTAAAATATTTATTTTATGATAAGTATAACTAATTTTAAAAAGTATGGCAATTTTAATAGCAGTTTTCTTAAGACCAGTTTATTCAAATGTGAAGCATTAGGGTCTGTTCGTTTTAACAGACGTATTTGAGATGATTTACTGTTATCATAGAAAACAAAGTTAACAAAAAGAAAAAATTAAAAAAACATTATAATCAATGCAAATTTGTTATTGTATACTTTCTAGAAATTTACAGTTAAATTTGAAAAAATGTCGTAAAAGACCTCAATATAATTTATTATATTATATATATAATAATTTATTTTAATTTAATAAACTATTCTATTTATAATAATAATATAAATAATAAATAATATAATATAATAATATAAATAATAAATTATATAGAGCATTAATGATGTCTGATTATCCCATGGGTCGAGCCTTGACTTGGGCTCTAGCTTGGGCTGTGAGTGGGCATGGGCCCTAACCCAGGCCCTTAAGACCTATTGAACATGGGGGCTTCCATTTTATTAAGTCTTTAAGAGCGGTCTGATCCCTTTACTTCTCAACTTGTCGGATGTCGCCCTTGGCCGCACACTGTCTTAGGTTGGCCGTTTTGTTGTTACTTTAGCCTTCGTTCAGTTATGAGTTTGAGTCCATGCCGGCCCAAGTCGTGTACTTGGGTTGTTTCCGGCATATATGTGAGGGTTGTCATTTATATGGTTAAGTTGACCAGGTCCGATACACCAGTCCCCCAGCCTTTGTCGATACAATATGTCGGTGAAGGATGATATGTATTGATATGCTAGTCGAGATCGGCTAGGTGTGATACACCGGTCCCTCAGCCTTTAAGTGTGATGAACAGTGTTAAGGCTAGAAGAGATTTGTGGCAGGTGAAAAGGTTTGTGGCAGTTGAAAAGGTTTGTGGCAGGTGAAAGGGCGTCAGAAGGCTGACTTAGGGAGGTTTGGCGCTGCCATTTTGGTACTTTGTGATGATTGAAAAGAGTTATGTTTTTGGCGGGAAAGGATTATGACGCTTGAAATTCGTGTGTATAAATGAAGATGATGTTGCATTTCATTCACTCTGTTTCATTTGCAAAAAATTCGTTCACGTGCGTTTAGAGCTGTCTGATATCTTCTCTTCCTCCTCCATCATCTTTTCTAAAGAAATCAGGTATGTCTAGTAGTAGCGATAGGTTTTTGTTGTCAGACTCGGGTAGTGAGCGGTCTAGGAATAGCGGGAGTAGTCGAGATGATAGTAGCGATAGGGAAGAAGTGGGTAGTGTAGGGAGAATTCCAGTGGAGAGGGTGGTTGAAATTAGGGAAGATCCGTCCGAGGAGCTGGCTGAAAGTAATTGGCCGACGAAGACCAGATATGAATGGGTAGCGGCAGATGTGCAGACTCAACGGTCGTTGTTCTGATGGTCGCGTTTGCTAAAATCGTGGTTGAATTGTACGCCTATTTTCGAAAAGGGTGCGCGAAGGGACATAATTGCTCCAGAGCGGGTTACTGCTGTTGAATGCGCGTGCCATGGCCGAGAAGGAGCAGCCGAAGAATTCTTCTATATGTATATGTGCCACTTCTCACAACTGCACATCCGCCTACCTTTTGATGAATTCACTATGGGAGTGCTGCGATTATTGAATGTTGCCCCTACTCAGCTTCATCCGAACAGCTGGGCGTACTTGTAAGCTTTCAAATTACTGTGCATGGCGCTGTACTTGGAACCGTCTCCCCGAGCGTTCCTATACTTTTTTGTTACAAGGCCGAAGAGTCCGATAACATGGTTATTGTTAATCAGCCAGCCTGGTCTCAACAAATTGGAGGCCTTCACTCAATCGTTCAAGCATTTCAAAGATGGGTTCTTCAAAGTTGTAGTAAAGCCGGTTGGTCGGTCGCATTTCTATACCACTGATGGTAATACTAAGTTTTCGTTCTTCTGGACCGGCAACCCTTGGAGATATAAGGTGATTTCGAGGGAAGATCTGTCGGTGGGTGAGAAGGAGGTGGTGGATACTTTGATGCAATTTAGCGATAAGATGCCCACTAAGGGCTTAGTTAGGTTGTATAATTCAGTTCACCCTATTATAGATATTGAAGGTATTTTTTTGAAACTTTGAGCATTGTTATTGATTGGAGTATTTTGATGATTTCTGTGTTGTGTATTTCAGGGCATATGGCGCAACTTGGCAAGAAGAACTTGACATTTTTCCAAGCCCTTCGTAAGGAGAAGGTGGTGAAGGCTAAAGCTGTCGGGAACAATGTGGTTCCCAACTTGCAGGATTCGCTAGTAGACGTCCACATGCATGGAGGTACAAAAAAGAAAGCGGAGTTACCTATTAGGGCGGGCAAGGGCAAGGACGTGAAGAAAGTGTGAGCTACCGTGATGGGGGTAGGCTCGGCCAGTGGGGTGAAGGGGCCGGAAGCTAGGTTGATTGAGCTTCCGAAAACTACTGTGAGGAAAGACATTGAGATTAATGTGCCAGAATCATTGATAAATTCAATTGACAATATGGAGCCAAGAGCTTTGGTGAAGGCCATGGTTGAATTTAGCAGCAAGACGTTGCTGCTTAGCCGACGTGTGGGTTCTTTATATGAACGAGAGCTGAAAGAAGGAAATCGAACCAAGGTGGAGGAGTTGCAGGAGAAAGTTGATAAGCATGATGAAGAGAAGGAAGCTTGGAAAAAGGAAAAGGAGGAGTGGGAATTGGAAAGGAAGAGGCTTGCTACGTGGAGGGTACGATGCCTTGATTCTAAGGAAAAGTTGAAGGGTCGAATTGCAGAGCTTGAGACCGACTATGATGATATCAAGGAATAGCATGATGGGCTGGAGGGTGAACTGGAGGACTTGAAGAGCTACATAATACAAGAACATATCAATGCCTTTCAAAAGGGTGTTCGGCAAGCGTCAGTTTTTTATGAGAATGTTGATGCTAATGATGTTAGGTTTGATGTGAATAAGGATGTTGTCGATGGTGTGCTTATAGATGAGGAGGAATCTAGCCCAGAAGGAAATGGGGAAAAGGAGGCAGTTGACGCTGATGTTGGTGGTGACGAGGTGGTGGCGGAAGACGTCGAGCAGAAGGCAACTTAGGATTTTTAATTTAATACTTCCAATTTGGTTTAATGATTCTAAGTTTGTAATAACTCGTACATTGCTCTATTTTGCTGTTTGATATGAATGTCGATTACTTGCGGTTTAATTCCTCTTTATATTTGTGTATGTATGGAATGTTGGCGTACGCTATTGTATGTTAAGGGTGTTTGACCCAGGCCGCTTACTTGTGGTAAGGGTGGAGAACTTAAACGAATCCACATGAAGTTAGGGTGTTTGACCCAGGCCGCTTACTTGTGGTAAGGGTGGGGAACTTAAACGAATTAACATGAAGTTAAGGTGTTCGACCCAGGCCGCTTACATGTGGTAAGGGTGGGGAACTTAAACGAATTAACATGAACTTAAGGTGTTCGACCCAGGCCGCTTACTTGTGGTAAGGGTGGGGAACTTAAACGAATCCACATGAAGTTAGGGTGTTCGACCCAGGCCGCTTACTTGTGGTAAGGGTGAGGAACTTAAACGAATTAACATGAACTTAAGGTGTTCGACCCAGGCTGCTTACTTGTGGTAAGGGTGGGGAACTTAAACGAATCCACATGAAGTTAGGGTGTTCGACCCAGGCCGCTTACTTGTGGTAAGGGTGGGGAACTTAAACGAATTAACATGAAGTTAAGGTGTTCGACCCAGGCCGCTTACTTGTGGTAAGGGTGGGGAACTTAAACGAATTAACATGAAGTTAAGGTGTTCGACCCAGGCCGCTTACTTGTGGTAAGGGTGGGGAACTTAAACGAATTAACATGAACATAAGGTGTTCGACCCAGGCCGCTTACTTGTGGTAAGGGTGGGGAACTTAAACGAATTAACATGAAGTTAGGGTGTTCGACCCAGGCCGCTTACTTGTGGTAAGGGTGGGGAACCTAAACGAATATGAGAGTAATAACATAGGAAAGTTGTATATTTGAGAACCCTTCGTTTTATTTATTGAATATGGGGTGCCTCGTTAAAACCTCCCTGGCCAAAACCCTCCTTAGGGAAAAAAGACTAGGTGAGGAAAAAGAGTACACCTAGGGTTACAAGTATTGGTCCAACTACAGTATATATTCAGCTAAAGTAGAATTTAAGGTGCGATACATTCCAAGTGTTGGGAATCTCTTCCCCAGATAAGTGTTCCAGGCGATAAGCTCCTCCTCCTGCGTCTTCGCGTATGCGGTATGGGTCGTCCCAATTGGCGGAGAACTTGCCATCCTTCTTTCTAGCACTGTTGGCCATTCTCCATACTAAGTCCCTGATGGCGAATGATCGTGGACATAGGTTTGCATTATACTTTCTGGCAGCTCTTTGTTTGGCAGCTAAGTTTCGTATCTGAGCTTTCTCTCTGAGTTCTGGTAGGAGGTCGAGGTGAGTGGCCATGGTTGCGGTGGTAGCGGCAATATTTGGTCATGTCAGTATTAGGAGGGGTGGTTGTCTTGCGTGGTGGAGGGATTAGGTCAGCTTGTAGGGCCTCATCGAGGATGCGGGAGCGAGCTATGGTAAGGGGGGCATATCTTGTGAAGCGAGGTTGGCGGGGCTCGCGCGGGCGGGTATCAGGGCGGGGAGGTTGCGGGGTAGGGTTGGCGGTGGTGGCTGCATAGTCATTGCAGAATTTGGTGTGGAGGGTTTGCATTTCCTCCATGCGGACGTAGTTGGCTGCACGTAGTTTGAGTTCGTGCATAGAGGCAGGTGGGTGGAGGTAGACGTTGTTGGCGAAGGGGCCGGGTTGTAGGGTAAGTGCCATGCACTAGAGGATCATCTCCTGGTTGAGGTGTGGGGTGCGAAGAGCTACCTTACTGAAGCGATCTATGAACGCTCTGAGTGGTTCGCCTTGTTTCTGTCTAATGCCCAGGAGGGAGATTGTGGTAGTTTGGTGTGGACGGCTGCCAGTGAAATGGGTGGAGAACATGTGGGAAAGAACGTCGAAACTGTCGATGGAGTAAGGCGGAAGGGTTGTGAACCATTCTAGGGCAGGACCCTTGAGGGTGGTGGGGAAGGCTTTGCAGAAGACTGCATCTTGGGACGTGTACAGGGCGACATGGGTGATGTAGACTTTGAGGTGCTCGTCAGGGTCGGTTTCGCCAGTATAGCGGTCCATAGTGAAAAGTTCCCACTAGGCAGGAAGAGGGGTGTTGGCGTCTGGGCTGGTGGGGAGGGAGCAGGTGGGGTTGGATGGGTTGAGTGATCATAGCGGGGAAGGTGGAGGTAAGGTTGTGAGGGGGGATGTGGCTTGTTGGGAGGTATTGCGGGTTGTATGGTGGAACCTGTGTGGTGTGTAGGGTGGTAGGTATGTTGTAGGGGATCTGGGTGGTAGGGAGGGTAGCGGCAGGGGTTGGGGCTGCGGTATGCCCTGGTTGATTGGATGGAAGGTGAGTGGGATGGGTGGAAGGAATGGGTGTTTATTGGGTGGTGGTGAAGGTGTGAGGGGTGGGGTTGTATTCACTCTCCTCCTCTGTGGGCTGGAAGGCCGGGGACTTTGCAGCTTCAGAGGTTTCCTTAGCCTTTCCCTTCAGGGTGGGATCAGCCTTGATCTTTCGCCTAAGGCGAGAGTTCTCTTGTCGCAGCGCCTCCATCTTATCAGCTGCGTTTCTTCAGATCTGCCAGCTCTTGTTGCATCTTTGCTTGGCCGTCCAGGATGGCGGCGAGGTCAGGGGTGATGCCAGCAGGTCCAGAGGGACCAACATCCGCCTGCTTGTTCACTCCAACTTTGCTGCGGGTGAAAACCATCTTCGGAGAAAAACGGGTACTAAAGGTGTTCGTCTCGTGCCCCACTGTGTGCGCCAATTGTTCCTGCAGAGAACAAATAAGATGAGTTAGGCACAAGCGTCACCTTACCATGTAGTCCGCTATCTCCTCAGTTGGCTTCTTCCCGGTTTGTACATATCGGTTTGGACCCATAAGGGGTTACCTGCAGAAGAGACTCCGAAGCTCAAGTGAGTCAAAACTCTAAAAAAGGTCAAACCTGTGATTAATGAATGCGTACCTTTAATTACTGGGGTCCACGCGTATTTATAGAGCATTAATGATGTCTGATTATCTCATGGGCTGGGCCTTGACTTGGGCTCTAGCTTGGGCTGTGAGTGAGCCTGGGCCCTAACCCAAGCCCTTAAGACCTATTGAACGCGGGGGCTTCCATTTTACTAAGTCCTTAAGAGCGGTCTGGTCCGTTTACTTCTCAACTTGTCGGATGTCGTCCTTGGCCGCACACTGTCCTAGGTTGGCCGTTTTGTTGTTACTTTAGCCTTCGTTCAGTTATGAGTTTGAGTCCATGCCGGCTCAAGTCGTGTACTTGGGTTGTTTCCAACATATATGTGAGGGTTATCATTTATATGGTTAAGTTGACCAGGTCCGGTACAGTAATTTAAAATTTAAAATATAGTATTAAATAAAAATTTAAAAAATAATTATAACTCATACAAATACTAATTTATACTATTTATTACTTAAAGGGCAAAATAGTAATATCTCTTTTATATATATTAAAATATTTTTTTATCTATCTCATCAATCAAATCACTCACAAACTCTCACAAACTTTATTTTCAAATTCTCTCACAATCACCTCTAAATTCCTTAAAAAAACAACACATATTTCACTCTCAAATCCACTCAAACTCATCTTCTCCCTCTCACAAATTCATTTATCCAAGTGAACAAAGCTTTAATGATAGGATCAACACTCCGAATGAACTCTATTCATATTTTAAACTAGGAAAATGCAAATTACAAATTAAAAAAACAATTAAATAAAATAGATGAAAAAAAAAATGAGCCGTATTAAATATAAATTGAAAAACATGATAAAAGAGAAATTTATTTGTGTGGTTAAGCATTTCTGACTACAGAAAAAATTACTAGTTTCTAAATGGGAAGGGCAAATACGTCAATACGCGAGCCTCATCCTCTGCTCCCGCTTCTTTTCACTAGAAGCACACGAAAATGATCACTAAGCCGTTCTTTATTTTCTTGATGTATTTTCCGGATATAATGCCATTCTGAATATCTCGGAAATTCATTACCTTCAATACTTCCCTAGAGTTTAGGTGTTGCAGTTACAGTCATCAACACAACCAAAGTTTCTTCCATGTTCAAACACTGAAATGGCGTCCATTTCGACGTGCATCACTATGATCCCCAGTTGTGGCCTCCGGCGGCCACAATCTTTCACTCTTTCGAGTTTGCCGAAGCACCCGAAGCAGACAATACCTTTCCCTTGCGTGCAAAACCCGTTGATTCGGGGAGTCTCGAGAAGGGTATTGGATTCTAGGGTTTTGGTGGCGAGGCCGGGAGGCGTAGTGGAAAGCGAGAAGGTGCCGTCGGATGTGAGGAAGCGAACGATGGAAGCGGTGGATGGATGCGGAGGGAGAGTGACCATTGGGGACGTGGCTAGCAGAGCTGGACTCAACTTGAATCAAGCTCAGAAGGCTCTTCAAGCTCTTGCCGCTGACACAGATGGTTTCTTAGAGGTTGTTACTTTGTTGCCATTTATATTAAGAAGCTTCCAGTACCATATGTGATAGGATGATCCTAAAGACCCCAAAAGAAGGAGAATTAAATGGTTTAAGGATTTTATAGGATGGGTTTAGAATATTACAAATTTATAATATTATTTAGTTTATATTTTAATTTCCTATAGTTAGATAATGACACTTTTAGGCATATTTTGGGTTATATGTGTATTTTTCTTACGTATAGAAAATTTTGAATGCGTGTATTTATCTTCTTTATAGCTTTAATGGTAGATTTTAGGGTATTGTAGAATAGTGCTCAAAGCTTCTTATCAACTTGGGGGAAATGTGCTGCAGTTAGATGGTTATTAATATGTTTCCTTGGTTTCCTATTTATTGTACACGGTGATTATGGTTAAACATTAGGAATCAATTCTCTGTCTGTGCTACCATGGTATCTGTAGGTTTCTGAGGAAGGTGACGTTCTCTATGTATTTCCAAAAGATTATAGATCAAGGCTTGGTGCCAAGTCGCTTAGGATTAAAGCTGAACCCCTTGTTGAAAAGGCCAAGGTATGAAGACTATTGTCTTCTCTGTAACAGTTGTTGCTGATGTTTTATCACTTGATTGTTGTTGTATAACTTTGACTTTGACAGGCCGCAGTAGAATACTTGATAAGGGTATCTTTTGGGACAGCGCTTATTGCATCCATTGTTATTGTTTACACTACGATAATTGCTCTTTTAACTAGCAGTAGAAGGTATTCCATAACTTTTAATGTCTATAATTATAGTTTTTCTTTAAAAATTTAGTAATGTGAATGAGGGAATAATGTTCTTTATTCACAGTGATGATGATAATCGAGGAAGGCGTGGAGGCAGGTCATATGATTCAGGAGTTAATTTCTACTTTAACCCTGTTGATTTGTTCTGGTAATTCTAGAGTTAATTTCTATTTTAACCCTGTTGATTTGTTCTGGTAATTCTAAAGTTAATTTCTACTTTAATCCTGTTGATTTGTTCTGGTAATTCTATTTTGTAGTGTCGGAGTTGCATTTTATACAAAATTTCTCAAATATTTTTCCTTCTTGGTTCTCATGTTTTTTTTGCTAATTAGAATTTAAAAAATTATGTGTTTCTGGTTGCTTAATGAAGTTTAGTAAGTTTTCATGTGCCTAAAAAAAGAAGAGGAAGATGAGAGACACACAATTAAATTAGGGTCATCACTTACATGTGCACATTTAATTTTGGTGATGATGATGCAATGTAGTTAAATTTGGTTACTTTCACCTCTTCTTTTGATATGAACCTTAAGAGAACCACACTATGGATAGAGAGCTCTGAAGACCTTATAAACCCAACACTAAAATCTCACACTTCCTATTTTGGACTCAGGTTTCTTACCTCTCCTGTGTTGTTGATATCACATAAAGGAAAACACTGTTAACCCAAATATCCTTTAGAGAAATCTATCAGAAGCCATAATGTGTTTTGGCGGAAGTATAGCTGCCAAAAAAGTGCAATATATATGTGTGTAGATAGATAATATAAAGATGCAGAAATATTGTTGTTCAAAAGTAATGAAAGACAACCTAACAATATTAAGTCTAAAAATTCAAATAGCAGTATAATTGTAACCAAAGGCCACCAAGTTCAAGACAAAATAATGACGCAACTAAAGATAAATGTTCTAAATTTAATTCACAGCGTCTCCTAACAACAAAGCATAAACCATATTTCTAATTGAATCTTCAATTTGCTTTCCTTCTTCAGAGCATGTGTATTGAGGGGTTTCAACCTTTTAGAGAACGAGTATTAAGTAGAACAAAGGGGTTTCAGTTTTTTAGAGAATGCTGGTCGCGTGATCATTATTGCATCGTGATGTAGTTCCGTTCTGGTTGTTTGCTGTGTCCTTGCTTTCTTCATGGATTGTTTGCCATGCCATTGCTATGTTGTTGTGCGCCTTTGCCTGTGTTAGTGGTCTGCTCTATCTTTGTGGCCATCCTATGCTGCGTTTGTGTTGCACTGGTAAGGGTTAGGGTATAAAATAAGTTTTCGTGTGAGATGAAGTTTAAGGGGTCTACTTTGTTTCTAAGCTGGCCTTTTGTTTCATATAAAACATAATATATCATATCATTAATTAAAGTTATTGTACAAGAATAATAATATTAGAAAAACATACAGAATATTTTAAAATATATAATATGATAAACTAATAGAAATAATAATAAAATTTCAGTAAGAAAATGTAAAATGTTATTTATAATGTCATATAACATTAAATTATTATATTATTTATAAATTTATAAATATTTTAATATTTTTTTATCCAAAGTAAACTCTATCCGAGTTTACAAAGCTTCCACGAGTTTACATAAACTCTCGATGTGACAAAAGGTACTAAGCAGACTCAAAAATGCAGTAGCAGGGCAGAGCCAAGTGACAGTGCTCCTGTAAGTGTTCTTTGGTTCTTTGCTGCAATACGGTTTAAAAATTGAAATGCTGCCAAGAGCATGTTGAGTCCCAAAACAACCGGGAATTAGGAATACATGTTTAAAAGTGTGGTATTGGAGAGATATTATTGACAAACCGTGTAATTGTATACTATAAACCCCAAACACTTTTCTTAGCCTGTGTGGATAAATGTGGAAGTGTAGTGGAAATTGATTTGCTTGTGTAGGGTTTAGATTGAACTAAATATATTTTTATTCCTCCAATTACATTCTCAGTTTGTAGCACATGTATCTAGTTTCCTGTATGTATAATCACATTTCATTTTGAGAGAAATGTTTGGTCATATAATTTAATTTTTATGCTATTGAAGGTACTGGGATCCATATTATTATAGGAGACGAAGGCTACAAGCTGATGATGACAAGATGAACTTCATTGAGTCGGTGTGTGATGTAATTGGAATAACATGTCATCCTCCCACCCCATTGTTTTTTGTTTCTAATTAAGATAAGGATTTTTCATTTTTGTAGGTCTTCTCCTTTGTATTTGGAGATGGTGATCCTAATCAAGGAATTGAAGAAGAGAGATGGAAGTTGGTAATAATTGAGGACTGAATTCAGTGGTCCGTTGCCTTTGATGATTTTTTTTTTATTGTTTCATATTTGGAACTATTTTCCATTTTATATGTTAAAATGTTAACTTTTTTCTTTTTTCCTTTTTCAAACTCTCCTATATCTTTACATGTTTATTTCCTCTAATCCACTTTACTCATCTGATGTACAGATTGGGCAATACATAACATCCAATGGTGGTGTTGTTGCAGCTGAAGAACTTGCTCCATATCTTGACATAGATTCTACCAAGGGACTTAAGGTAATTTAATATATGTTTGGTTGTGTCTACAAACTCAGACAAGCATATTTTATGTGATAAATGGAAGCTAAAAGGAGTTGCTTTTCTCTGTATGTGGAAATTGAATGCACGTAGAGCTGGAATTAATATGTAACTGAACATTCTATAATTTGTTTAACAAGGATATTTATTGAAGTGAGACTTAGACACCTCATAATTCACACGTCTTGTGTGTCTTGGTATTTTGCAGTGACCACACCCATCAATGTTCTTCTTGAGTTCCTCTTTTGCGTGGCCACACCCATTCCTTGAAATATGAAAATCTGGAGCGGGGACTGAAATCATAAATAACAATATTTTGCATGGAATATACAGCTTTCCTATTTAAACATGGATGCTTGAAAATTACTTGATTAGGGTAACACAATTTATAAACTTAAAAGCTTGAATAAGGTCAATACAACTTATAAACTTAAAAGTCACAACATAACTTCAATTATGAAATTGCACCCCTATTATCATTATTAGCATCAGTCTTATTTGAAGACATTTTTATCCAACACAACTCTGCATACCTAATCATAGCTTTCTAACATAGCTGTTAAACACAGCTAACCAGAACACTGAAACATCTGAAAAAAAAATGATCAAAGGCTGACAAACTTCAGTGCAATAGCAAAATCAGAAAGCAAAACAAAGGGAATATTGTTAGGAAAAAGAAGGGGTAGTTAGTTATGATAGTTTAAACATTGTGTTAGTCCGTCAGTTTGAGTGGTTGGTTAGATATAGATAGGGGGAGAAGGATAGGAGAGATTCACATTTGGGGTTGTCATTGTAAGTTAAGCACTGACTATCTGGAAAAGGAGAAATCCTTTGAGAAGGGAAAACCCTTGGAAGAAGAGTGAGTGCTCTCCCGTTTCTTGTTCTTTTTATTATATTCCCAGTCAGCTTTTGAAGATTGTGAGCTGGTGGATGATAAAGACAACCAAAAATGAAGGAAAAAGGTTTTGTGGGCGGCACAATGGATGAGTCAAAAAAGGAAAGAGACAAGAACCACAGTTGAACTATGGGTTTCAACAGTGAAGGATCTATGTATATTTTGCATGGCAACCAAACTTTTGTCCCTGGAACTACTAGATCAAGAGTTGCAGGTAGCAACCACCATGGTCCAAGCTACACAGTGCCCACTCATACTTCCACCACCACTGAAGCTACTAGATACTGTCAAGCATGTGGTGGTTAGAAGGGTACCTAAAAGGAAAAAATGGGTGCCATGGGGATATCAAAGAGTAGTGCATGTCTTTGGCAATAAATATTTGGCTCAAACAAAGCAGAAAAACACAAATGTAATGGGTATTTTGTATGTCGGGTATAATTTTAGACCCAATGGGTCAACCCCAATTTAAATGTAGCGTTTGGTTCAAGAGCAAATACTTTCTAGTAGCCTAACTAAATGTCATATTTTATTGGGTCCAACACAAAGGATATATAGCTCAAATCAGACTTCAAAAGGCTTTTCTGAGGTTTCATTAGCTCCTACTTTTACCGACTTGTATGTTCGACTCCACAGCAAAGCTAACCTTAGTCCTAGGTGTACTATTCAATAGTGGATAACAGTGCAAAGTGGCCACCCCCAAAACCGCTGTAGCGGGATAGTGGTAGTGGGAAAATTGTTATTTTTATCCTGGAGTAGTATGTTAACAAAAAACAAAGAAAGGTGTAAGTTTGACCAGAAGTTGTAGGTCTTGTCAGAAACGTTGTTGGAAGTGAGAACAGAAAAGATGAGCCTCACTCCAAAAAGATGCACACATGTTATAGAACAAAAAAATAGGTTTGAATGAGGTGTGGGTAAGTACAGTTGATATGGGATTTGTTGTGGCCTGACTCACTGATTCATAACCTGATTTTGGAAGCCTAATTGGAATAGTTTGACATATCTATCCTTTCAATACTAACAATATGGTTAGAAAAGATGGGAGAATTTGTTCTGGATTCCAAGATGATGTCGAAGCCACTTTTTAGAATCTAAAAAGTTATTAAAATATTCAAAGAGAGAATAAAAGGTCGAATACAGTTGATATGGGATTTGTTGTGGCCCGACTCACTGATTCATAACCTGATTTTGGAAGCCTAATTGGAATAGTTTGACCTATCCATCCTTTCAATACTAACAATATGGTTAGAAAAGATTGGAGAATTTGTTCTGGATTCCAAGATGGTTTCGAAGTAACTATTTAGAATCTAAAAAGTTATTAAAATATTCAAAGAGAGAATAAAAGGTTGAATCACGAATTCAACTTCACCTGCAACTGCAGGGGGTGTTCTTTGGTGCCACTGCACGTGCTGCTATGTGTCAGCAAGAGAAAAATAAGCTCTCAACCCCGCAGGGAAAAATAAGGTCTCCAGAACAGCAGGTGAACATCTGTTAAAAATAAATCTCCTCTGCAAACGGTGGGTCCATTTGGCCAACATGGTTTTGAAAAGGCTTTAGAACCATGTTCAACTAAGAAAAAGAAGCATCGAACTGAAACTGTGTTTCTATGACAACACATGGATTTATTTATAGAGAGAAATAAATCACTACAATAAATAGAGGGGATTTGATATCATCTCGTAATAAAAATATGACTCTAGAATAATGCGGATATGACCCTTGATATTTCTGATTATAGAGATATGATGTTTGTTATTTTAAAGACATGATCTATATTTCTGTAATAATAACAATTAATTTAAATGAAGGCAGAAATGCTCAACCTTGTGATCTACTATTTTCTTGTTTATTATTTATTGTTGTCGTTATGTTGTTGACAGAATACTTCTTTTACGTTTATGGTTCCTGTAAAATGAGTTGTTTTGTTTTTGGTTGATTCCTAAAACTTTTTACTTATTTATTTGTCCCTCTAAAATTTGAAATCAATGTTGTTAATCTATATAAAATAAGTGGATTTGGGTTTTCATTGATATATATATTTTGTTCTTTGGTTTTCATCCCATCAAAATTTATATATTTGGTTTTTAACTCTAGTATTTATTTTAGGACAGATAAATAGCATTCATTTTAGGATTCAAAATTAAAACTTTTTGGTAGGACATGTTGGCATGACATCACATATGCATTAATGGGCAATCAGTCTATTTACATGGTCATGGGGGCTTCCGTTAAGACTCAAACCAATCACTTGATGTCATACGATGGCATGGAGCAGAGGTATTGGTTTTAGATTTGAGGGGTGGAAACCCAATACAACTTCTACGAGGACCAAAAGCAAAATTTGCTCATTTTACATGGACGAAACATATTTGAGCCCTGCTTTTATATATATGATGTCATTCCTAATTTTTAACCTTGTATCTTTGGGTGGTGACAGGATGATGAATCCTATATCTTACCTGTGCTTTTACGATTTGATGGTCAGCCTGATGTTGACGAGGAGGTATTTGAGACAATAACTTCTGCCTTTCCTTTGTTTCCTCTCAAATGATATCTACAAGATGATCCTGTATATTACTCCTTAGAATTACTCTTTGTTGCCACTTAATAGTTGGCATACATTAGCAATGTCTGTAAGGATTAACATACAATTGTTATTAGTTGCTTTGTTTTTACAGAAGACATGGATCTCTTATATATAATAATACCACATGCTACTCATGTATAAAATATGTAGTAGCTATTGATTTCTGCTGAGAATTATTTGTTCTCCTTATTTCCCCTCTTTTTATATATACTTGCAGATTGCTTGTTATGCAGGGAAATATTCTGTATAGGTTTCCATCTCTGCAGAGGACAGCTTCTCAAAAGAGTAAGAGGAAAGAATATGTTGGAAGGAGATGGGCAGATTGGGTTGGAATTGATAAGTTTTTCCAAGAGAAAAAATGGCAATTCAGGTTTTGTATTTGTATTTTTTATGATCCAGTTGTGGTTATCCATATATATTTATTAAAACATGACTGTAGTGCTTGTTCTATTTTGCAGTAAAACTGGCACGTCTGAGAGAGCAATGGTCATTGGCCTAGGTGGCCTTAATCTGTTTGGAGTCATTATTCTCGGAACCATGTTGAAGTATGTTCTTCACATGATGCATTACATCATTAGTTAGTTTTTCAATTTTCTTTTTGTTTCAGTGCTCTCACTTCTGTTTTTCATTGATCAAAAGAGATATGGCAGTTGCACCCAGTAGCTTCATTAAATTTGTAGCCGACATATTTCCTCTTCTTCAGGTACTTACTAATATTTCTATGTTCAAGCAACTAGGTTTTTCAATGTTGAAAGAGTTATAAATTATCTTTTAGAAGGAACATTTTTACATAGGTTGATGATATTTCTAATTTTGGGAATTTGATGGCAATTTAATAGCTGCAAATTTAAGATGAGTTAATGATGGGGTGGGTGGTTCATGTGAACATGGGAGTGGTCACTTTCTTGATACCTTTGTAATTTATGAAGGAAGAAAAACATTTGAAGATGAAGAAGATTGTAGTAGGACGGGTTAAATAAAATGACTAATGAAGTGCCTTCCACCAAAACACTCCCATGATCACCATCACTTTTTCCCAACATCCCTTACTAATTTTAGACCTTTGTTGGAAAACCCACATCGACTAGAGATAAGACAAATTTACAGTTTACAAGTGAGTGCAAACTGTACCTTACAAGATAATTTTGTAAGATTGAGTCAGACTTAAAGTTTATTTCTTCAGAATCCATTATATTATTCACACTTCCAACGACAAGATACCATGTCCTTCATCATCCCTGATGTGTTACGAGCCCAGTAAACGTTAGGTCACCCAAATGGTTCAAAGGTTATGTTTGAAATTAAATAGTCTCCCTTTTTACTGTCCTACAAAAGCCCATTCTTGCAATCCTGTTCCAACCCTTATATGTACATTCTTACAGTTTGACGTGAATGAAGAAACTACTTTTACTATTTGTCTCTGTATTTTACTTTTGCATATTCCTTTCTAGTTTAGATTGTGGTGCGGCCAAACAAAATATTGCAACACTTGTGTAATCATTTTATTGATGCTTCTGTTGCTTTGTCTAGAGTCATGGCCATTAACTAAATGAGATAAAATGCAAGCATTGAGAAATATAAACATTATTGGTCAAAATACGTTCATACCTTGGCAACTGTTTTTCTTGAATGCGTGAGATAAATTGTGATTATATTTATTAGCATTGTGTAAATCTTGTGATTATAGTTATTATTAGCATTGTTTAACATCAATGTCTCATACGTTGTATGGTAATATTTGCAGATTTATGCTGCTTCTTTCTTTGCAATTCCTCTTTTCCGGTGGTTTTTTATTCAGAAAAAGAATGATGATATTGAAAAGAGAAATACAGCTAGGGAGCAGTGTGCACGAGTTCTTGAATTACCAGACACTTCACTAAGGCAGAAGGTATGATTTTTGGAAGTCATCTTGACCATATAGTATATTGATATCTTTATCTCCTATATTTTATTTCCTATAAAATTAAAGAGAATCTTTCTTTAAATTTATGAAGGCAACCTTGTGTTTGTTTATGGAAACATAAAGAAGAAGCAAGGAAATGTTGGACCTGTTTTAGACCTTCATTTCTTGCTTTATATATTTCTAATTACTCTTGGCTCTCTTTTTATAATACAGTTACTATTTTATAGTTTACAAGTATTCCGAATAAATTGAACGAGGATGTAATTAAATTTTGAAAATGATTCCTTGAATGAATTGTGTATCATTAAATTAGCTCTTCCAATCTCATTTCTGTATTATTTTTGGATGTTGTTTCTTATATAAATGCTTTCTTTGGATCTGCTCGTGTTGTTTGAGGGAGTGGAAGTTTAGATAGGGGATTGCTTTTTTCAGGCATAATGTCTCTGAGAAATTCTTTTTCTGGCTCTCAGCTTTTCAGTGCACGGGACATGGCCCAGAAGACAGTCATAGGAAAGGATCAAATTGTGTATAGCACTGACAAGGACTTACTTGAACAAGATTACGAAACTCGTGACTGGGATAAAAAATTTCGGGAGCTTGAGAGGTCCGATTAGAAAGGGTCAACTATTAACACGTTAAACAGGTAAATTGGGGTATGCTTTATTTTTTCTTTACCTTTGATTTTGTTTCGTAGACGATAATGTATTTTTTAATAGTTATACTTTTAAGTTTTAGTTAATTTTAAATTTATATAATTTTTGTTTAAATACCAAATATTTGATTAAAATTAAAATAAATGTAAATAGTTTGATAAAAATACTTTTTTTTTTTGCTTTAACGATCCAATAATTATTTTAGTTTAGGGGCTTCAAGAAACTACTGTGGTGGTAGCGAGGGTGTGAATTGTGAAGCTGATTTTTTTTTTTTTAAATTAAGAGAGGTATGGGAAGATTTCTTTTAGTGAGAGGTCAAATGTAAATGAATAAAGCAACTAGTTTTTCAACTTCAAACGCGTCTTGAAAAGTGCCAGAAAATGTAAAAGCTCTATATTTTCGTAAAATAATCTTATGAGATAGTGAAATAAAAAGAAATACATAATAGAAGGTTTACTTCATTGAATGAGTGTTATTGTAATTAAAATTTCAGGGAGTTAGCTTTTCTCATGTATTGAAAACTTGAGCAGCACAGAAAGCATGGATGTGGCTCTGGTATACTGCAGTATGTACTGGTTCATCTATCAATTGTAATTCATTTCTTAGATCCAGTAAATTGAGTGATAAAATCTGTAATTCGAACTATAAAATTAGTGAAAATTTCTGTAGGACAAGCAATAAAACTTGATAGGCATTGCCTTTGTATTACGACTTTATACGTCAGTGTTGAAATGTATTAGCGCGAAGGTGAAGAAAATCAACGTTTATCGTACAAGTACCACGGTCATTGGGAAGCAAGACTGTGTAAAGATATTGGTCCGGAAGTTTCTCCTTTTGCGCAGGTGAAAACGAAATTCGTTTTGCTTCTTTGACTTTTTATCTTCGTAATTTTGTGTTTCTGATTTTGTTCTCTTTTATTTTAGTTTGTCGTTTATCTTCTATCATAACACTTTATTGTTTGTCTTTGTAACGTATAGATAAATTGTTTTCAAAAATATTAGTTTGAAATTAATAAAATATACACAAACTAGCATTAAAAAATTAATATTTTTGAAGATCTCAAATTATCAAAGATGAATACCTTAAAAAGAAATTTTACAGGAATGTAGTTTAAAGTCTTAATTTAAGTATGATTTAAATATGAATATCTTCAAGGGTTAAAAGGATATTGAATTTAAAAGATAATTGGTTGTATTTATGTCACAAGGGGTGTTTTCTTAAAGTTGTCATGATTAATTTCTTTTATTTATTTATTTATTTATCAATACTAATGTTTACATTTAGTTATTTTTTAGAATTTGGATTTTAAATGATAATACGGCAAATTAGAAAGATTTTGTGGACGTAAAATAACTAACTATTTTTCACAAAATAAATAATTTCGTAGTCAATTCATATGATATTTTTAGTCGAAAGGAACTCTTGTATTAATAGTTCTCTTTCATAAATCACCGTCGGTTTATTTCAGTATTATTTTAACAATAATCATTTAGGAATAATGATAATAATAGCCATCCATGTCTAAGATAATAAGGTTTGTAAACAATAATCAAAAGATCATAAAATTTCTCACTAAAAAGAATGATGGTTTGTTGATGTATGTAAGATTGATGCTTTCTCTTATGTAAGATTGAAGCTCTCTTATAGTTTGCTGATTGAACATGAACTATGTTCTCCATGAAGCTTTTTAATGGGCACAAAAAAAATGGGTAGTTTTTCACATTGTGCAATGTAGTCTCTCTTGAATAGCTTTACATAGGTTTAACGTAAATATGTCTATGATTATTGAGCAACTTGTGCGTTTTTTAAATGTCTTTTCTTTTGTCCAATGAGCTTTATTGTAAAGAATGCATTAGTGCATTTTATGAAATATTGAATATTTTTCTTCTTTATGTGACATTTTAATAGTTGGATGTACTTATCTCTTTTTAGGTAATGTATATCTCTTTGAATTTGTCTAAAGAGTAATTTAATCTAATATTATATGTAATTGAGAACTAACAAATAGAAAATTTTCAATTAAATAATATTTCTGACCCACTTCTATTTAAATTTTTTTTCTACAACAGGTAATAATAACGTGTCCAACTCTCATAATTTTGAACCTTCAAAAAATAAATAAAAAAGAATAAAATTTCTCTCTCTTCTCACCCTTCGTCTCCCACACACAAAATTTTCCTCTTTCAACCTAACCTCTTCGGCTTCATCTCTCTCTTTCTCTTGAGCTTCATCTTTCTCTTCAGCTTCATCTCTCTATTTCTCACTCACTCACACAGAACTTCATCTCTTTGGCCAACAGAATCTCATACGCTTCATCTCTCCCTTTCTCACTCACACATTCAAATCTCTTTTCATTTTTGTTTTTTTAAGACACTTCATGTCTCTCTTTCTCACTCAAACATTTAGATCTCTTCTTATTTTTTCTTTTTTACGATTCATCATGCCAATGTTTATCACTAACACATTCAAACCTCTACTTATTTTTGTTTTCTTTCTGATTACAATTATGGTTGAGATGAATGAATGAGGAGAAGATGGGTTACAAGCAAGACTGTGAAACATCAGAAACTTTGCACAAGATTTGATCTTTTTCGTTGTAGAATGAAAATGGTATGTAAAGTTCATATTTCTACTCAGCTTTCAATTATTTTCAGCTTTCTCAAGCAAAGAAATAATCTTCTTTTAATATTTTCTTTTATCTAAGTGATTTTTGCGTTGATTCTAACTTTGTTTTTGTTTAAATGCTTGAAATGAAGAGGTTGAAGACATGTCAAACTCTGAAACAGCGAAAACTTTGCACGAGATTTGATCTTTTTCGTTGCAAAATAAAAATGGTATGTAAAGTTCATATTTTTACTCAGCTTTTGGTTATTTTAAGCTTTCTCAAGCAAAGAATGTTAGGTTTATATAAGGAGGGGGTATCATTGGGGAAATACAACACCAATGAGACCTGAGCCCAACTACATAAGGCATTGACACCACTCTCAACCCAAAACCTTAAGGCAATGGGTTTATGGGTCTTTATTCTTATATAGTGCTCTACTTTCTCATTTCTGGTCAATGTGGGACTTAGACTTACACTTGGATTCCTAACAATCTCCCCCTCAAGGGTGAGTCCCTTCAACCACATTGGTACATTCCCCCTCCAGTGGAAGCTGCCCAACCACGAGTACTCCTTTTCTGCCCTTTTCTGTACCGCCGTTCTTATTAACGGGACACGCTTACTTGGAACCCTTATCTGGGACCCTTGCCAGAAAGACTTTCGATACTAGGACCATACTGGTACTGCACTCGTCAGAGCCGATATTAACCATCGGCTCTGATACCACTTGTTAGGTTTATATAAGGAGGGAGTATCATTGGGGAAATACAACACCAATGAGACCTGAGCCCAACCACATAAGGCATTGACACCACTCTCAACCCAAAGCCTTAAGGTTTTGGGTTGAGAGTGGTGTCAGTGTCTTATGTGGTTAAGCTCAGATCTCATTGGTGTTGTTCTCCCTAGTGAAACCCCCTCCTCTGTAAAACCTGACAAGTGGTATCAGAGCCGATGGTTAATACCGGCTCAGACGAGTGCAGTACCAGTATGGTCCTAGTATCAAAAGTCTTCTTGGCAAGAGTCCCAGGTAAGGGTTCCAGGTAAGCGTGTGTTAAGAAAAGAATGGTGGTACAAAAAAGGGCAGAAAAGGAGTACTCGTGGTTGGGAATGCTTTCGCTGGAGGGGGAGTGTACCAATGTGGTTGAAGGGACTCACCCTTGAGGCGGAGATTGTTAGGAATCCAAGTGTGAGTCTAAGTCCCACATTGGCTAGAAATGAGAAAGTGGAGCACTATATAAGAATAAAGACCCATAAACCCATTGCCTTAAGGTTTTGGGTTGAGAGTGGTGTCAGTGTCTTATGTGGTTAGGCTCAGATCTCATTGGT
>Ga0214545_1005114_pt1 | contig 24037 bp, 16 predicted proteins | sample CNSS4metaG_FD_160064 | JGI IMG/M metagenome (GOLD analysis project Ga0214545, IMG submission 160064) | Root nodule microbial communities from cowpea collected in UCLA plant growth center, Los Angeles, California, USA - CNSS4 | ecosystem: Host-associated > Plants > Roots > Nodule | place: USA...
GTTTAAATTTTAAAAAAAAAAATTAAAAAAACTTAAAATTTTTTTTAAAAAAAAAAAAAAATCAAAAAAACCACAAAGTGACACGTGACAGACACTGTTCATGGTCGTTAATGATTTAAACGGGGTTAGCAAAAAAGACTCAATTGAACAAAATTGATGAAAATTAGGACCTATTTGAACACAAAACCAAAATTAAGACTTATTTGAAAAAACATGACAAAAATTAGGACCAAAAAGATATTTTAACCATAAAAAAAAAACTCTAAAAGTTTCTATTTACACATGATGCAATTTATGTACATAGAAAACTTATATAAACGATCTGAACATATTATAATAATTTTAGACAATCAAAATTCATCTTAAACTTACTTGAGCAAATGTCACAACTTTATAATTAATGCATGCAAAACTTTAAAAAATACTCAGAAAAAGGGTAAAAATGAATATACTCTAATAAAAATTCTGATAAAGCAAAATTGTTTTGCTTTATACTAAAATATTTATAGCAATTTTTAATATTCAAAGAGACGAATAAAAGGATATCAAATTATTTTCGAGGTACAATAATCTTTATAAAATGAAACTTAATAATGAAATATATATTCAAACTTCAGCCATAGACTACTTCCTCTTAACTACTTTTTAACTTCTTACATCCAAAACATTAAAAAATTAACAAACAAATTATACCTTTCTAAACGTAGTTTTTGAGACATATTAAATACCTTTTTAATTTACTTTAAATTATGAAAATATAAAATCTTGAGAGATAAAATTGCTCAAATTTTTATTACTTTTAATAATTTGTAACTAATACCTCATCAGAACTCAAATATGAATAAAAACATCTCAACCCAGTAATTATTAAGGTTAGCTAATTTCATTTATTCATTCAATTTAAGAAAAAAAAAACTACTTTTTTAAAATTCCTATTTAAATAAATGTAAATCTAGAATTCATGTTAGAGTATTGAGAAAAATTAATGTTAGAGTATAGTTGAAATAGTACTTGAGGACAATTCAGTTCAGTGTATCAAATTTGAATCTGTTTTGAGAGAGATGTTTGAGTATTGAAGAAAAAAGAAGTGTGTTATTGTTTTGGTAATAAAAAGAACATGGTTAACATATGACTAAAGTTGACTAAATAAAAAGCCAAAACAAAAAACTATGAAACAGGTTGAATTCAAGGTTCATCCAGCTGCAGGCTTAACTTGATTGGGAAATTCACATCATTGCTGATGTCATGGTTGTTCAAAAGCCAATAATTATGAGCAGTAGCAGTAGTGTCATTCATCATCACAAATTTGACCATCTGTCTCCATACAACAGCTATGTCTTATCTCATCAAATGAATTCAGTTAAAATGAATTCAATTAAGTAATTGTATTAAGTGTGTTTGGTTCTACTTTAAATTGATATAGAATTAAATTTCTAAAGTAGAATTAGAACTTGTTTTATTTTTAGAATCAATTGCTTTTGCGTAAAAGAATTAATTAAGCTAAAATCAATATTTTAACGCTCAACCAAATTCATCTTATCTTAACTATATGATTTCTTTTGAGATATCATATTGTCATCGGCGGAATTTAGTTTTGACATAGGCGAGCTAGGACTTCCCAACACTTTTTTTTTTTAATTTTTTATATTTTTTAAAAAAATATTTTATATATTATTATTATATTAATTTAGTTTAAAAAAACCTTTTTTAAATTTAAAAATTATATCTTTTTATTATAATTTCTTTTACTTCTTTATTTGTTTTCTTTTCGTATCTTTATCTCTTTCTCTTCTTTTATGTCCATTTCAATTTTCTTCATCAATTTTTTATTATTTTCAAAATTAAATTGCACTAGGAAAAAATTGAGGAGTTAAGAAATATTTTGGATTGAACAATTTCTTCTTTTGAATAAATTCATTTTTTACTCTTTTTTTTTTCGAAGTAATATGTGCCTTTTTTACGCTCTAGGCATATCTCTATTGGTTAGAGATCATAAAATCATGCTTTAATTGTTCATCAAATTCTTCTTTGTATAGATAGACCTATTTTAGACTTTTAAGTCGTGTAAGGGAAGAACAAGATTAAGAATCTCTAAGGCAAGAGAATGTAATAATGTAGAAGTTATTATTTTTCTTAGAATATTGAGTCTTGATTTTAAGATTTAGTTTAGGATTTTCATAATTTAATATTTTTCTAAATAGGTGAGAGGTGACAAATTTATATTACAAAAATTATGGCAAAGAGTATAATAATTGATTTTTTTTAAGTGGAAGGCTTGTGATGAAGATGAAAAAAGTACATCTATGTCATATAAACTTGAGAAACTTTATGAGAATCCAAAAATTGAAGAAAATGAAAAATAACTCTCTAAGGTTCCTAAAGTTATATATAATGAATTTTGAAATGCTTTAGAACGTGATCCTGGAAAGGTAACTTTTGCTCTTTTTTTTAATATATTATTGTTGATGATAAACTTTATGCTACTTTTTTATATATATTATTGTCATATTTTTTGGATTCTATCTGAGTGCTCGTTTTGAATAGAGAAAATGATGTGAGAAAATGAAAATTTTTTTTAATTAAAAAAATAATTTATATATAACAAATTCATGGTTTTGTCTCGGACAGCTCTCATATCACCTATTAGTGTTTAGATCCATACTCAAACATTCTTAATTATATAAAAAGATTAGATTCTTTTCCAAATGCATATATAACTTATAGAATAATGTTAGCAATTCTAGTGTCAACAATGTCTCAAGAAAAATTAAATGGATTAGCCTTATTATCTATTAAAAAAGAAATGTTAAATAAAATTAATTATGACAACTTAATAAATAATTTTTCATAAGAAAAGCTCTAAAATTAAATTTTAAATAAAGACCTCATTTTTTAAGTTTGTTTTAGATCTCCGAAACTCTTGAGTCGCCCCTAACTGTTGCATGTGAGTCTTCTCTCACTTGCATGCACCTTTTCAGTAATCTATATGAGTCTCTACTTATCAGTGATCATAATGGTATGTCTTGATCGTTCTTGTGGTGTTTCTATGTGTAGATAGAACATGCTACAAGTTGAGAGGAGTTTCGTTGGTTAGAGTCTTGTGAGCTGCTTGGTTAGGTAAGGGAAACTAATTGTTAATTGTGTGTGAGTTTGATAAATGGTTGTTTTGCATGCCTATGATTGATTGTATTTTTTATGATAAAATTGAGTTGTTATGATTGATTTGTTTGGTGTCTATGACTGATGTATTTTGGATGATTGATTTTGTGTGGAGTGTTTTGTGTGATTATGTGTTGATCAGGAGAATTTAGAATCTGAGTAATTGAACAAATTGGTACCCTCTTTCATGTTTTAAAAGTGTTATGAACCAATATACTAAGGAAGGATATCCTTGTCTTTAGACTTGTTTGGGTCCTAGGTACTAAGTGAATTAACCATATGAGTAGTAGGGTGGTAACTCTTGTTTAGGGCTTTGCAAAGCATAAACACTACTACAAGTGCATGCCTCTAATGAATTTTATGTCAGGTGCTAACTGTTTGGTGTGCATATATATATATATATATATATATTTTATCTATGTTATATATATATATATATATATATATATATATATATATATATTTTATCTATGTTGGTGTGAAATTAACAAGATTTACTATTTCTAGAATAATTTTTTTTGTACATTAGCTTACCTTGTTATTGTGTTGTTTGTCTCTTTCTTTTGCGATGATCACCTATTCAGTGTGAGCAAATGAAGTTGTATGTTTAGAGGCACCTTTGACGGATGAGGAGCCATCAATTAGAGTAGTGGAAGGTCTTAAGGAGCTTTTGCAGTAGTTAGTTTTTGTATAGAGCTTGTTAGTTTAGTTTGAGTGTATAAGTGTTATATTTTTATAGCCATATCTTTTGTAAGGCTGTATTAATATACTTTATACACTAGATTACTTATTTTTGAATACTATGATGAAGTGTTCTATTTTATTAGTTTTAAATTCCTAAAATGGGATGTTAAAAATTAAACCAAAATTAGTTTTATGGACATATGCTACAAAATAATGTCTTACACTAATGAAAAAAAAGGCTAGGTATTAAATCGTTTCCACAAGATATATAACTTTAGAAAAATATAGGATACATATTAATTTGATACAATAATCACAAAAATGGTCTTTTATATACATTATAAGTTTAATATCTCCGTTAAGGGTATAATTTATATGTACTAATTTTACATATTAATAGTGACTAATTCAATGTCAAAATGTTAGCATGAAGAGTTTTGGCATCGATTATTTTTGACATTGTACTTTGATTTTCAAACTGAAGCATATTAAGGTGAGATAAAAAAAAAATGGGGGTCTTTTGGCTTCGGTTATAAACCAAAACATAAACTTCGACATTAGACTTTGGTTATCTCTAAAATTTAAGCCTAAAATAATAATAAAAAAATAAAGGAACATACTTCGATTCTGAAAAACAAACGAAGCCTAATGGATATATATGTTTCGTTATTTTGGACAACCAAAGCCTATTGTGGTATTAAAAAAAATCATAAAAATCATTCAGTAACTCCCACACTATATCAAACAACCTGAAAAATTAAACCAAACTTTATTACTTCTAGATGAACCAAAAATAAGAAAATAGGTAAAAATTGATAACTAGTACTGAAATATAGATTTTCATACGACTATCATGCTTTTACAATACATATACAAAAAGAAAATATAAAAATGATGAATAAACAAACAAAGATAACAAACATCAAAGACCTCTTTAAACATGACAATGAAAACCTGCAAATCAATGAACTTGAGAATCAAAGACCTACCAATAAAGGAATCTAAGAATGAAGAAAACAAACAATAGAAAGAAACCAAGAGAGAAAGTTAGAAGGGAAACTAAGAAAATAAAGCAAACCTAAAACGAAGGGAAGTAAGTTTTCTAAAAATTTGCACAACATAGCAAAGGCTTCATTTTTACTTGAAGCAGAGAAGAAACCAATCAAAACAATTGAATAAAAACATCTTCAAACATCAATTAACTAATTTCTCTACCTAACTTTGTTAAGGGCACAAGCATAGGAGAAATATGGACTACTAACAATCCCAAAACATCATCTTATTTATATATATATATATATATATATATATATATATATATATATATATATTATTAGTTCAAAATAATAACAATAAATAATTTTTGAATTTGTGTGTTAGTCATTTTATAACCATTTTAACTCATGTATTTCGTGTTATTTACAATGATAACTACTTCTTAAATAATGTCAAACTTACAAAATTGAATTAAACAAAAAAAAAATGATATATTTGGCTTAAATACATCATTTGTCCCAATTTTTGTAAACTTTATTCACTTTGATCCTCATTTTTTTTGAAATATTCAAAAAGGTCCTAATTTTGAAAATTGTTGTTAATTTGATCCTTTTTATAGACACTATTTAAATTGTTAACGGGGTAAACAGTGACTGTCACGTGTCATTTCGTGATTTTTTTAATTTTAATTTTAATTTTTTTTACTTTAAAAAAATTGTGCATGTGTTAAGTCAGTATTGTGACATGTGACAGTGTTAGTGCCATATGTCAATCAAGTGTCATTGTCACATGTTAAGTTAGTATCATTGTCACATGTCAGTATCTCATAACTTATATTCAATTCAGTTTTAATTTTCATTATTTTTGTTCAATTTAGTTCTATTTTCTGTTATTTTTGTTTAATTCAGTCTCAATTTTGTCTCTCCAAATTGACCAATTTAATTTGTTTATAAATGTTATTCTGAAATCTTTATGTTGTGTTTAAGATTACACAATCCAACATTATTTATTTTAGTGTTTTTTAATATTTGTGTAATTCATAGTGTATTTATAAATTATGAAATGTATTATATCTCTATCTTATTCAAACCAAAACAAGTATAATGTGGATTTAGAGTTATATACTGCATTTTGTTATCGAAAAGTTTACATTATAATCATTGTTTTTAAGGCAAAAGTTTAAATTCTAATTCCAAGTTTTACATTTTGTAACTTTAAATTGTTACACATTTTATCATTCTTTTATGATGTGTAATTTCTTCTAAATTATGCATTTCGGAGTTTAACTATTATAACTACGAATTGTACAACACTAAATTACAACTACTAACCTTTTTAAGCTATTCAATATGTAACTAAAATGAATATAATGTTTTATTCCATTATATATTTTAATTATTCGCAAATAACAGTATATTTCGTTAGTTTATATAAATGTTATACTGAAAATTTTATTTTTATTAACATTCACATTTATATGAAATATTTCTTTTATTATTTTTATACCAAACCTAACTATATTTTTGGAAGGAAATTATTAGATTTATGTTTGACTTTTGCTACATGTAAAAAATAGGGTTAAATTTATGTTAGAATTATAAGAAAAAATTTTCATTGTTTTTAAAATTAGAAGAAAAATTCTTCAATATTTTTTAAATTATAAGGAAAAGTTTTAATTACTTTTAAAATTAGTAGGAAAGTTCTTCATTAGTTTTAAAAGGGTTAAATATGTTTTTGGTACTTCAATTTTTAGTGAAAATTGAAAGTAGTCTCTCTTGAAAACTTTAAACCAATTTATTCCCTCAATTCTGTAAATGCGTGGATTTAGTCATTTTAACCAAATCTCATTAAATTTATTTGACGTTTCAAACACATCTCATTATAGTATTTTAGTTTGTTTAGACCATTTGACACATGTTCGCTTCAATGTTAGGTGAGAAACATATTTGAAACGCTAAATAAACTTAACATTGGTTTAAAGGACTAAATTCATGCATTTCTAAAGATGAGGGACTAAACTGGTTCAAGATTTTCAAGAGAGACTAATTCCAATTTTTACTAATAGTTGAAGGACTAAAAACATATTTAACCATTTTTAAAATTAGAAGGAAAATTTTACATTATTTTTAAATTATAAGGAAAATTATTTTTTAAATGATATGGAAAATTCTTAATTATTTTTAAAATTAGAAGGAAATTTCTTCATTATTTTTAACATTAGAAGAAAAGTTCTTCATTATTTTTAAAATTAGAATGAAAATTCTTCATTATTTTTTTAATGATATGGAAAATTCTTAATTATTTTTAAAATTAGAAGGAATTTCTTCATTATTTTTAACATTAGAAGAAAAGTTCTTCATTATTTTTAAAATTAGAAGGAAAATTCTTCATTATTTTTAAAATTAGTAGGAAAATTCTTCATTATTTTAAAACCAACTCTAAACCTATTTTTTACATGTAACAAACATCAAACATAAATCTAATAATTTCTTTCGAAGAATATAATTATGGTTGGTTTAAAAATAATGAAAGAAATATTTGATGTAAATTTTAATTTTAATAAAAATAAAAATCTCAGTATAACATTTATATAAAGATTCAATTTGGTCAATTTGGAGATGGACAAAATTAGGACTGAATTGAATAAAAATAACGAAAACTATGACTAAATTGAACAAAATTAACAAAAATTGGAACTGAATTGAATATAAGTCACGAGACATTGACACGTGACAATAATACACTTTGTTAGTTTGAAATGGTGACGGGGTTGAAATTGTTGTTTAAAACCTTTTCGAAAACTTAAAACCTCTTTTGATTGAATCAAATAGATTGCGAAATTTGAATGCAAAAGCTGCAGAACAGTACACTTTCAATTAGTCAAAAAATCAAACAATAGACTAATTTGTTTTTGAGCCTATAAAACAGTTGATTAAAATTCAAAATCGATCAACAATATATTCCATTATATATATTTTAATTATTCGCACATAACAATATATTTATAGGAAATATAAAGTTACAAATTTAAGTTATCTTATGGATAAAATATTTTTTTAATAGTTATTGCTTTTGGATTATAAAAATTCGTGATCTAATTATTATAGTTATAGATTCTACATCTTAGATTACAATTAAAAATATTTCAAATTATAGAATTCATTACTATAACTAATATACTTTTTATTTTGTATTACATAATTTACCTACACAAAAGAAGTAAAGTAATAACATTGAATAAATGAGAATGCAAATATAAATCATGAAAATCCAAAAACAAATAATATTTTTTATAGTTATATAAATATAACCAATTCAATAAAAAAAAAAAAAAAAAAACACTCTGTGATGCAAATTAACAATTTTCTTCGCACACCATCAGACTTTAGTGTAACATATTCTATCTTAAAGCGCGATACATATAATTCATTAAAAAAAATTAAAATTATATTATGCAAAAAGAAATAACATATTAAAATATAATAATAAATGAAAATAATCTTTCAAATAAAATTTAATAAATTATATAAAACAAACAAAAGAAAAATAGCATATACATGGGTCTCATACCTGTGTTTACACAAGGCAGTGTCCAGGCCCACTGGATCAGAAAACTGCACACGGAATAAACATGGGTTCTTCTTATCGTATCCCATAATATAAAAAATAACAATAACTATTGAACTCCTTTCGCTACACTTTCTGATCGATTCAAATTCATATTTTCCGTTATCTAATCTGATTGTTTTTCAAATATGTTTTAAATTATATTTATTTGTGAGCTTTAAGGCCATATTCATTAAAACAATTGAGAATTCTCCCTTCCCTCAGTAAATTAATATACCATATTATTAATGTAGACCTTCAAAATCTATATAATTGAAGGTAGGGGTGGCAAACGGGCCAGCCCGGCCCGTTTTGGCCCGGTCCGTATGTGGCCCGTCAAAAAATGGGTCGGGCCGGGCTGGCCCGTCTAGTTTTTTTTTTTAATTAGTTTTCAAATTTTTTAATTAGTTTTATTTTTTAAATTTGTTTATATATATATATATAAAATATTATTAAAGTCATATTTAATCAAATAAAATATTATTTTAACTTTTAATTGATTAGTTAATGTTTTAATTAGATAAGTTAAAATAATTATTAAATTTACATATTCAATTATAACTAATAATTCAAACTTAATTTGTAGGTGTTAATAATTTAAATTACAATACTATTATATATTTCTACATTTAAAATATATAATCTAAAAAATTAATTTTTTTAATTATTTTTATTGTATTTTATTTTTTTAAAACGGGCCAACGGGTCAGAACGGGCCAGCCCGTACTTTGGCCCGTCAAGTTGACGGGCTGGACGGGACGGGCCAGAACGGGCTGACGGGTTGAAATCTTCAACCCAGCCTGTTCCTTTTAGCACGGGCTGACGGGTTGGCCCGTTGGGCCCGGCCCGTTTTGTCACCCCTAATTGAAGGTATGTTAAGAAAGAGAATATTAACACTTTTCTATCTAATAAATAAAAAGTAATTTGTATTTCTATGTATCAATTGGTTTAAAAAAATGATTTCATAAGAAAAATTCTAGTTTAATAAATTAGGTCAATAACTTTTTGTTAAAACCTACTTTTAGAATTTAGTTTGTTTTTCAAACTAAAAAAAAAAAAATCTAAGCTACTTACGATGAGTATATCTTCAATTTCAAATCAGTCTATTCGAGGTAAAATTAACAGAATGAAAATAAAAGAGTATGAAAAATGTAGATAAATACTGAAAAAATTAAAAATTATCTACCGATATAATTCGTTGATAAACACAAATTTTTGTAACTAAAATTACTGACGACTTATCAATTGTTAAAAATCCACCAATATTTATCATTAAATTTTAACAACAGATAAAAAATTGTTAATTTTTTTATTACTGATAATTTACTAATGGATTTAACTATAAAATTACAAGGTTAAAAGTACAAATTTTGACATCCAAATTACTGGTTAAATTTATTGACAAAATTTATTATTGTAACGTCCCAATTAAATGGATAAAATCTATTTAAATAAAACGTCGCATATAACATTATTCAGAGAGTGTGGAAAAACTGAAAAATGAAATACACAGTATCCCAACATAACAAGAAAGGGAAAAATGCCCCACACGGCCTAAACAAGGTACAAGGTCTCGTCAAGTGCGAGAGGACTACTACTACTAAACTCCCAAAAGTTATGGGTCCTCAAAGTGAACCCGATAGACGTCCAAGATTCATCAAACCGCAGCATCTTCATTATTATTACCACTGCCGGAAGTTCTCACATTTGCTCACATCAACAAGGTTGATGATCATCGCAAGGGAGGAAACCACACATGACACACAAGCAAGCGAAAGGGTAAGCTAACGAAGAAATCATCATATCTTACACTCAATATACAATTAAATATTCAAACATACATAGCAGACATCCACATGTGAGGTACCTAACCATATAAAACACCAAGACTTGACTATCCAGATAAGCTTAATGAGGCACCACCACGTGGCAGTGGAATTATGTCCTAGCAGTGAGGCGTCACCGCGAGGCCTTCGCGGAATTATACCCTTACAAGAGGCACCACCACGTGGCCTTCGTGGAATTACGTCCTGGCCTTGAGGCACCACCACGTTATCCTCGTGGAATTACGTCCTAGTCTCGAGACACCACCGTGAATCCTCACCTCGAGGTTCATTGAATTAGGTCCTATAGCTGAAGCACCACCGGGGACTCCCCCTAGAAGGGCCCACAGAATTACGTCCATAAGATGAGGCACCACCACGAGCCTCGCTATCAGGGTCATTGAATTATGTCCTACACAAACCTTACTCATACATTATCAATCAATCATGAAGTTCTTATGCATAACATTAACATGTCATTTAGTATGAGTAATCAACCATCAAATATATCTTATGCCAAGCTCATTTCCAATTCATTTGTTCTCACCCACAACATACATAGTACATGCATATCCACCCCTTTGTACATAATAAATTAATGAACCATCCAATCAAACAACCATCAACATTCATGAAACAAAGCATAGCAAAAACCAAAAGGAGGTCTCGCCCAAGCTAGAGTCCTCGCTCAGACGAGAAAAGTACTCTCGCTCAAGCAGCAGACTCTCGCTTAGGCGAGACTGCAACAATGGCTCCTGGAGAACTTCGCGAGCTCTTGCTTAGGCGAGGTTGTCTCGCCTGAGCGAGACAGTTCGTCGCTCAAATCGCAGCCACTCGCTTGGGCGAGCGCTCGAGCAGAAAAAACTGGGCGAGTTCTTGTGATTCTCGCCTGGGCGAGATGAGCTCGCCTGGGCGAGTATATCAGTACTCACCACTAAACCACGCGTATTCAAACAGGGACTCACTCACAACAACACCCAAAGCATTTTTTTACCATCAGAAACAACATACGATCACCCAAAACACGAAACAGGAACAAAGCACACCAAACAATGAATCAAAAGTATGAAGTCTAGCTTTCCTTACCTGAAATAAGCTAGTACAAGACTCCCAACCCCGAATAGCGAGCACATCAGCTACGAGTTTATCTTAATGAATTAGAGATTAGAGAAACAGAGTGGAAACATGATTAATAAAGGAACCTCAGTTGAAACCCCGACAATAAAGCTAGAATGAGAACAGAACGTTTGGGCGGTTAACTTACTTGGAACAACTGGTCCTCCTAGCTCAATGTAACGGTGGGAGTAAAGCCCTAGCAGAGGCGGCAACTACAGCTCGAGGTATGCGGGAATCTGTTTTACGCAATGAGCACAAGGATTAGGGTTTTGGCAGATTTAGGTCTGTTTTCCCCCTTCTAGGCTAGCCCTAAGGCCCAATGGTTAGTAGCAACCTTAAGAAAAGGACAGCATGAAAAGTGGCCTTACAATTATTAATACAAATTCTAATTTGTAATGAATCTTTTGACAATAAATTTTTTTATCAATTATTAAAATTTTAACTTATTAATGAATTTTACTAATAGATTTATTATTCATAAATTTATTAGTGACGAAAATTTTTATCAATAATTAAAGTTCTAAATTTCTCGATAAAATTTATCAATAAATTTTATTTTTTCAAGAGTTTTGTTTCCTTTTATAAAATTCTTTTCATAATTAAATAAATTTTTGTACTCACCATAATAGTGTTGACAAAATTAAAGTTTTGGACAGTCTCGAGGTTTAAAGATCCATCAAATACTTATCTTATTTTAACATTTTACTGACTTACCTAATTTATTTATAAGCATGAGAAATTGATTAGGTGAAGCACATGTTAAAAAGAAAATGGCATGCAGTATTACTTTATTACATAAACTAGTTTTGCATGATTAATAAAAGAGGAAAATTAAGTGTTTAGCATTAAATTAAGTGTGCGAATGTGAGTTGGTGAAAATTTGTATTAATTTAAGAATTTTAAATGGTGCATGTTAAAATATTCTTCAAGGGAAAAACACAGTTAACCAACCACCCAATAAACACACATTGATACGACACTGTACAGACAAAACATATAAAAAACAAACACAAAAAACAGAGCAGCAAAAAGCTATGCAAGAAAAGAACCTGCATAAATTTAAAACACAAAACTGATGATAGTTAAAAATGATATTCATTTGAAGTGATTTATATTTTTATTATAATTGAAATAAGTTAATATTAAAAAAAAAATACTTTTTATGTATAATGATTTTAAATTCTATTTTCGGTAAATTTTCACCGTCCACTATAAGAGGAGTGAATACACATTTCATCTTTTATGGTCAATGTTTTTTCATTTATGCTTTTTGGAGAAAAAATATATATATATATATATATATATATATATATATATATATATATATGATTGGTCTTTCGATGGAGGAAGTTCACTCGGAAGATACCAACATCAATGAGGTTTAGCTCAATGATTCTTATCGAAAAGATGACGATTTATTTTGAATTTAAATATCTTCTGTAAAGAACAATTAAAATAAGAGTAAAAAACACAGAATAAGACAAAAATGATATGATCCTTACCAGACAAATGACGATCTGCTTTGAATTTGAATATCTTCTGTAAAGAACAATTAAAATAACAGTAAAAGACATAGAATAAGACAAAAATGGAATGCACCACAATCTAGCAGATTGATAAGTAAAGAAAACTTCGCCACAAAGAGGTCCCTCTTTGATAAGAACCCAATCAAAAGAGTAGACGACATAATCAACGATAGATAAGTCAAGACGCCACAATCTAATCCAGGATTTATAAGTCAAGACGTCATGATCAAGATTGATAAGTCTAACGAAGGTTCGTCAGGATTCGCTACAAAGAACCTTGTCTTTGATAAGAACCTTAAGGCCTTAGCCAAGAGCCAAGAGAAATCTCTCTTTAATGAACTAATTTTATTAATGACTGAAAAGTGATTAAAAATGTTATAGACCTTTTGCATTTATAGGCATTAAAAGATAAAAGATAAAAAATAAAAACAGAATAAAATATCAAAAGATATCCAAAATATCAAAAGATATAAAAATATATCCAAGATATCAAAAGATATCAAAAGATATCCAAAAATATCAAAAGATAACAAAAGATAAAAAAAAAGGATAAGTGAAATCATTTACATAACTAAACTTAATTAATATATTGAATTATATAAATTATTCTTTAATTGTATGATTTTCATGTCTCATGTCCCTTTTGATGCTAAAAGCTCCTCCTCAAGTTCTTCATGTATATATTCAGGAGATAGTCCTATATCGTACCCTCCATCCTAAATCGAAGTTGTCTTTAACTTCGTGTCACCTGAAGATTCCTTCACCATTGTACTAGATAAAGAGATAGTCATCTATCATAACCTCCTTCCTAAACTGAAGGTGTCCTCAACTTCGTGTCACTTGAAGATTCATTTTCCTTAGGTTTTGTAGTGTTAAAAGTAGTTCCCTCCTTAAATTTCTCTTTATCTTGGATTAGACTTGATGAATCATTCATGATTCTCTCCCGTTTGGAGAGAATTCGACCCAAATTCTAGAAGATCTTTCAAAGGTGTTGGAGGTTTGCCTCTAGGGCCAAATACCTACTTTTGTGAATATATTTCCAATCTTACATTTTTGCCCATAAGTTGGTTAGGAATGAACAACGAATTTGACTCATGTGAAGTTCTTCTAAAATTTGGATTCAAACTAAAAAAAATGCTTTGAATATCTGAAGTACTTGGCAAACAAGCTAATAGATTATCAAACATAGGTTTATTGAATTTCAAGCTTGTGTCTTTCTTTTCCATCACCCTTTCTTCCTTCCATTGTTGATGCCATTGTTCCATTATAAATAAATCTTCTCTAGGCAACAAAACAATACGAGACCAGTTAATATTCTCTCGTATTGACAATTTAGATAACTCTCTCATCTCTTTCTCTTTTTCTCTCTTCTCTTTCTTTCCTTTCTCTCTTTTTTCTTTCTCTTTTTCTCTCTTCTCTTTCTTTCTTTCATTTCCTTCTCTTTTCTTTCTCTCCTTTCTCTTTCTTTTCTTTCTCTTCTCTTTCTCTTTTTTCTTTCTCTTCTATTTCCCTCCTCTTTCCCTCTCTCTCTCTCTCTCTCTTCTTTCTCTTCTCATTCTCTCTTTTCTTTCTCTTCTCTCTCTTTCTTTTCTTTCTCTTCTCTCTTAAATGTTGGAAGTTTGATTAACATCTTTTCTCTTCTATTATTCCACTCTAGGTCAATCTATTGTCCTCTCCTTGCGTGAAAATTACATGCCTCTTCTCTCCTACATTTTAGAATATGTTTGTTTCTTCTGGCTTTTACTTCTTGCTCTTCATCACCACCATTAGAGTCAACTGCATCACCCCTACTAATATTCTGGCCTACTCTGAGGCCAAGAAATATACTCATCGAACTAGAAACCCATCATAAAAAAGTCATTTAGAGTGTTTGGAACAGCCAAAGACAACTTGTGTAAGTTGTCTATGAGACGTCGTATGCTATGCCGAACTGCTTGCTGGCTATCCCAAATGTCCTCTTGTCTCGCAAATATTTTACCCATAGTTGCTTGGAAGGTAGCTTCAGAAATAGAAGAGGAGACACGAGATACACTCAGCGGTCAAGGGCGAGCAGTGGGTCTAGGTGCAGGAACATGATCAACTGGTTCGTTCATACAATGTTTAGAAATGAACCTGCTATTGATGGGGGGTTGGAGGCGAAGCAACACTGGTGTGTCTTTCGCCTTGCATAAGGCAATGATGAGTGTTGGAAAACCCAACTTGGTAACATTACTCACAATGAGGCAATCTCTTGTGATATGACAGCTCCAATATCAATTTCAATACTACTCATAATCCCAAAAATCAAATAAGATTACTCAAGATTGATATCTAAGGTATGAGTATTAGGAGAAATGTTGGTATATGAGAAAACACTCCACATTTGTGCCAAGGAGTTCAGATGCTTACACAAAACGCGAACATGAGTGTCGGAAACACCAATAACATAGGACTCGCCAAGAAGGCATAATCGTGTTGCAATGGCCTCAAAGTCCTTCTCTTCATTTAGAAAATTCCCATAGGGTGTGTTCCTATCAGTAGGAAAGACAAGAGTTCTCAAGAAAGTGTTTAATGCCTTGTGGTCGAACTTAATAATTTTGCCTTGGACCTTGGCTTGGCGAGCCAAAGAACCGTCAAAATTGTAAGCATATTCAAAAAACTCTTTAACGAGAACATCATCAACCTCATTGGGAAGGTTCCCCAATACTCGATGCCATTGTCGTCTCTCCAACTCCAACCTGAAATCATCAAACTCCCCCACCTTCATGTTGATATGCCTCTCCAATAAGATCCCGAAAGGCATGATCTCCAGAAATCTCCTTGTAGCAGCTTCAGATGTAAACTTATGCTGATCATACTCAAACTCGGCGTCTTCGTCCATGAAATCAATGGGAGGAGCACGGGACGAAGACCCTTGAGTAAATTTTTGCTTCTTAGAATCCCGAGATGCCTTATGAGGAGCCATTTGCAAAATAAACACCATAGAACCAACACATAGATTGTTCAATAGAAAAAGGTTAGAAACATCAATACTAATGACAATAAACAAAAATTAAACAAAACAACATTGTTGTAGAGGTCCACTCACTAGGTGAGTAGCGAGGACATAGGTATGACATAGGTTGCAGTCGCTAAGCGAGAACGTCTCACCGGACGAGCAATCACTGTAGGACCAAGCTCGCTAGGCGAGTGACAAAATCTGCAGCAAAAATACACTATCGTTGAACGAAAGCGAGCAAGCTCGTTAGGCGGACGCGACTTCATCAAGATGGCACACAAATAACTCACACGCACAACTCTACAAGCCAAACTCGAACACAACTTAGCAACACAAACACCCATAGATCCAAAACCAATAGTGATTAACCCTAAACAAATTACTAAATCAGAGAAAGGAAAAAGGAAAAAGAAGATGAGAAATACCTACCTAGAAGAAGATGAGTGCAAGAAGAAGAAGGAATGGCAAGGAGGAAGCACACAAGTGGAGCGCAATTCACACACAAGAAAAACACGAAAAACGACTAGGGTAAATGTAAAAGAGAAAGAGGACGAAAAGAGGGAAATCTAAGATTTTTAAGGTCTATGAGACGCACTACTCGTTGGGCAAGTACCTCATTTTTTGAAAAGTCAGATTTGACCCAACAACCAACTGACAACATTAAAGACTGTCGCAATCACTGAACAAACCTGGTACCTCGTTGGGCTAGTGGCTCAGTTTCCTCCAACTTCAAATTCATTTTTTTTTTGAAGCGTGGTCGTTGGGCGAGTAGTGGTTGCCTAGCTACTAGTCCAAAGTGAAATTTCTTCACTAATTCGTTGGGAAGCTACTACTAGTTGTGCGAGTCTGCATAGTTTTAGGATTTCACAGAAAATTAGACTCGCTAGGCGAGAGTGGCTTACCTAGAAACTGCTCTAGATGCAAAATTACGCAATAATTCACTAGGCGAGTGGTGGTTATTGGGCGAGTCTGCATAATTTTTCAAAACCAGATTCTGCAGAAACTAACTCGTTGGGTGACTACCTTGGTCATTGGGTGAACTAAACAAAATAACAATACATAAAAACAGAAGCAAACCTATGCTAAGAGTGATAAAAAAACAAGCATTGGGTTGCCTCCCAGTTAGCCCTTCTTTAACGTCACTAGCTTGACTAGTAACAGTTTATTTATCAGAAAAATGAATGATAGTGGTGAGGCGTTTAACGTCACCCCCCACATAATGCTTCAAACACTAACCATTTACTATCCAACTTTTATGTGCATCATTAGAAGAATGACCCATTAGTTCAACTACGCCATATGGTTTGACTTCCTTGATGGTGAATGCCCTCGACCACTTAGATTTCAACTTGCCAGGAAAGAGCTTGAATCTTGAATTGAAAAGTAGCACTTGCTGACCTAGGTGAAATTTTGTCTTCAAAAGCTTCCTTCATGATAAAGCTTAACCTTTTCCTTGTATCTCTTGGAGTTGTCATATGCTGTCAATCTCATTTCTTCAAGTTCCTATAACTGCAACTTTCTTTTCTCTGCAAACAAAAATGAATAAAACTTAAGGAATTTCAAGGCCCATAAGCCTTATGTTCCATATCCACTAGCAGATGACAAGATTTTCCATACACTAATTGAAATAGTGACAACCCCACAAGTATTTTCATGGCTGTTCTATATGCCCAAAGAGCATCGTCAAGCTTCACCGATCAATCCTTTTTGGATGATGCTAGAGTCTTCTCAAGAATCCTCTTTATCTCCGGGTTGGACACTTCAGCTTGACCATTGGTTTGAGGATGATAAGGAGAGGCTATTTTATGCCTAACCTCACAATGTTTCAAAACCTTAGCTAATTGAGCATTACAAAAATGGGATCCACCATCACTTATGAGGTCCCTAGGAACTCCAAACCTTGAGAAAATATGTTTTTCAAGAACTTGATAACTATCTTGGCATCATTCATTTGGCAAGTAGTTGCTTCCACCCATTTGCTGACATAATCCATTATAACTAATATATACTCATTATTATACGATGAAGGTAGGGGACACCCAAAATCAATGCCCCAACAGTCGAACACCTCCACTTCCAAAATTGCTTGCAGTGACATCTCATTTCTTCTTGAAATGCTTCCAATCCTCTAGCATTATCACTACTCCTAGCATGAGCATGAGCATCTTTGAACAAAGTGGGCCAATAGAAACCAGATTAGAGCACCTTGACGATTGTCCTTTCTCCATTAAAGTGTTCATCATATGGCGAATTGTGACGATGCCATAGGATACCTTTAGCTTCCTCTATAGTAACACACCACCTTAATATATTGTCAACACTAAGCTTGAACAAGAAAGGGTCATCCCAAAGGTATTTTTTTTGCATCATGTAAGAATTTCTTCTTCTGCTGCCATGAAATATCTTTAAGGAGAACACCTGCAGCTTTGATATTAGCCATATCTGCAAACCATGGCCTTTGTTGAATGAGCATCAAACTTTCATCACAAAAAGTCTCACAAATATTCCTCTCTTTGCATGAAATTTCATCATTGACCAACCGAGAAAGATGATCTACAATAACATTCTCACTCCCTTTCTTGTCCCTAATCTCCAAATCAAACTCTTGTAATAAGAGGACCCATTTGATCAACTGTGGCTTGGAGTTAGGCTTGGTCAACAAATACTTTATGGCATCATGGTTTGTATAAATGATCACTTTAGACCTAATAAGGTAAGGTCTAAACTTCTCTGGTACATAAACAATGGCCAAAAGCTCCTTCTCCGTTGTGGCATAATGAAGTTGAGCACCATTCAAGACCTTGCTGACATAATAAATAGCATGAAAAACTTTCTCTCTTCTTTGACCAAGAACATCCCCAATGGCATAATCGCTATCATCACACATCAACTCAAATTCTTGAGTCTAAATTGGTGCAATTATCATTGGGGCAGAAACTAGTTTCTCCTTCAAGCTATTAAAAGCTTGCAAACACTCACCATCAAACTCTAAAGGAGCGTCTTTAACTAGGAGATTACACAGGGGTATAACAATCTAGGAGAAATCTTCTGTAAAAACCTGCATGACCAAGAAAACTTCTAACCCCTATGACATTTGTTGGAGGTGCTAATTTCTCAATGACATCCACTTAGCATGATCAACACCAATTCCCCCAGAAAAGACTTTATGGCCTAACACAATACCTTCTCTCACCATAAAATGGCACTTCTCCCAATTCAGCACAAGGTTTGTGTCAATGCATCTTTTCAAAATCACATCCAAATTCTCAAGGCATGAATCAAAAGATGGACCAAAAACTGAGAAATCGTCTATAAATACATCAATACTCTACTTAACCAAATCATAAAAAATGGCTAGCATGCATCATTGAAAGGTAGCAGGTGCATTGCAAAGGCCAAAAGACATCCACCTATAATCAGATACACCATAAGGGCATGTGAAAGCAATCTTTTCCTGATCCTTAGGATTAACTATTATTTGATTATATCTTGAATAACCATCCAGGAAATAGTAGAAAGCTTGCCCAGCCAACCGTTCCAACATCTGGTCCATGAAAGGGAGAGGAAAATGATCCTTTTGAGTAGCTTGATTAAGCTTTCTATAATCAATACACACCCAATGACTATTCGAGTTGGAATTAACTCATTATTCTCATTCTTGAAAACAATCATCCCTCCTTTCTTTGGCACAATGTGCACAAGACTTACCCAAAAACTGTTAGAAATTGGATATATCATTCAAGCTTCCAACAATTTCAGCATCTCCTTCCTCACCACCTCTTTGAAAGTGGGATTCAAACGTCTTTGTGGTTGTGTAATGGGTTTGTAGTCCTTCTCCAACATGATCTTGTGCATGCAATAGGTTGGGCTTATCCCCTTCAAATCAGAAGTATGACAACCTATAGCCCCTTGATTTGCCTTGAGAACCTCTAAAAGCCTTTACTCTTCAAACTATAAAAGTGCACTGCTGATTATCACTAGTTTCTTAGAATCTTCTTCTAAGAAAGCATACTTGAGATGATTTGGCAATATTTTTAACTCAAGTTTGCCTTGATCATCAAATTTCTCCTTTGTCAACTTCTCCACTTTAGCATTAGTGGAAGAAACTTCTTTAGTTTTTGCCAACTTCATAGTGACTTCTTCCACTTCGGCTTCCTTTTCAAGAGTTAAATTATCATAAGAATTAGTCAAAACTCTCTCAAGAGAGGATTTTACATGCATCTGACTCTTAGTTGTGTCAATAACTTCATCGAGGACCTCCACTCTGAAACAATTGCCACTATCATTTGGATGTTGCATGGCCTCTATGACATTGAAAGTCATAGTTTCATCTTGCACACGTACTTTTAGATGACCATCATCCACATCAATAATCACCCTGACAGTCGTCATGAATAGGCGTTCCAATATAAGAAGGACCTTAGTGTCCTCTTCCATATCCAAGATGACAAAATCCACTAGAAAAATTAATTTGTCAACTTTCACCAACACATCTTCTATAACACCATATGGACACTTACTAGACCAATCGACCAATTGAAGTGTCATCCTCATGGGTTTCACCTCCAAATCTCCAATTCTCCGCATCATGGAAAAATGCATCAAATTTATACTCACTCCCAAATCAATTAGTGCCTTTCCAATAGGTAATTTCCCAGTGGTGCATGGTATAGTGAAACTACCTGGATCTTTGAATTTGGGAGGCAAGAGCTTTTGAATAATTGCACTACAATTGCCTTTCGATTGTCGCTTCCTCAATGTACTTCCTCTTTTTGGTGAGCAATTCCTTCATAAATCTTGCATATGAAGACATCTAAAAGAGAGCTTCAAAAAAGGAAATGGTAATCTCAAGCTTTTTGAAAATATCCAAAAACCTAGAGAATTGTTTCTCCTTTTCTTTTCTGGAATGGGTTTTGGGATAAGGAAGTGACTTCACAATTTTTTTCCTCAGTATTTTTTCTCTTCACTCTATTCTTATCTTCTCCCTCAATTGTTTCATTTATCTCCCTTTTCTCTCCACTCATCTGTCCTTTTTTCTTTCTCACACTCATAACACCTTGCCACTTCTTGTAACAATAACCTTACATTGTTCTTTGGGGTTAACCTCAGTATTAGCCCCATAGTTCTTCTCTGGATTGTCCTCCAACTTCTTAGCAAGTTGCCTAATTTGAATCTCCAAATTACAGAGAGATGTCTCTATGCTATTTGGATTGGAAATGGACACTTGTACTAACTGTTGCATTGCTTCCTCAACCTTAGTGGTCTTATCAGCCAAAGATGGTTGTAAAATAGATGGAGGTCTATTAGAAGGTTCAGGTTGCCCCATGCTGGGGTGAGGCTTCCAACCTTGGTTATAGTTAACATAATTACCCTAACAACCTTGGTTACCCATATAATTAACCTCTTCTTGGGAATTAGTCTTCATGGTACACTGCCCATTTGAATGATCTCCACCACACAACTCACATCCTTAAGGCCTAAGCCAAGAACCAAGAGAAATCTCTCTTCAATGAACTAATTTTATTAATGACTGAAAAGTGATTACAAATGTTGTTGACCTTTGTATTTATAGGCCTTAAAAGATAAAAGATAAAAACAGAATAAAATATCAAAAGATATCCAAAATATCAAAAGATATAAAAAGATATCCAAAAATATCAAAAGATATCAAGAATATCAAAAGATATTAAAGATATCAAAAGATAACAAAAAGGATAAGCGGAATAATTTTCATTGTTAAATTTAATTAATAAATTTAATTATATAAATTATTATTTAATTGTATGATTTTCATGTCTCATGTCCCTTTAATGCTAAAAGCTCCTCCTCAAGTTCTTCATGTATATATTCAGGAGATAGTTCTCTATCACTCAACAGTATAAGGGATTGACACAACTTTCAACCCAAAACTTTAAGACAATGGGTTTGTGGATCTACCCAATGTGAAACTTAGACTCATAAATGGATTCTTAATCATTTCTATCTTAAGGGTGAGTCCCTTCCACCACATTGGTACACTCTCCCTCTAACAAAAGCATTCGAGTACCCCTGCTCGCAACTCTTGCTAGGAAGTGTAAGACTTGAGAAATTTAAATAATTAAATAAATAATTATTTAATAAATGCGGGTAGGGAAAACCTTTATGGCTAGGGGTGGCAATACGGGTCGGCCCGCCCCGCCCCGCACATTTTATGGGGGGCGCATACTCTGGCCCGCCCCGCATATACGTTGGCCCACGGGCCCGTGGGTTGGCCCGCACAGTTTGGAAATTTTTTTTTTACTTAAAACCATTCTAACCATTTTGAAGCAGACCTGGACATAAAAATAGTACAGTAAAATCATAAAACAGTGTAGTAACATGATTGTTGGAGTCTTATAACAGTGCAATCAAGCAAAACAGTCCATCAAATGAAGTCTTGGAGCATTAAACAAATGTAACAAACAAGTCCTGGACATCATATGAAGTGCAATAACAACATAAAAGAGTCCATAAAAGTGGTCTAGAACACGAAAACACCAAACCAACAAAGTTCAAATAAAAAACAGTCCAAAACATAGAAACATCTTCATGGTTGTAGTCTATTGTTCTTCATCTTCCATGCTTATAACATTGGAAGCAACACTGGAGGACCCTTCATTTACCACCACATTTTTGTAAGTAATATTTTCTCCATCTTCTGCATATATTCAAACCAAAAAAATAAATAGTAAGTAGGAATGAATTTACTTGACAATAAAAATAATAGAAAGTAAGAATCAAATAATTACCCTCAACAAAACCATGCTTCAAACTAGAAAGGCAAATATTGGATTCGACATTCTCGGGTAAGAGTCGACTCCTATATTTGTTAAGGATCCGAGACCCAATGCTAAAAGAAGATTCTGATGCCACAATTGTTATTGGGATGCTTAAGAGATCTCTAGCCATTATTGATAGGTCAGAAAATCTTAGACTATTATTTTTCCACCATTCCAAGACATCCACGTGCTCCATAAATCGAAAACCTAGATTTGGTTCCTCCAAATATGTCTCAAGTTGATTCTTTCCAATTCTATTACCTAATTCACTATCACACTCTTTTAATTCCTATTAACAAAACAATGAATAAATAAGTTAGTAACATCAATATGAAGAATTCCATACAAAATACATTCAAGTTAAATTAAACTTACATCAAATAGGCTTAGATGTGGAAGAGAAGCGGATGAGGAAGAAGAAGATTGTCCTTGTTTGCACTTTAGAACATTTGTTGATGTTGTTGTTGGCAAACTTTTACTATATTCAGCAAAAAGGTTGTACAACTTGTCCTTGATTTTTGCCAACTTCAATTCAGAAGTAAGAGGATCAATCTTTTCAAAGCAGTAGGCCAATGCTTGTAATTTCATTCTTGGGTCTAAAATTGCCCCAAAAGCAAGCACAACACTATATTCATCCCAATACTTTTGAAACTTAACCATCATTAATTCAGCCATATTCTTTATTACATCATTTCCATCCTTAACATTCTCCATCAACAAACTTTGAATCTTCCAAACTTGTAAGAAATACAAATTTGATGTGGGATAGCTTATGGCAGAAATTAAGGTTGTCATATCATAGAAAGGCATTAAAAACCTACAAATTTTTCCAGCCCTATCCCACTCTTCCTCTAAAGGACAATATTTGTAACTTTCATCAACCATTGGCAAGCTTCCAAAAACACGTCGATATTTTAAGGCACCTTTGAGCATCAAGTATGTTGAGTTCCATCGTGTAGGGACATCAAGACAAAATCCACATGAATAATCAATGTCATCAAATTTGTCAAGACATTGTTTAAATTTAAAGTTCTAGTCTCTGACCCCCTAATATACTTGATGCTATTTCTAATTTGATCTAGAGTATTGCCTAGCACCTTTAATCCTTCTTGCACAATCAAATTCAATATGTGTGCACAACAACGAATGTGAAAGAATTCCCCACTACATATCAAGCCATTATGTAGATTAAGTTGAGTTCTCAAGGAATTTTGAAGCACATCATTTGCCGAAGCATTGTCCAAAGTGATAGAAAAAACCTTTTTCTCTAATCCCCACTCTTGCAAAAACTTTCTTAGACAACTCAAAACCTGTGTGGGGGGGGGGGGGGGGGGGGGGGGGGGGTTAAAAAAA
>Ga0214545_1005125_pt1 | contig 24006 bp, 22 predicted proteins | sample CNSS4metaG_FD_160064 | JGI IMG/M metagenome (GOLD analysis project Ga0214545, IMG submission 160064) | Root nodule microbial communities from cowpea collected in UCLA plant growth center, Los Angeles, California, USA - CNSS4 | ecosystem: Host-associated > Plants > Roots > Nodule | place: USA...
AGTGTTTACTTGCATGGGTATTTTGAGTGGAAACACAAGCCAAAACACTTGAGCGAATTTTGGTGAGAAAATATACATTTAACTTGAGTGTTTCTCTTTCATATTTGATTATCTTGTAAACTCAAAACATTAACTCATGAGTGAAAAATAGAATTTTATCCATTTGTATGTGCATGACAACATGATTTCTAGAAGATTGATTTGTTTCCATTTGTATTCATTCCTTTAATCCAATGAAGATATGGAATAAAAAAAAACCTCGGAAAAAAAAAGTTTTGAAATTGTTCAAATTTTGCCCAGGAGTGCAAAAGGATAAGTGTGGGTGTGTATGATGAGTTCACATTTTTGCCCTCATTTAATATTTAAATTTGGGGATGTAATTGAATTTTCTATGCTTAAAGATTGATTTAATTAGGATTTGTGATTATTGGATTTATTGAGTAAGTTTGGTAAAAATGGCGTAAAAATTGATTTTAGTTGCATAAAATATTATTGGATATTCTAACGTTTGTTAATGCAGCTGGAATTTAATTTAGGTCATTAAAAGTTTGGATTTGAAATATTCAAAGTTACAAAATAAGTCCAAAATCAGGAAATCCCAGAAAAGAATAAATCAGGAGCTAAATGCACCCTAGTTCTTATTTACACACTCCTCCTACAAGTGGACCACAAAAACCTGTTATGCACCCCCAATCTTTACTAAGTTGCACCCCTCCTACCACTTAAACTCCACTCAACCAGATTATGCCATGTGGCAATCCCCACCTTTCAAATCAGGCCAACCATATGCTGACACGTGTCGTAATCCTCCACTCACCAAATTGACCAATCAAATCTTGCCACGTCACCATCTCCCAAAATGAAACCCTAACCCTAATTTTCATCATCTCCTACCATCACCATGGCAGTCGCCACCCTAGCCGCCGCCGCTAATCTCGCCGTCAACATATCCACCACCACCGTGCCTGAAGCATCCTTGACGCCAGAAAACGCTGCAGCCCACACCATCTTCAACCTCCATCTCCACCGCACCTGCAACCTCCATCATCTCGTCAACCTTCACGAATCTATGCCGCATCCACCATTTTTTATCTCCATCTTCTGGTAGTCCATCACCTGAAACAACTTAATCGCGCACACCATTGGCCACCATCACAGTTCCAACGCAGATCTGAAACTCCATCACGGCCACCATGCCGGAAAGCACGAACCATGGCAGCACCGCAGCAGAAGTTCATTGAACCACGAAACATCAGCTCAACCAGCGAACGCACCAATCACCATGCAGGAACGTCACCGCTGCCATAGCCACCACTACACGAGCTTCCATCGCGCCTGCATCCTCCATACCATCCTCCACCATACCGTCACCATCACTCATCCAACATAAATCTACAGTAGAACCTCCCTGCACTTGCGAGCCAGAACCATCGTTCATCACTTACACCTCCACGCAGCCGTGAGCGAGAGCAAACAACCGCCTAAATCTGCACCGCAAGCCAGAGTAGAGGAGACGTGAACCATCACCACCTGCACGCATTTCGTCAGCATCCAGAAGCAGCGTGGCCACCATATCTTGAACCAACGCATCTTCACGCAACACTTGCACCTCGGAGCAGTAGCCATGGCAGTCTCCACCTTCGCAGCGCGCAACCACCGCGAGCAGCATTCCTGCATCTCGCACAACAGCGAAAACGCGACCAAGTTCAACCACAATCACAACACCACCGCGTCGCAAACCGTGAGCACCGCACCGTTCGTCGTCAAGCCTCGCTGAAAAACGGCAACAGCAGCCGTCATAGCATATTCGCAGCCAAAGTGTGAGAGAAACCCTAGTCTGGAGAGAGAAAGCACTCTGCCACGTGTTAGGCTGCTATTGGGTAGTCAAAAAGGTCAATAGGTCAACAGGTCAAAGCCAACAGTCAACTCTAGTCAAAACTGAAAAAATGGTTAAATAAGAGGGGCATAATTGGAAATTGGACAGAAATTAAGTTGCTAATTAATTAAATAAAAATAAAAGATTTTAGCAACCGACAGATAAAGCCCAAAGTCCAGTTGAAGCCTATAAAGAGACTTAAGGGAGCAGAAGCGAAAGAACTGACAACTTAGAACTCTCTGGTTTTTGCAGACACCGTCATCCATCACATCTCTCATTCTCTCTTTTCTTTTTATATTTCTTTCCTTCATATCATCATGTATTTCATCAAAGCCATGGAGGGCTAAGCTTTTTAGGGTTGATTCCACTATAATTTCTTAACTGGATTTTGAGGTTGGATGAATTTATGTGTTTGTTATTTTGATTATTGTTGTGGTTTTTATTTATCTATGTCCTTTGCTTCTTAATCGAATAGAAAATAATGATTTTAAATCTACATGCATGCTAATCATATGAGTTAAAAGGTTTTTAAATTCAATTAAGACTTTACTTTGATTTTATTTAGAAACTTTCATTTGATTAAATAAGTTTTTGCCAAGAATTGAGACTCTACTTTGATTAGAGGTAATTACTTTAACTAAAATTAGTCAAGACTTTACTTTGATTAATTAAGTTTTCTATTTGGTGAAGAAAAAAAGGAATAGACATGATTAGGCATAGTAAAATTTAATTGAGACTGTAATTTGATTGAATTTACTATGGATAATCTAAAAATTCTCACTTTTAATTGAGACTGTACTTTGATTAAAAGTGAGAATGCCAACAAATGAATTGAGACTTTACATTGATTGATTTGTAAATCAACAACAATAGGTGAGGGTAATGCTAGATCCTAGGATGGATGGTTGTAATGGGAGAGTCTCATGTGTTGTCTAACACACACACACACACACACACACACATATATATATACATACATACATACATATACACGCACAGTGGCAAATCTAGACCAATAATTATGGGGGAGCCAAATTAATATATTCAAAATTTTGAAGTTGTATTTCATATGAACACCATTTTATATATGCTCTCCTAATTTCATCCTTTTTACTTATTGGATATTCTCATATTTGAATATGTTTTCCTGTATAATATTGTTCCAAAGAATTAATATCAAACTCACCATCACTTGTAATATTTTTAACCTTAAAAAATCACTCATCCAATTGAACAATTGGATTATAAGTACGATATTCTGGTTTGTGTAAAGAATTTGAATTTGTTTTCATTTTCATCTTCATGGGTAGTTTTCCTTTTATTATTTTTAAAAAATAAATATAAATTCTTTTACTCTTCATCAATTAACCTATTTTTTTTTAAGTTTGAAATTCAAAAATAGTTTATCATAATGTAATGAAAAATTCAAAGATATACCTAATAAAAGAAAACTCTAATAATCAAGTAACAATTAAAAACTCGTTATGAAGAAACACATAGTACATTATTTCTTCTTCTATCTTAATAAAATGTAACAAACAAAGGCTCATGAGATAAAAAAAAATAATGCTAACTATAATAAACTAATAATTCACTAGCAAGTGAAATAAAAAAGTTTTTTTCTTCAAAAATTGAAGAGAACATAAGAAATGACAATAAAAATATTAAGTTTGACTTTAAATTTTTTTTTTAAAAAACAAAAAGAAAGAAAATAAGTGAAATTGAGAAATGAGTATAACATATGAAAAATTCAAGAGACAATGTAAAAAAAGATAAAAAAATCTTAACAAATATTTTTATTCTTTATTGTATTTGATTTTATATTTTAATATTTATTAACATTAAACGTTATGCTTCATAAAATAAAGGCTTAATTATATTTTAAATGTCACTTGCTCATTGCTCAGTTGTCGCCACATGTCATTTTATTATTTTATTATTTTAAAATTTTATAATATAATTTATAATTTTATAATTATTTGATTTAATATTTTTATAATTTAATAATTTTTATATTTTAATTCAAAATTATATAATTATAAAATTATGATTTTATAAAATATAAAATTATGATATATTTTTAATTTTTATTCAAATAATAAAATTATAGTTTATTAATATTACAATTTTGAATTAAAATAATCAAAATATATAATTATAAATTTATAAAATTAAAAAAATCATAAATTATAAAATTATAAATTACAAAATTTTAAAATAATAAAATAATAAAATGATATATGTGACAAGTCAGCAAGCGACATGGAAAGATAATAATTACGTCAGTCCCCTAAGAGTCACATCATCCCTTTAAGAAAAAAGTTAACATTAGAGACTTAATTAGTACTCAATGGATCACAAATATTTATTATGACTCAATTGAAAGTTCTCAGATTTATCAAAATCTAAAACATAACTAAGCCAAAAATAAATAAAAATACATATTTTAATTTTTATTAATTTTTAATATAGACATTTAATTTAAAATTTTACAAAAAATATTAAATATTCAATATATAAATTTAAAAAAGTTGTATAATATAAACAATGGGAATAACTAAATTGATATATTACCCTCAACTGACATGTTCAATCATTGGGCGGTCCTATAGAGGAGGGTCATGTTCTGCATCTAAATCAGGATCAACCATAGGTCGTGGGGCAACTATATCACCTACAACTAGGGATGGTGTAGACTGCTGACCAAACAAAAGATGGGCCACCAATTGAGGTTGGGGATGGTACAATATGAGGTGAAATGGATGCTCTAATGTCTACAAAAGGGGTATGTATCGCTATGTGTGGAGTTGAGTAAGATGAGGATGGTATATGTGAGGGTGGTATAGAACGCGGTCTGGGAGCAACAACAGGGGTAAGTAACCTTGTGGGTGGAGGTTGAGAAGATGAGGACGACATATGAATCGTCGAGATAGAAGTAGGGTTATGTAACCTTGTGGTTGGAGCTAGGGAAGATAAGGATGGCATATGTACGCTTGGGGTAGGTGTGATGGGTTTTAGTGGAATCTGAAGCACATAATTATTACGTCGCTTTCTTGGTTTTGCAATACCTTTCCCCTTGTCAATTAGGGGGAGTGGGAGGGGTCGAGGTGGATCTCTTGATGACATGACATATGGAGTTTACGATCTAAGTGTTAAACAAATTAAGATGGTGTATGATAACAAACAAATATACCAACAACTTAATAAGTATTCATTAGACATATTAAAAAAGTTGAAGTATAACAACAAAAAGTTCTAATGAAATGAAAAAAAAATGGACATATTAAAAAGTTCAAGTACAAAAACAAAAAACACAAAATTAGTCATTAGCATCACTTTCATCCTCATCGTCGTCCTCCTCCTCATCTTCTTCCTCCTCCTCATCTTCTTTTTCTTCCTCCTCCTCCTCCACCTCTTCTTGTTCGAACTCTTCATCATGACCTTCTATGTGATGAAATACAGATACACGTTCTTCTTCAATTACTTCATTGGCATGTGACATTTCATCAACTTGGTAAGGAACATTGTCCTCCACCTCATTTGATTCAATGCGACCTCTTGACTTTGTTTTAATTGCAACACACCAACCACGGTTGTCTTTTCGAGATGGTGGATATTGTACATATATTGTACATAATATACTTTTTTAGCATTGTATGCCGAAATAAATGGATCAAATGATTGGTACCTTGAAGTCATGTGAATGTCCAGAATGTTATATTTAGGATACACTCTTGTACCTTTTCTGGAGGGATCAAACCATTCACAAAAAAATAGTACTGTAGTTCATATATTCTATGAATGATCCAATAAAAATCATCTTCACCTCCTTCGGTAAAACCCTTGACATGAACACCACTATTTATAGTCTTTTTCCCTTTGCTCCATGCGTTAGTATGGAACTTGTACCCATTCACGAAGTACGTGTGGCATTCTTTGATACATTTAATGTGTCAATGTGACAAATCCCTTAGGTCTTGTTTCCTAACACTTAATTACTCGTTATAAACCACAAATATAGAAAGATAGATGTTGAATTATGATACATTAAAATCCATTTGTTGTATAATTAATGGTACAATACATACTTGATATTGGAACTGTACCGGACCTGGTCAACTTAACCATATAAATGACAACCCTCACATATATGCCGGAAACAACCCAAGTACACGACTTGGGCCGGCATGGACTCAAACTCATAACTGAATAAAGGCTAAAGTAACAACAAAGCGGCCAACCTAGGATAGTGTGCGGCTAAGGACGACATCCAACAAGTCAAGAAGTAAACGGATCAGGCCGCTCTTGAAGACTTAGTAAAATGGAAGCCCCCGAGTTCAATAGGCCTTAAGGGCCTAGATTAGGGCCCAGGCCCACTCACAACCCAAGCTAGAGCCCAAGTCAAGGCCCGGCCCACGGGATAACGAAACATCATTAATGCTCTATAAATACACGTGGGCCCCAGTAATTAAAGGTACGCATTCATTAATCACAAATTTGACCTTTTTGAGAGCTTTGACTCACTTGAGCTCCGGAGTCCCTTCTGCAGGTAACCCCTTCTGGGTCCAATCCGACATGTATCGACCGGGAAGAGGCCAACTGAGGAGATAACGGGCTACAGGGTAAGGTGACGCTTGTGCCTAACTCATCTTATTTGTTCTTTGTAGGAACAGAAACCATTCAGGAAACTTTGAATGAATACGAGCAGAAGCACTGGTCTAGCTTTATTTTTTATTGATCGTTTTGAATCACCCATGAATCTATACAAATAAAAAAATACATCATGATGAAAAAAATTGGTGACAAACTTAATTATAAATATGAATAGGGAGGTCATTTAGTACCTTTCAAATGGATACATCCATTTGTATTGCACTGGTCCACCCAACAATGCTTCATGGGGGAGATGAATAGGAAAATGTTCTATAGAATCAAAAAATCTAGGAAGGAATATTCTCTCTAATTTGTAGATAATAATTGGAATATTTTCCTCCATTCTTCTTAAGGATTCCTCTTTTAATGTTGTAGAGCACAAATCTTCGAAAAAATGGCTAATTTCAGTAAGAGGATTTGAAACATGAATGGGCAAAGCACTAAATGCAATAGGAAGTAATGACTCTATGAATACATAGAAATCATGAATTTTCATCCCATGAATTCTTCCATTTTCAACATCAACACATCTAGCCAAGTTCACACTATAACCATCTAACATTTTAAGTTCCTTTATCGACTGACAAACTGATTTAGCTTCATCTAAGGTTAACGTGTAATTCGCTTTAGGCTTTAATATTTTCCTATTATCTTGAACCTTTAACTCCAAGTCTTTTCGCTTGCAATATAATCCTAAATCCCTTCTTGCCTTCTCATTGTCCTTTGTCTTTCCTGTCACATTCATAATAGTATTGAATATGTTCTCAAAGAAATTTTTTTCTATGTGCATTACATGAAGATTATGCCTTAACAAATTATCTTTCCAATATGGAAGATCCTAAAAAATGCTTCTTTTTGTCCATTTATGCCACTCTCCATATCCATTTATCCTTGTTACACCACTTTCGGTGACTTTTGGAAAATGTTTCACTCTTCTCCAAACTTGTAATGGTGTCAACCTAAGAGGTGGTCCATATGTTTCAACTTGGCCTTTTCAAAAGGCTTTAATATTTTTCCTAAAGTGATGGTCATTAGGTAAAAACCTACAATGTTAGTCAAACCAACAACTTTTGCAACCTTAGTTTAACGTGAATGACTTATTATGCTCCATGCAACGCGAACAATCTAATCTACCATGTGTGCCCCAACCAAATAACATCCCATTAGTAGAGAAGTCATTAATAGTCCAGATCAAACATGCTCTCATCATAAATTTTGTTTCCTTGAAGCATCATATGTCAAGATATCAACCCATAACTTCTTCAAATCATCAATTAAGGGCTCCAAGTAAACATCAATAAAGGTCTTTGGATTGGATGGCCCTGATATAAGACAACTCAAAAACATATAAGGCTTTGACATGCACATTTCAGAAGGAAGATTGTATGGAGTAACAATCATGAGCAAACAAGAATATGGTGAAGATGAAGCCTAAATGTAAGGATTAAATCCATCTGAACATAGACCAAGTCGCACATTGCGTGGATCAGACACAAAGGTAGGATGTTTATGATCGAAGTGCTTCTAGGCTTCACCATCAGATGGGTGGCGTAGCATTCCTTGGCTTTGGTTTTCATGATGCCAAGTCATATGTTGCGTTGTTTGCATAGAAGCAAACATTTTTTGTAATCTTAGGATTATAGGGAAATAGAACATTGACTTAACTGCAATTGGTTTTTTGCGCCTTAATCCTTGATGAAGTGGGTGATATCTTGGTTTGTGACAAAATTTACATTTAAGCAATGCTGCATCTTTTTTCCCACTATCATTGTCATAAAATTATAAAACTTCTTAGCGTTATAATAACTCTTTGGGAAGCTCATATTTGGTGTTGTGAGATCTAACAATTGTTTGGTGAAAGCCTCTAAGCATTGCTTGGAAATATTCCAATTAGACTTATAAGATAGAAGTCTAACACACATTGACAATTTAGAGTCTCTCACCCCTTCACATAAAGGTTGATTTGCCTCCGCCAACAAATTATAAAACTTTTTTGTGGATTCATTAGGACACTCTTCTAAGTTAGTGTCATTGGGTTTTTGGGTTGATTGAAATTGACACAAAGTGTTATGACCATCTCTTCCATGTCACACAATTGCTCCATTTCAACAATACGTACACCATCTCTAAGGGCAAAATTATCACCTTCATGTAAATCAACAATTGGCATATCTTGACCGTGTAATGTCCAAATCCAATAATTTGGTATGAACCCTTTTTATAGAGGTGAACTTTGACAAGCTCATCTGTCAAAATCCTTGTACAGTCACACTTAATGCAAGGGCATATAATCCCACCTTTAAGTTCAAAATATCTAGACTATCTTGCTACTCGGACAAATTCTTCAACGCCTAAGAAAAAAGACTCCTTCAACCCCTTTTTACCACTATAACAATGATCATACATCCAAGCACAATTGAAAGGAGGTTCGCCCATTTTCTATAAAATAATAAAGTCCTTAAATTAGATTGTTAAAGGGAGAATTGGAATTAAGTGGAACAATATGTGAATATATCTCACTTATCGTGTAAGATACCCAATTAGTAACCAAGCATCCTTGTACTGTCACACTTAATTCAAGGGCATCTAATCGCACCTTCAAGTTAAAAATATCTAGATTGTCTTGCTACTCAGACCAATTCTTCAACGCCTAAGAAAAAAGACTCCTTTAACCCCCTTCTACCAATATAACAATGATCATACATCCAAGCGAGATTGAAAGGAGGTTCGCCCATGTTCTATAAAACAATAAAGGCCTTAAATTAGATTGTTAAAGGGAGAATTGGAATTAAATGGAACAATATGTGAATATATCTCACTTATCGTGTAAGATACCCAAATAGTAACCAAACATCACTGTCCTAATTGGAATGCAAGTCCCATGACTATGAAGACCAAAAGTAGTAATTGGAATTACCTAGTTATAGGAATTCTGATAGCAATTACATAATGATAGTAAAATGGATCCAAAATCAGTTTCAAAGCATTAACATATTCAAAGCATAAACAGACAAAAAAAAAACCAACAACCAAAGAGCCAAATAAGCCACTCACCTTTACTTTGAAGCTTCAGTAGAAAACACTCACCACCAATCAACAAGCCTACTCACAAACACTTATATTGGCACAAATCATAGCCAATAAAACCAAACAATTAGTTCCAGTAATTAAAACCAAACAATTAGTTTCAACAATTAAAACCAAACAATTATCTCCAACAATTAAAACCAAAGAAATCCAGCAAGGGTTTAGATTTCAACCACTGTAAAAGTCACTTTTGATGATAGTTGACCCCAAAGGTTGACTTTTCAAGTCAAAGCTCCAAATCAAGATCTGAGCATCTTCATATCTTGGTTTAGTGATTTGAAACATGTTTGGGCAATCAATTATCTCATTCCAAGCATTTTACAAGTTTTGAGTGTGATATGCTCATTTTAGGTTTTCTAGACAACCTACAATTAGGATTTTTATTTTGTACTAGTTGTTTAGGAAAATTCACTGTTTTAGCAACTCATTAGCATCATATTAACCATGTCTAGATGGTAGAATCATGCATTTGCACACTACTACACGTTTTGACCCTTGATTACACAAGCATGTGCATAATTGGCTTAGTTTTCTTACTTGAAAGTGGGGTTTGGATAGTGATTTCGTGAACCTATGATTGTTGGAGGGTCCTTACTATTTATTCTACATATTACATCATATTGAAACGTGTTCAAATTTGCAGAACTTGAAACTCATTTTTTGTCTTCATATGCATTTTAGGCACTCTTTGCAAACCATTTTGCACTCACTTTGCTTTAACTAGTCATTTTTTAATTCTCTTTATATTTTGTTCATTTGATTGTTTCTAAAGTTCACTTGCATCAAATTATCCATGGCCAAACGATAAAAATACCATTTTCATACCCCATTTTAACCTCACACACTCAATTTGTAGAAAAATACTCATTTAAAGCCTTTAAAAGTTGAGATGAGAGTGTGATATGTGTTTTTTATTTTGCATTGTTTGATTAGTATTATTGAATCATTTTAGAGTAGATTTTGCATTTTAGCCAACTTTAGCTTATGTTTTAGGTTGTAGCATGTGAGATTTTGAGTTTTTGGTACATTTTAAAATTTGAGTCATTTCTTAGCTTTATGTTACCATTTTAAACTTGGTCATACATATTCTTTATCCTTACTTTTGTTGTTTAGTTCAATTTAAATTTTTTTGGCTTTCTAGAGAAGTAGTTTAGGGAATATCTTGGTTCTAGGGAGTGAAATTTTGTTTAAAGTTTAATCTTTGGAAATAAGTAGATTTTTAGAGTGTAGGTGTCTCTTAGAAATTGTAGACCTATGTCACTTAGGCTCTCCAGCCTCAAACCTAAGAAGGAAGAGAGAAACCCCGTGAGAAAGAAACTACATTTGGAACTATTTTGGGATCTGTAAAAATTGTATTTTTCACTTAGTTCATATTCTATTTATATAACTACTAACTAACACTAGTTAGCTAACTGAACTGCTAAGTAAAAATTACTTAAAATTCCCTCCAAATTGACCAAAACTAAGTTAAAACGCATTCTAAATAGGTTGCATTCCACTCTAGTCCAACTGGCATGATTCAGGCTACTTCTAGTGCTCAAAAGCTACTTAACAATCTACCTTACTATGCTAAACTTAGCTAGATAAGGGTAGTGTAAGACCTGTGGAATTTAATTAATTAATTAATAAATGCGGGTGGGGAAATCATTTATGACATTAAATTATGGTTGGTATGACATGGAAAAGTACTAGCTCAAGTGGTTGAGAGTACTTTGATTGTGTGAGAGGACTTGGGTTAGAGTCCTATGTATGCTAATTTTTGTGTTATTGTTTTTATTATTTAAATCTATGTTAATCATGTTCTGGATAAATATGATACTTGAATTATGTTTGTTTGCATGAAATATGAATTGGCATGATGGTTTGGTATAGACTTGGCATTGCATGGTTAGGGGTTCAAATCTTGGTAAACCGAAAGTAAACTTTCTTTTTTTTGCCAAGAATTCTTTTAGCATGAAGGTGGAAGGACATAGAAACCCTAGATGCTTAAGGGGCAGTCTCGTGGGTAGCTGAAAAACAGATCATAAAGGCCAAATAAATGGTAATTAACATTAGCATTATGTAAGTTTCGTTTTTGAGCAATTAAACTCTACTTAAGTCAAGTTTAAAAGGGTAAAAAGTGGTCATAGTGAGGGTTTTGGCAAGATGAAATAGCAACCTGAATTAGAGCACGAAAATCATAGAGATTGGTGAGGTTTGAGTGAGGTTCTGGAGTCAAAGTGAGAGCACATCAAAAGGGGGAACATTGGTGATCATTGGAGTCTTTCAAGCAAACCAATTATAAGCAAAAGGATCCAGATTAGGGGAGTTTTACTCGCTAATATATATGTGCATAAATATCTGTATGATCGAATGTTTATTTCGATGTCTTTGTTGGGTTAAAAACTGTATAATTTCACGTTTATGGAAATTTTCCAGAAACCGCCTAGCAGGTCTTCAAAGCCGCCAGGCGGCTCATACCCTTTTGTACAATTTTGGGTTCCTAGAGAAGGAACCACCTGGCGGCACATAGGAGTTCTTCAATTTTTTCTGGGTTTGGATGAAGCGCCTGGCGGTAGCAAGTGAACCACCAGGCGGCGCGAGCAGGTTTTGGCTTGAATCAATACTTTTGGTGACCTGGACTATTTTTGATCGGTGGGAAAGCTACTCGTAGTTATTAACGAATGATTTTGATATCGTATGATGTACATTTTTTAAGCATTAGTAGGTATAAGTGAATGAAACAGTGACTAAATGTCAACGGTCGGAAAGTGGGGTACCAATCGGGTGTAATTGTTGTGATCCTTGTTGGGTACAATAGTATTGAATTGGAGGGTTGTATTATTGGATTTATTGTGCCAAAATGGGAGAGATTGTATCGAGAGAGGTGAGAGAGAGTGAACGGGAATGTTGGCAAGAGTGACAGAAACCATGTTTTTCCCAGGTCTGATACACCGCCTGGCGGAAGACACGTTACCGCCAGGCGGCAGCGTTACACCAATGGCATTATGGGGTTTTGGTTGGATTGGTTCGGGCTGGGTGTGTTATAGTTCGTGCTGATTGTGTAATAGTCATGGGCGTGAAGAAATTGGGGAACAAGATGAATTGGACACTTAGGAGAGTGGAGACTTAAGTATGATTAATGAGATGCGGTGAATTATAGTGTGAATAGGGAAAAGAAATCTCTTAGATAAGGTTTATGGCTGAAATACACATGCAGTGGGTTGGGTACACTTTGATCAGGTTAGGTATCAAAATAGGGGCACATGCCTATGAGAGCTTAATGGAAGAATTACTCATAATATGGTCAGGTTATGATATAAAATGTATATGACTTGTATTTGGCTGTTTGGTGAATTGCTAATTAATCTTAATTAGAGTAACTCACTGGTAAGATAGGATAAGAGGGCTCATACTAGTATAAACCAATATTGGTGTTATAATATTCATTGAAAACGTGTACTCCGGGAAATACAAATGCATGTATGGAGACTTAACAGTGGAGTGGAGTGTAGAGAAATCAATACCTGACGAGGTTTTGGTATGGCGCCTGGCGGCGGGGTTCAACCTGCCAGGCGATAGCAACAGAACAGGGAATCTGCATGGCGGGAGGCGCCTGGCGATGAGATGTATTTCGCCAGGCGGTAGTGAGAGCAGTAGTGGGGTTTAGAGCATTGGCACTTGGCGGTGGGGGCTGACCCGCCAAGCAGTGGCTGGTATGTCTGCGTGTTTTGAGGCGCTTGGCGCCTGGCGGTACGCGTCCCCTGCCAGGCGGTCTGGAAGCTGGTAGCGCCTAGCGGTACGTGTCCCCCGCTAGGCGATTTGGTTGTTGTAAGTCCTAGTTATTGGAATTTTTAGACGTGATATGGGAACTCTACCTGGCGTTACAGTGTATGATCTGTGGCATTGTTTCCTGCACGTGCTCTATCGGTTGTGGTCGATAGGTATGGCAGCAAGTCATCTTGAAGTAATCACTATGAGAGGTAGAACACGAGAGTTTGGTGTGATTATAATATATGGTATTTTAGGGATGTTTGGACTTGAGTAAATATAAATGTGTTTTTATATGATGTATTGATTTTATATGTATTATTTGTTAAGTTCACCCTATCTGCTTGTGATTGGCGATGATCGTGTATGCGGTACACGGGAGCAGATGTTGTTGATGCAAGTGGCTCAGGTGAAGCTTAGTTGCGGAGAGGGGATAGATTCGAGGAAATCTTATGTTTTATTTTCTTTGGTTTTGAAGTCAGTTGTAAACCCTTATGGGTGTTATGTTGGAAAATAACATTTGATTTTGGTTTTGGTGACTGATGGTTATGAACGTTGGTTACTTATTTAATAAAATTTAAATTTTCCCGCATTTTGGGAAAATGAGGTATTATTAAATGCTATGTTATTAATTTACTTCTTTATTTTATTAAAAATCAGTAATATCCTGACTCCACCCTATATCCCTCTTCTAGGGTTGTCTTGCTTCCAACAAATGTAATTGGACTTGCCATGTATATTCCCAATGTTGAATCAAGTATGAAAGCTAAATTCCAAAAAGTCAACCATATTGGTTTTTACCAAAACTACTACAGAATTAAATTCTCAGCCCTAGTTTCTTCTTTCTTTTTCCTTCATCAATCCTCCAATTACTTGTTGAATGTAAACTCGTAGTTTACTTGTGATGCATCACTTCATATTACACAAAGTACCTATGCACACAACTTTAAATCAAATAAGAGAATCATCTTAACATAGGCAAGTCCAACAACTCTGTTTCAGATTTGCATGAAGGACTGTATCAATATATTGTGTACGCTGGATTATCTGTTTTGGAACTATGATGAAATTCCCCATTTTCATTAGTTTTAAGCTATTGAAATTGGGATGTTACATAATGAAGGTCCGCCGGTCATCAATTAAATTCTTATATTTGAAATCAATTAAATTCTTGTAATCAATTATAATGTCAAGTCTTAGTATCTTGTAATCAATTAAATTCTTATATTTGAAATTTTATCTTAATGGAGTCTTAATTTCATTTTAAGTAGAACAAAATACAACCAAAATAATACTAAATTAATAATTAACTCTAATGGAACCTAATTTTTAATTTAAAAGAAAATACATATTTTAAAATGTCGTGGTTAACCAATGGGAAAATGTAGTGAGTGCCAGAAAATTTAGTTGGGTAGATTTGAAGAACAAAGTGCATTTGTTTGTAGCTGGTGTGATATATAATAAATTGGAGTATGTTATGAAGAGGATCAGAGAAGAAGGATATGTCCCTGATACAGACTTTGCACTTGTTGATGTAGAAAAAGAATAAAGAGTGTTCTTTGTATTAATACAGTGAGAAGCTAGCAATAGCTTATGGGCTTATAAAAAAATATCAGTATGTGGAGATTGCCATAATGCAGTCAAATGTATATCAGCTTGAAATTGTTTTACAAGACGCAAATGGATTTCAGCATTTCAAGATGGGATCTGCTCTTGTGGTTATTACTGATGTGAATTGAATCTTTCCGGGCTAATGTTAAAGTTTCAAAGTGTTTACACATCCTTAGAGTTTGAGTACCATTTATTCTTCTAGTTTTGTAATAGTTTACAATAGTTGGTAAGCCAATAACATAGAATCTAGTACCATAAAATCTCATAATTGTTTACAAACGCAGTAACTTGCATATGTTACATGCAGTATCATCTCTATCTGGGCAATTAAATATGAAATTAAGAATATTAAAATTAATTTTCTACTATTAGTTATATATATATATATATATATATATATATATATATATATATAGATATATTTTGTAAAAAGTATAAACTACAATTTGTGACATGATCAAAAGAATTATAATTTTAAAACTTATAAACACTCATCCATCCTCTTCATGAAGAGAAGTGAAGATCACAGCAAAATTATATGCTTATTTAATTACATACTTTACTTTAAATTTTAAAGTTTATGTTATTACTCAAAAACTTAAAATATAAATAAAATATTTTATAATTTATCTTTAATATAATGTTAATCTAAAAATAAGAGTCATTATATATATATCACACAAACTTCATTAGAAACTTAAATTTATATATGATGTCTTATCAAAATTTTTATTTCACTTTGATATAAAATAACATGCATAAAGAATGAACATGAAAACGAGAGTTTAGTATCTGAAAAATTAAAGATATTTGTAATGACAAATAGAATGAAAAAAATAATACCATGTGTACATTAAGAATGTTTTCCTTGTGAGTTTAGAGTATCAATTTATTCACTAATTCTCCAAATTAAATTCTCCGAAGAGTGTTGTTCTTCTTTCTTTGTTTATCTTGTCGTTAGCTTTAGAAGATATGGAGGTAGGAGTTTTTGTGGGGGTCGTGCATTAAAAACTCCAGTGATAAGGGAAAATAGGAAAAATGAATGTATCAATCCTCCCTTGTTACCTTAATCTATAGAATGGCATTATTGTACTACATTAGTTAAAATTTATCTTTTACAAGAATAATTTGTTATATCGGGAAAGAAAGAAATCTCTTATCTTAATAACACAATTTTAATATATATAATATCTTTATCTTGTAGTTATATACTGTAACGTCCCATTTAAAATATAATATAATTAAATGAAACATTACACAAAATAGTAATAGATGCAAGGTCTTGAAGTATAACCACTACTCCTTACAGTTATCCAAAGAAAAACAATAAATGATCTAAGGTACACCACGATGTCAGTAACCAAGCGTAACAATAAATCGACAGTATTTCTAAATAAACCCAAAGACAGCGAATACATAGGCCATAGCTCTGAAAGAGACTTGGATGAATAGAATCCAGCCCAGATGGCTACGCAACGGAACCTCCATCACCCTGATGAGCATGGGTGTTTCTCACATCTACTCACATCAATAAATTGATGATCATCGCAAAAAGAGAAAACCACACATATAGAACATCCAACAAACAAACAACAGGGTAAGCTAGAGTAGAAAAATAGTTTATCATACAGTACATAATATTTCACAGACCAAGATGCACATACTAGCCAATCATGTTATGACTTCTCAAACAATAGACTAAGTCTCAGACACGACTCATCTGGATACATATAATTAGTCGGATTCAACGGATGCTTGCACTTGTGGTGGATTTCCCTGCTCTACCAAGCTGCTCTCCCCCGAGCTAAGTGTTACAATGTCTCAACCCCCACACACAAGGTTAGCCCTTAATGAGTTTCAAGCCTCCTGCTACTCTCACCACAAGAGTTAGTTCGCTCTATGTGAGACTAACTACCTCCTTAGAGTGTCAAGATGCAACCTTACCTTGAATCCTTACTAAATTATATAGATGGGGCACCACCATGAACTCCCACTAACAAGGGTCATGGAATTACGTCCCGACCAACTAAGGAACCATTCTGAAATCTCACCTAGAGATTCAAAGAATTACATCCTAGCCACATACAAATCATGTTTCACCAACCAAATAGGTATTCATCATGCATGCCAATCTCATGCCATACTTTATAACAAACCTTCATTCATATCCCATATCAAATCCATACCAAACTCATCATATTCAATCTATGAACCAATCCCATAAATGCACATTATGCATTTCATGCCTTTAACATATCAATTCTCCAAAAATATAGTAAACATACAAAGACAACGAAGAAAACAAAACCTGGTGCATTCTCGCCCAACTCCTCGCTCAGGCAGAAGAGTCTCGCTCAGGTGAGCTCCCTTCGCCTAGGCGAGAGGTCGAAGAGGGAACAATGGTGCTGTCACGTTCTCTTACTTAGGCGAGACCTCCTCGCCTGAGCGAGATGGCCTCTCGCTCAAGACTAGAGCTTGTCGCCTGAGCGACAGCTCGCGCAACACCAGGGAGTTTTTTTGATAGTCTTGCTTAGGTGAGCTCCACTAGCTTGGGCGAGATTATCATATCTCCTCCACTGTTCACACAAACCAGTACACAGATTCATCCAGGACAATGTGGAATACGCATTTATATCATATTGAGCATCATATACACACCATAAACACGAAACAAAACTGAAAAATAAGCAGAACACATTTAAACTCGAAACCCTAGCTTCCCTTACCTGGAAAGTGTTAACTAAGAGCTTTGACACCCAAGTCGTGGAGCACATAAGCTCAAGGAGTAGCTTCGAGAGCTGGAAAACATTGGAACGAGTTTAAAACGAGTTCACTAAAACAAACCCTAGTTGGAAGTACGAAGAATGAACTGAATGGAGCAAGAGCATGAGTTGGAAACTGACTTACGAAGAGTAGAAAATTGGTCTGAGCTCGCTTGAAGAGAAACAATGGATGAACCCTAGCAGAGCTTTTAGGGGAAACAAGGAGAGCGTGAGAATACTATTTTCGCAAGAATGAAGAAGTGAGAGTGGTTTGGCTGCCTTAGGGGCCTTTGACACCCTATGGGCCAGCCCTTAGGCCCAATTAGGTTTGAGGCAGCCCTTAAACATAAAGACAAAAAATATTGGGCCTTACATATACTAGTTAATAATGGTAATTTATTTTTTGATTATTTCATTTATTATTTCTTTATCTATTACAAAATATATATATATATATATATATATATATATATATATATATATATATATATATATATATAAATAATAGAATTAACGTTTGTTATTTTGGTCCCTTTATCAAACTAACGCATGAAGGTTCAATGTTGGTACATCTTAAATGAAAAATATTAAAAAATAATAGACAAATTAAAAATCATATAATGGAATTATATTAAAAATTGAGAAAGAAATAAAAATACAGAAATATTTTCAAAATATTTTAAATTAAAAAAATAAAAAAAAGTATACTTTTTAATTGTTTTAATAAAATTTTACAGTTTTATAATTGAAATCTAGTATTATAGAAAAAATATTATTAAAACAATCAAAAAATGAGAAATATTGTATTACAATTGTTAGGTTGTCTATAACAAAGAAAATATAATTCAATAAAAATTTTGTATTACAATTATATTAACAAAATGAGAAATATTCCACCAAAGATAAATATTTTGAAAGCATTTCACATTAAAAAAATAGATAAGGTTATCTTTCCTACTTAATTCGATAAAGTTTTCAAGTTTTCTAATTGAAATATCGTACCAAGTTTTCTAATTGAAATATCGTACTATGAAAAAAAATAAGGTAGAAATCAGGATTTAAAAAATAAAAATAACATAATAACATAAAAAATTTATAATAAAATTATATCAAAAAATGTAAAACAAAATTAAAAAATACAGAAATATTTTCAAATTATAAATTAAAAAACAAAGCAAAGTATGTTTTTATTTAATTTGATAAGATTTAAATGATTTTTAATTGAAATCTTTTCCTATAGAAATAAAGTTAATAAAATATTAGTAAAATGATGAGTACAAATTTTTGTCCTCATCTAATTTGGGATTTAATTGAATTTTTTACTTAAAGAGTGATTTAATTAGGATTTGTGATAATGGGACTTATTGAGTTTGTGTGATAAAAATGTTGTAAAAAGTCATTTTTAGTTGCATAAATTATTCTTCAATGTTTGACAGATGAAATTAAGATTAAATTCATTTCAGGTGTGAAAATAAATTAATTAAAGTTACAAAATACTTTCAAATAACTGCTAAAATTAACAAGTTCTAGAAAAATCACTTCTACACTTTCTACATTATTTATACACTTTTTCTTCAAGTGAACCATCCAAAAACCTATTATGCACCCCTATTTTCTACTAAGCTAGCTTGAGACTCGTTCTTAACCATGAGTATTTTTTTTTTTAATTTGTGTTAAAAAAGTTAATTAATTGTTATTATAATTAAATAAATATTTTTTAACCTTGTTTAAGATTATAATTATACGTAGTTTTAAATAAAATATTTAAACGAAGAGTTTGATAATATGAAAAGTAAAATTAAATAATTAATTATGAATAGTTTTTATCAAAATAAATTAATAAAAGAACAAATAATATTTAAATAATAATTTTTTATATTAAATTGATAAATTATAAAAAATACGGTTAATAATTTCAATAATAACAAAATGATGGATTATCATAACAAAGTGATTTTTCAATGACTTTCTAGTGCTTGGATTCGAGTTTCTATGATAAGTGTATGATTGGTATGATGTGTTATTATCTTCAATTGCTTAATTGGTGGTAAAATTGAACAAATCCTTGAATGAATGTGGGATTTAGGGTTCAGGTTGGGGTCGGGAATGAATAAGCATGGATGATGTCTATGATTGGTGCGATGTTTTGTGGAAATGATGATAATATGATTAAATTATCAACCTTGGATGTTGTGTGCATGTGAAAGTATGTCAGTATGAAGGTGGGCTTTGTGATTGTGGTGTTTGAGGGTCATGATAGGTGTGATCTTTCGCCCGACGGTGCATTAGCAGTGCCAGGTGGTTATGGCTGCGGCTGAATGATTCTTTGATGTTTATAATGTTGGGCTTGAAGGACTAAGTCCACAGGTGATCTGGGATGAGCTTGATTTTAGTCACGAGCAAGGAGTTCATGATTGGTTGGACCGCATGCGAAATGTGAATGGATTAGTTCACTGGAGGTACTCTTGTTTGGGATAAGTGAGCGAGGGAGTTCATTTCATGCTCGAACTTTAGAATGCTATGAGCAAGGGAGTTCATAGTAGGAAAGGCGGGTATACGTGTCCAGGTCCGAGCAAGGAGTTCGGATGACGGGAGAGGGAGTTTGTGAAGCAGGACTACGAGCGAGATAGGCTCGTAGGTTGGATCACGAGCGAGGAGGTTCATGGAAGCACGAGAAAGTTCCATGATCAAGAATACTTGCACAAACTCATAACGGTTATGGGTGTGGGAAAGTGGTTGTTTTCTCTTAAATAACTAATTATGAGATTTTGTTTTTTGGGTGGGCTTCTTTCATATTTATTTTTTTCTATATGCATAGCTCACCCTATCTGTTTGTGTGTGGCGATGATCGGGTACCTTGTTATCCGGGAGCAGATACTGCTATAGGTGAGCCAAGAGATGCTTAGAGACAGAGTGCAGGGTCTACTTGGGAGCTTTTGAGAAGATTTTCATTTAAAGGATTTTGATGTAGTTTATAATTATGTTGAACTTTGGGTTAGTTTTGTAATAAAGTAACAGCGAGTATTTGAATTATGCTGTAATTAAAGTTCTAAATTTTTCCACGTTTTTGGAAAAGACGTGGTAATAAATGAGAAATTTATTTCGATAAATTGTTTATTTTATTTATTTAATTAATATCCTACCAGAATGTTACAGATATGGGTACAGATACGAGACAAATATTTATCCTACGTGTAGAGTACATGGTAGTTACTACTAGGGCTGACTCAAGGATAAAGCGAGTCAAGCACATGCTTTAGGCCTGAAGGATAAGAAGGCCTCAGATTTTTTTTTTTACTACTAATATTTCTTTATTAAATTATGTTTAAGAAAAAAAGGTCTCAAAATATTTTAGTAGTAATTAATATACCTTTATTAAACTAATTATAGAGTTATGTTTAAGATAAAAAAAAGGCCTAAAAAAATTATTTTATTACTAATATCGCTCTATTAAATTAATTATAAGTTTATGTTTCGAAATAAAATTTAATTAAATTATTATTAGTGTATGTTAATTTTTATTAGTAGTAAAAATGAAAATTAATGAGTTAAAATATATTTTTAGTAAATTATAATTTTGTTCACACGAAAGAGAATGATTAGCTATCTTTATTATCTTAAAATCAATCTGGATTCTATTTCCTTTTTTTTTGTCTCTCTATGACTTCTCTTACCTCTCCTTACTTTATTTTCTTCTAATAGTCTTTTTTCTAGGGTATTGGCATATTACATCGTTAAATCTCTTGAATCTCATGTTGCATGCGTGTACCAATCTTTTCATCCTCATTTCTGATTAGTATGTTTTTTCTTTTTATTTGTGTTGTTATTTTTATTCTATTTTGGATTAGAATTAGAGATGTGTTTCTTTTGCCTAGTTTTGTTTTTCGGTACTTTTAGATTTACAAAGTTTGTTTTTTCATATATCTTGAGGAGAAATTGAAGTTTTTTTACAAAACTATTAATTAGATTATGGTTTAGTCTTTTGGTGGATAATAGATTAATTGGAGCATAATTTAAATAGATTATGGTCTAGTCTTTTGGTGGATAATAGATTATGTGTCATGATCCTCCACTCACTAAACTGGCCAACCATATGCTGCCACATAATCATCATCTTCAACCTTCTTCTCTCCCATCAGAAACCCTAAGCAGCCATGGAAACCACCATTACAACGTCGATAGTAGATCCACCGCAAATCTACAACTGCACCACCATTCAGATGTAAACCACGAGCAAAGTCTTCATGTTGCGTCCACTCGAACCGCGAGCCTCCATGCGTGAGACGAACCACGCATCGCTGCATACAACAATAACGCCATAATAGATCTGCACCATTCTCCATCGTGAACCAGCGTTGCCATTAATGCATATCTCCTTGTGTTTCATTCAACATATAACCTGCACCTGCGTCAAAACGCACTGCACCTGCACATCGAAGTAGATAGTGAAACACCTGCAGAGAAAAACCATTGATAAGATGAAGCAACAATGTGAGTGCATCACCACAACTTCCTCCTTTCTTTTCGCGTAGCTGTTCTAACAACACCTGCAATAGTTTGCAAACTAGAAACGCAGTAGAAACGCATCTGCACTACACCCTAACACGAGGAATCATTGCGGACTGGCCACCACAGATTGAGTAGTGGAAGAGCGACCACCATTACAGCAAGACGCAAAACCATCATAGTACCTTCGCTATAAAAGGAGACGTTACAAATTCACCACTATGCGGTAGCAACAAGGATAGAGGTAGAAACCCTAATTTTGGGAGAGAGAAGGGAATGCCACATGTCAGTCTGTCATTGCACAATCAAAGAGTCAAATCTAGTTAAGCATTCAAAAATTGGTCAGTCTGTCATTCCGAGCCACAACTCAAGGAATGCCACGCACGTAACCCCTATTCTGAGCCACAACTCAAGGGATACGTTTTGAGCCACAACTCAAGGAACACCAATAAGCCGATCTTTAAGACATCCTAGAAGCCTTGTAGACCACGCATGATGAAGATGTGACCACCTCATCAAGTTCCAAGGAGGCCAACCCTAGGAGCATCACAAAAGGGAAGGCATTATCCTCTCTATCTTTATTTTGCATTTCTTTAGTTTCAATTTCTTGAAGTTGGTTTGTGTTGACTATTTTGAGTTGACTTGTTGACCTTGACTCAAGGGTGGACTTGTTGACCCAAGATTAGCTTAACCTTAAACCAACATGCTAATAATTTCCTTAATTTGCTTTTGTAGGAATAAGAAAGGATGAGGACCACATAGGAGACACTTGGCGTCCTAAGGAAGAGAAAGAAGGAACAAGACTTTCTAGAAGCATCTAGAAAGGGGAGGTCCACATGCCTTGGACACCAAGTCTTGCCACGTAGATGGCTTAGACGAAATTTCACCCACGTGCACCCTATGTTTTACTCTTAAGCCCTATATCAAAAGGGTTTTACTCTTTTTATGTGTTGTCCACTCTTATTTGTTTTGAATCAATCCATTCTTCTCCTCTCTAGAATCTTGGAAAGGAAACTTCACATCTAGATAGCTTGCTATCTTAATGTCTAGTGAGGATTTCCTTGGTTTTCTTAAACAATTATCACAATATTCATTAATCTTCTAAAAGGAACAAGATAATCCTACATCAACGCACATCAAAGCAAGCAAAACACCTTTGCTTCATGGTATCGCCTGGCGTAGCACACAGAGTGCCAGGCGCATCAGGCTTCCAGACCGCCAGGTGGGGAACGCGTTCCACCAGGTGCCAAGCGCCTTTAGAATCCTCTGCTTGAAGTGATCGCTTGGCGGATCAACCATTGCCGCCAAGCGCCTCGTCTCGTTGACACTCTCTGAACAACAGCTATTGCTTGGCGGTTCCAATCCTATCGCTAGGCGTTGCACCAGTAATGCCTGGTTTATTGGTTTGGCACACTCTCCATAGGGACCAAACACCCGTAGCGAACGACACCAAGTTTAATCAAACCAACTTCCAGGTGACTTAACCTTACTACCAATCCTTCTACTATCATTTAAATTCATGACCCAAGATTACCATTAAGTGAACTTGATCAAGTTCAACATTACCATATCATAACATACCACTGTTAACTTTATACGTCATTTACTATATCCACTTACTCCAAATATTACCTAATGATGAAGGATTGACCCCAACCAAGGATGGAGGCACATGCTTAAGAAGACTAAGCATGTTTAGAAAGGAAGTTCACTAATCCTTCATCCCTTTCATTTGTGTTTGTTATTTTTGATTCCCTAAGT
>Ga0214545_1005126_pt1 | contig 24004 bp, 19 predicted proteins | sample CNSS4metaG_FD_160064 | JGI IMG/M metagenome (GOLD analysis project Ga0214545, IMG submission 160064) | Root nodule microbial communities from cowpea collected in UCLA plant growth center, Los Angeles, California, USA - CNSS4 | ecosystem: Host-associated > Plants > Roots > Nodule | place: USA...
CCTATGTTCACACATCATGGAAATTATATCTTGTATAACTTTTTTTTTTTTCACGTACACGTAACCCATAATCTTTTTATAGTAATATCTATACAAGGAGCAAGTAAATGATATAAAAATATGAACAACTCACAAAAAAATTACTTTTTTTTTTATTATACGAGGATATATTTGTTAACATGAAATGTTTATACTACTTTGGTGACGATTATAAGCGGTTCGTTCTGGTAGTAAAGAACCCAAAATGGATGAATAACTCGGAATGAATATCCAAAAGTTCTTGGTATTTTACTGAAGTGTTAAATAAGGAACGGCTGCTGCTTCTGCTAGTTAGCTACTATTCCCTTCCTTATTTTACACGTTCCAGAAACCACTTGTTATCAATTCATTTATTTTTGGTCGGAGAGTTCCGCGGGTTTCTTTAACTATACTGTACGAAGTACGTGCTGGTTGCCCTCAAGCGATATTTACCTAAATTCAATCAAATCTGTAAATGAAGTGAGAAAAAAAAATGTTCAGTAAACGAACAATTTTTATTAAACCAAACAACTTATTCAAATGAACATTAATTTTAACTTTTTTAAAATCTGAAACAATTTAAATTCATTTTAACCGGATTATACTAAAATTGAAAAATGTAAATTTGAAACGGAAATCCATTTATTAAAAATGTATTTAAATGATTTTGGATGGGCCCCGAATTGAAATATTTGGAGTTGTTCACTTGTCATCGAGAATTTAATGAAGGCGTGTCTTCCCTGTTCGGGTGTCGGTTTTTGAAGTTGTCGGTCTAAAATTGTGTTATTTGTAGGGAGCGCAGTTGGATGCAGACCGAAACTCTGTTTTTGTAATAAGAAGTGCGTTCTCTCACGTAACTATTCTTAATTAATTATATTTAGATTGTAATGACAAGAAACTTACAGGGTCATCCAATATTATGAGGATTTGCATGCGTCATAATGAAATTTACTCTATCCTTGTGGAGATTTACTTTGTTCCATCAAATCCATTTAAATTCCAATTTATTGATCAAACTGAATCGATTATTTTTAGTTTGTGCTTTTCTTAGGCTGTTTTTGACCCAAGTCAAAAGCAAACAAAATTTGTAAAAATAAACCATGGGTGCTTCTCGTGGCTTCATCAATGAGACAAGTTGGTGCAGCCATTGAATTTTTAAAGGCATTTTAGATGGGGAAAACAGGTGAAGTTCATAAAATGTCAATAATTTAGCTTATAATAGGCTTGTTCAAAATTGTTTTTCCTGTATGGCCATCGCTATCTCTAGCTAAACCATAGGTATAGGCCAACTCTAGTTAGACCATGACTCAAGGGCAGGTTGTTCACCATAGACGGAAGATTTTTTGGGTTATTGATGTGGTAATTTCTCTGAATTGTTTTAAGGTAGCTTGCAATCGAATGGCTTCCGCGTTAGTTCCAATTAAATTTTGTCTCCACAATTAAGGAGATCTCCATCAGGATGTAGGTCAGGCAGCCGCACCAAAACTGAATCGATAAGTTAAAAGTAAATTAAAAATAAATTAAAGTAATACAAGTGAGTAATCAAGTTTAAAAAATAATTAGACCATGATTAAGAAAACTCATGGACCCATGTTAAAAACTATAAATAGAAGGCCAAAATAAGTTAGTGAAGACTTTTACTTCGCATTTATTACAGTTAGGGCTGGGCAAAATAAACCAAACTGCACTGTACTACTAAAAACTGCATTGAACTAAAAAACAATTCACATGAACTGCACTGAACTAAAAAACAGTTCAGACGAACTGAACTGAACTGTTTTTCTTAAAAATAAACTAGACTGAACTACACTGCACTAAACTACATTTCACTATAATATGAACTGAACTGTTATAAACTGAATTGTTTTATAAACTGCACTACGTCAGAACTGAACTGCACTATTTTTGAACTGAACTGCACTATTTTTTTAACTGAACTGCACTATTTTTTAACTAAACTATACTGTTCTTGAACTGAACTGCACTAATTTTTAACTTAACTCACTATTTTTGAACCGTTTTTGAATCGAATTGCACTGATTTTGAATAAACTTCACTATTTTTGAACCGAATTGTACTATTTTTGAACCGAATTGTACTATTTTTGAACCGAATTGCATTAATTTTGAACTGAATTGTATTATTTTTGAACTGAATTACACTATTTTTGAACTGAATTACACTATTTTGAACTGAATTCGTGTGTACGTACGAGTGAGTCTACTAGTAATACTTGAAAGTGTTTAGAAAACTACAAAATCCTACACAACATGATAAATTTCGTATTTCATAATTCTTATTGAAAATAAGCATAATATTTCAATACATCAAAATCAAAATATTAATATATCTTAATACATAAGTTTATGTAATTAAAATATATTTATCGAACTAAAAATTAATAAAATATATTTACTTTTATAATTTTATATATTTTTATTTTATGTAACTAAAACTAAATCGGAAATTAAATATAAAAATATGACTTAAATTTATATTTTTACATTTTTCTTAAAAACATAATATATTTACAATTCTGTTTCTATATATAACATACTTATATATTTATAAGTGTATTATTAATTTTATACAAATAAAAATTAATTTTATTATATTTATTTTGTAAATAAATTTGAATTCTCGCTAATAGTGATAATTCTTTTATAAACAACCTTTTAAAAATATATTATTATTACTTGTTTATTTTTATTGTTGCTGAATTCATTTATTTATAGTTAGAGTATACTTATATTTATATTCTTCTATAATAATTCTATATGTCATTTCTTGACAACTTAATTAATTGTTCACAACATTAACATAGTAAATTAAATATAAGTTAAACAATGTATTAACAAAATTAATTTGTGAAAGAATATTACTATTTCCAAATATCAATTTCTTTAAAAACAAAAATATTATTCATACAAAATATAACAATTAAAATTTAGTAATATTAAACTAGAAGAAAGAAAAATCCATTTAAAATTCACGTATATCAAACCAAATTGATGGAAAAGAAATAGCTAAATTCGGGTGGTAGATAATCCATTGTAATTGAGATTGTGGTTTAGTTAGGTATATAAAAAATAAATTTGGATAATATTGAAAAAAGAAAAATATTCAGTTTATGCTATAGTTTACAGGCTGCTGGGCTCATGTGGGTAATTGAGTTTCCATGAGAATCAAGTGACAACAATAAGAATAGGTTCCACTTACAGCACTAGAAAATTAAAGAAAGAGTTCAGTGCAGTTATGTGAGTAGTTAACTATTATAAGTTCAGTTTTTCAAAACTTAAACTAATAAATAGTATAATTCAGTTTTCCTATTAATAGTTCAGTTAGTTTTAGCTTAATATAGTTCAACTAACTATAGTACAGTATGGTTAAGTTACTTTTGCCCAACCCTAATTACAGTATTAATTGTACTTTCTCAAATGGAAGCAAAGGAAGGAAGCGAAAGGAAGGGAACGAAAAAAACGTTAAAGTGTTAAACAAAAGGACTCGAAACGTTAAAGTGTTAAACAAAAGGACTCGAAGACAATTTGAATGTTAAAAGATAAGTGTTTAAGAATAATTTGAGTGTTAAAAGATAAGTACTTAGTATCCAAAACAATTTTAAAAACTCTATTTACATTGTTGTACCTGAAAGAGTTTTAAAAATTCTATATTTACATTGTTGTTTGAGTTAGGTCTTTTTAATTTAATGGGATTGATTATTCTAGAAAATATAATAAAAATAATGATTTTATTATAACTGTGTAAAATTTTATTATGATTTTTAAACATTATATATTTACTGGTTTGTTAACCTATTCATTAACATCACTGAAGGAAAATACCTTTTCAGCATATCTCACACACACATCAAATGACTACTTACTAATTATGCAAAAGTGAATTGTGAGTTTTCAACCAACTTAAATTCATATTCTTACTTTTCACCCAATTTCCTTTGCATTTTGATTTACTTTTCCAACTCCTTATTCCCAAAGCATTCTCTTCTTTGTCCATTTTCTTCTTAACTGCTTTACTGAAGTAAAGTTTGATATTACCTTTCTAAATTTGTGAGGAAAAAAATTACTTGTTGTGGACAAACTTTTACATTCACTTTCTCAAAACATGTCTTCACTTGACATATATTACATCATAGTAGGCCTAGAAACCCAACATACCAACTAACTTCACCACCCCTGCAACATTGTTCCAGGTTCAATATGTTCATCTCTGAATAAGATCAGAACTTGCTGATAAAATCAACAATGTGTCGGTTGATTTCCTCAGCTGCTTCTAGATTGTTGAAGTGAGCAACATCTTTCTGCACAATCACTTCTTCTAAATTTGGCACATCTTCTTTGAAACCTCCACCATGGATATATTCCTTGACGTTTCGTGAGGTGTATACCATGTCCAACTCACCTGTGATGAACTTTACTGGCACTTGCACTTTCACCCCACTCCATGGTGCTGTCAGCTCCCAGTTTCTGTAAGCAACATACACTTAATTAATTACTTCTCTTTCTCATAATTTTTCACCGAAAAGAAAAACATAGATTAATTACAAGTTCATATTTCTGTAATAGTTCAAGGCTCCCGTGAAGCCCGTTTTCTGATATTTGGAAACATAATAGGCAAGATCATGTTCTGGGAGCCAAGAGGGTAAGGAGTTAGTCATATCTGGATTGAACCCACTTCCATACTCTCCCTTGGGAAAGATTGGAGGACCAGGTTTGCGAGTTGTGAGCAAGTTTTTCAGCACATACTCAGTCCCAACTTCAGCCATCTGAGCCTCCATTTCGCCTGGTTTCTGTCACAAGTTCTAAAGTTTCACACAGAAACAAAAAAAAAAAAACAAAACAAAAAATGATTTTTTTCATAAACAAGGAAAATGAGAGTTTAAGAAACCTGAAATCTGCAGATGTAGTAGTCGTCTCCATACATAGCATGCATGGCATCGACGGTTCTGACGTTGGGGTCTCTGTGGAGTAAAGGTTCACTGAGGCAGACATAGGCCTTGACTGTGTCGGGGCGAAACATGCAGAGATACCAACCTATGATGGCTCCCCAGTCATGAGCCACAAGGAAGACCTGGTCCACACCCAGAAGCTCTATAAGCGCAACCAAATCACTCACTATGTGAAAGCAGGTGTAGCTGCTGACTGAAGAGGGGGCATCTGAGTCACCGAAGCCACGAAGATCTGGTGCAATAGCGCGATATCCGACCGAAGAAAGAGCCAGAATGTGGTGGTGCCAAGAGTGCCAGAGTTGAGGGAAGCCGTGGAGAAACAACACCACAGGGCCTTCTCCTTTCTCTGCTATGTGCATTTTCATGCCATTTACTTCCACTTCTCTGTGCTCTATTCCCTCCATCTCTCTCTTTTGCAGATAAGTAACTTCCACGATTGCCACGCTGTTCATTTATAAACTTACATTTTTTCTGGTTTACAGAGACCTTCGATGATAATCTACATGCTGTTCTCACTATTTTCTTTTTACGATCATAATACTATTAAATTTAATATTTAATTTTATTGACAATTATTCTTAAACTTATTTTATACCTAGATGATTAATAAATGAAAAGGAAAAGAAAATAATCGTAGTAGAGTTTTCAATTTTTAACCGAATTACGATGTATGATATTCATATATAATTTATAAACTAAAATAATTAATAAAGTTTTGATTAAATAATGAACATACTTTAAAGTTGCTTTCAGCAGATATTTCAAGGTACGACCATCGATATGATTAAGTTAAAATAAAGTTGGATTCTTGGATCTTCTTTTCAAATGACACGTAAGTTCTTCCCATGCAAGAATGTTTCACGTGTCAATGTAAAAATGTAAGATCTGAAACATTTCAATCTTCTATCTCATCCACACGATATTTGGATGTATCTCATCCAAAGTCCATGAAAAGGTGGAAAAAAAAAAAGTTGAAAGCACTTATTTAATAACATGTCAACCTATAATAGCTCATAGCTCTTAATAGAAAGAGAAAATATAGAAGAGGCTAATTTATGGAATACAGAATTTTAATTGTTCTATAAATATTTTAATTCAAACTTGTTATATTAGAAATTGTTTAATTTTTTACGGGACCTTCGTTAAACTTTTTTATAGACATTAATATTAATTAACCAGCTTGACTTGTTCAATAAATGTAGACCTAAGTTTTGAACCTAAATTAGATATATGAACATTTTTAGCTCAAATGATGTTAACTCAATCTAAGCTTGGTTAAAAAAATTGCAAACTAGCCTTGAGCTTTGTTAAATTTGAGCTTTTGCTCAACTACCCTCCATTTATAAAAGTACTAGGAAAGTTTGATAGTATTATTTTCTTATAAAAAATTATTTGTTGACAAACATTTTTTTTTAATAATTTGATAAAATTTTTATAAATAAAATTAAATAAATGATTTTTTTAATCTTTTAATCAAAATAAAGTAATAAAATAATATCTTTTTTATCTATAGGGGTAATTTATCAAATTTTGTTAAAAATTTATTTATTAAAATATCATTATCATTTACTTAAATCGCTATTTGACAATGATATTATTTTATTTTAAAATTTTATTTGTTAAATGTAATATTTACTATTAAAAAGAATGATAAAGTGAAAGTAAGAGAAAAAATAGGCCTTAAAGTGTTTTTTTTTTTTTTGTTATTAAATGAACTTACTCGCTTTCGATAAAATATTGTACTTGAGTTTTAAATTCTGAAAACGAATTAAACATCTGGACCTTGTTAGCGTGGTTTGGGCTTAGCCATCATAAGTCCAATTTGAATCTGAGCCTTTTGGGTTGGCTGATTATAGACATAATCAATTACAACATTATTTGCGTATTACATCGTTTTTATTTTTCTAATTAGATACTAAATTCTTCTTCTAATCCATAAACTTTAAATTGCTCATAATTTTCTATTTGTATATGTGGAACAGTTGGGGCTGGCGTGAAAACTTTCGTTAAATTTTATTTCATAATATACATGCAGCAAACATGAATTTTCCATTGTAATAACAATACTATAAATAAAAACTGAGATTGGAAGCCAAAATGACTTAAATTAAAGTTACATTTAAAATCCGTTAGATTTTTCTGATATTATAAATCTCAAAGTATCAATCAAATACGCAATCCAGTACGTAATTGAATTTATAAAATATGGAATTAATTTGCAGATGATATGAAAGACAAGACAATAATACAACTTAGCTAACATACCAATAATAATTAAGTAGGGTTTTTAGGTTAGTCTTCAAACTATCTATGTTTCATCGTCATTAAATAAATTTTTAAACTAGTTATTCATTTGAACCACAAATTTATTGACCGACAGTTTAGCTATTTTAAAATTAGATTCTAATTTAGTCTATAAATATAAATACTCATTATTTTAATCTTTAAAAATATGTTTTCTCATAATAATAAATAAATATTTTAAATTATTGACAATTTACTACTGTTTCTGCCATTTCTTTTTATCGACCTTTTAACTTGTATACAAAAAATAAAAGATATAATAAATTTACTACAAAATATTTCATTCGCATGGAGACATTTTAATCATTATTTGGTTTTTGTTTTGGAACTAAATAATATCTAATAAGTACTATGTAATAATGTATTCAAACATTTCAAAATTACGTAAATATTTTTTCAATATACAAATAACTAATTGACTTTTAACCCTATATCCTCCAACATTTTCAAGACAAGCTTGAAAATTTTATTTAGTTATTACAAAGGGGCAGAAACGGTTACTGGATGTGGGTTTATATCGAAATAAAGTGCATGAACCTTAACTACGAAAACCTTTTGGCTCTATAACAGCATGAATCTGCGACAGTGTTTCAGGTTGTTTTTGCATCGGCATGCTTCTTGATAAAATCGTATATGTGATCATTGACTTCCTCGGCAGCTTCTTGATTATTGAAATGAGATACTCCTTTCAACACAATCACTTCTTCTAGATTTGGCACATCTTGTTTGAAACCTCCACCGTGGATATACTCCTTCAAGTTCAGCGACGTGTATACCGAGTCCAAGTCTCCGGTGATGAACTTTACCGGAACCTTGATTTGCGCTCCACTCCACGGTGACGTCAGCTCCCAGTTTCTGCAAAATATACACACAACTTTTTAACCAACTTTCCCGATAAAGAAACATGATTTATATATAGCAGCGGAAAATCAAGAATTTACGTGTCAAAATTTCTGTAGTAGTTCAAGCTTCCGGTGAAACCCGTTTTGTTGAATTTGGAGACAAAGTAATCAAGATCATCTTGTGTGAGCCAGGAGGGTAAGGTATCAGGCATATCTGGATTGAATCCAGTTCCAAATTCTCCCTTGGGAAAGATTGGAGGACCAGGTGTTCGATTTGTAAGGTTGTTTTTCAGAACATACTCAGTGCCAACTTCAGCCATCTGAGCCTCCATTTCTCCTGGTTTCTGTCACAAGTTTTAAGCACAAATATTACCATCACACAACTCAAAATCATTCCTTAATTTTACATAAACAAATATATTTCATGAAAATCTGACAAATTGTAAGGAAAATAACCTGAAATCTGCAGATGTAGTAGTCGTCTCCGTACATAGCACGCATGGCATCGACGGTTCTCACGTTGGGGTCTCTGTGGAGTAAAGGGACACTGAGACAGACATAGGCTTTGACTCTGTCGGGGCGAAACATGCAGAGGTACCAACCTATGATGGCTCCCCAGTCATGAGCCACAAGGAACACCTGGTCCACGCCCAGAAGGTCTATAAGCGCAACCAAATCACCAACTATGTGAAAGCATGTGTAGCTGCTGATCGAAGCTGGTGCCTCTGTGTCACCGTAGCCACGTAGGTCTGGTGCGACAGCGTGGTATCCTTGGGCGCTGAGAGCCAGAATCTGGTGGCGCCATGAGTACCAGAGCTCAGGGAAGCCATGAACGAACAACACCACAGGGCCCTCTCCTTTCTCTGCTACATGCATTTTTATGCCATTCACTTCCACTCTTCTGTGTACTATCTCTTCCATCTCACTATCACTCCTTGGGTTCGTTCTTCCCTTATTCTAATCTCAAAATGTTTTTCGTCTTCTACCAAAGTTCTGGGTACTTGATTTATGATCCAAACGAAGGAAATGGCTATGTATCTAAGTATCTTGATTGTTACTGCAATGCTAAATATGTATATATGCTAATACTGGTTATTGTTTGCTTCTTTATTTTATTAGAAAGAAGTTATCAATTTAAGTTTGAATTACAATGGTTTGGTTTCTATATATTTGATTAGTTTATAATAATATATTTGATCACGAACAAACCATTGAATTAGTTGACGCGAGCCTCTTCAACCTCTTTAATTAGAGTAATAATGCTGGCTGCTGTGAATACTGTTGCATTTTCTTTGTTTGATTGAGCTTTCACCTGCCACATTATTCGTTTTATCTTTTCTTTCTATGCCTTGACTTTGCGTTTTTTTGTTGAATTTGGCGTAATTCAAAATCATTGAGACCGATTCCATCTTGTTGGATTTTAATATCAGTGGTTTGAAACTGCAATTATTTCATTCTCGAATTTTGTTTTAAGTGTAACACGTTATTCACGTATAGGGTGATTTTGGCATATATCCAGTGTTTAACCAAAAGTTAAGAATGTGACACTATCTTTAAAAAAAAATTAAATAATAGATTTACGAGTCTTTTATATGAATATCCTATTTTTATCGAGTATGAAACTTAAGACTTTACATTTGTTAACATGATATCCAATAAATTTACAAAGTAAATAAAAGGTGAGGTCGAAAGAGATCGACTAGAGAAATTGATACTATGAAATGTTTAAGAAAAAATATGGATCAATTAAGTTTAATTATTTATAAAATATTTATTTTCTTAATATCATTACAAAAAATTGTGTAAATTATAAATTGTTAGATTTTTTATTAGTGAATAATTTAATAGTTCAGCAGTAAAATAATATCCCTAGTTTTACGAGATTCTTTTTCTGTTTCTTGACTAAGTCTTTTGTTAGTGGTTAGAAGCAGCAGGCTTATTTTTCGCTTTTCAGTTTTTGTCATGTATAACTATTTAATAGTCATGAATAGTTCAATAAAACATAAAGTACTTTTTTCTAGTATTTTCTCTCTGCTATGCTACTTTACATTTGACACCAGAGCCTCATCACGAGGCCTGATTTTCAAAAAAGGGGAAGAAAGCAGCAACTTTCTATGCAAGGAGTGAGTCAAAAATGTCATTAGAAAATTCATTTGTCCAACCATCAATTCCTAAATTTGATGGACACTATGATCATTAGGAAATGTTGATGGAAAATTTCCTCCGATCAAAAGAGTATCGGGGATTAGTGGAGAATGAGATTTCTGTAGCAGCAGAAGGCACTGTGCTAACAAAATGACAAAGAAAACTCTTGGAAGAACAGAAGCTGAAGGATTTGAAGGCAAAGAACTATTTGTTCCAGGCTTTAGATCCTCCAATTCTTGAAACAATTCTCAACAAAGACACAGCTAAAAGTATTTGGGATTCGATGAAGCAAAAATTCCAAGGTACAACAAGGGTTAAGAATCCACGATTGCAGGCTCTTCGAAGGAAATTTGAGCAACTTGAGATGAAAGAAGGTGAATCTGAGTATTTTGGGCGAACTCTTGCCATTGCAAACAAAATTAAAGCAAATGGTGGGGTCAAGGTAGATGCCGAAGTAGTCTCTAAGATATTGTGATCCATGACTCGTAAGTTTAACTATGTGGTCTGCACAATAGAAGAGTCTGAAGACACGAGCAGCCTGTGTGTGCATGAATTGCATATCAACAAGGATTCTATGGTTGAAGAAGCACAAGCCTAGAAAGTATCCTCTGGATATCAATCTGGTGGACACAGACGTGGTAGAGGAAACTTTAGAGGACACAGCAGGGGACGAAGCATGTCGTACATTGACAAATCTATAATAGAATGTTTCAATTGTCATAAATTGGGATATTTTCAATGGGAGTGTCAAAGAAAAGAGTCAAACTATGTCGAAACACAAGACGATATGTTGCTCATGGTGTATTCGGAAGGAGTTTCAACCACCAAAAGGGACACTTGGTTTCTTGATTTTGGGTGTAGTAATCATATGTGTGGAAAGAAGGATTACTTCATAGATTTTGATGACAATTACAAGAATAATGTAAAGTTAGACAATGGTTCTAGTTTGGCTGTGATTGGACAACTACAAGAGAATGGGTTGTCATTTGTATTTAAGCATGAGCAGTGCAAAGTCTATCATCCTGAAAGGGTTTTGATTAAGCAGATAAAAATGTCTTCAAATCAGATGTACATGTTTGATGCTATATGTCAGCCAATAAAATCAACTTGCTTTACCACAATTACGAGGACTTGGTGCAACTTTGGCATTGTAGATATGGGCACTTGAGCTTCAAGGGTTTACAAATTTTAGAACATAAGAGAATGGTGAATGGGCTACCCAAGATCAAATCTCCTTTGAAGCTATGCAAGGACTGTCTTGTGGGAAAGCATCATAGGGAACCTTTTCCAAAGCAAAGTAGTTGGACAGCCTCACAAATTCTTCAACTAATTCATTCTGATATATGTGGGCCAATCAATCTCATCTCCAACAGCAAAAAGAGGTATATGCTTACTTTTATTGATGATTTTAGTAGAAAGACATGGGTTTTTTTTTTTAATTGAAAAATTCAAAGCTCTTGTGTTTTCATGTGTTTTAAGACCCGTGTAGAAAAGGAAACATCTTTGTCAATTAAAGGTTTGTGCACAAATCATGGTGGAGAATTTACATCACATGCATTCAAAAAATTTTGTGATGAGCAAGAGATACAAAGAACAACTAACAACTGCCTATACACCATAGCAGAACGGAGTTGTTGAACGCAAAAATCGAACAATAATGAACCTAGTTCGCAGCATGCTATCTAAAAGGAATACTCCAAAATCTTTTTTGCCAGAGGCTGTAAATTGGGCAGTGCATGTTTTGAATCGCAGTCCAACTTTGGTAGTGAAGAATGCAACACCTGAAGAGGCATGGAGTGGAGTTAAGACTTATGTTGATCACTTTAGAATTTTTGGTTGTGTCTCTCATGTTCATGTGCCTAACAAAACAAGAACCAAGCTTGATGATAAAAGTCTAAATTGTGTCTTACTTGGAGTTAGTGAAGAAGCGAAAGCTTACAGACTTTATTATCCAATTTCTAAAAGGATTATAATTAGCAAAGATGTAGTTTTTGAGGAAAATGAAAGATGGGTTTGGGATAAAAAATATCAAAAGGATATTGCTTGTGATCTGGAATGGGGTGATGATGAAAAGGAGGAAGTTCATGAAACATTAGAGTTGGACACGGAAACCACATCATCAGAAGGCCACCAACATGGATGAGAGATTATGAGACAGGAGAATGATTGTTTGATGAAGATGAAATGCATTTTGTTTGGTTTGTTGCTACTAATCCTATTTTTTATGAAGATGCAGTAAAAAGTGCAAATTGGAGAATAGTAATGGATGTCGAAATGGAAGCTATAGAAAAGAATGGGACTTGGGAGTTGATGGAATTGCCTAATGGAGCTAAAATGGTTGGCGTAAAATAGGTGTACAAGACCAAATTGAACGAAAAAGGAGAAGTGGATAAGCATAAGGTGCGTCTTGTGGTCAAGGGCTATGCGCAACAATATGGCATAGACTATACTGAGGTCTTTGCTCTTGTGGCACGCATGGAAACTTAACCCTTGTTACTTTCGCAACACAAAAAGGTTGGAATGTTTATCAACTTGATATAAAATTTGCATTCTTACATGTTGTGTTGAATGAAGATGTGTTTGTAGAGCAACCTTGTGGCTATATACAGAAAGGAAAAGAACATATGGTGTACAAGCTAAGCAAAGCATTTTACGGGCTTAAACAAGCCCCCCGTGCCTGGTACAGCCGTATAGAAGCCTACTTCAAAAAGGAAGGGTTCAAAAAATGTGATTATGAACACACTCTCTTCATCAAAGCTAACAACTCTGGCAACATAATAATTATAATTTTGTATGTTGATGATCTTCTTTTTACTGGAAATGATGAATTGATGTTTAGAGAATTCAAAAAATCCATGGAAAGAGAGTTCAACATGACTGGTCTTGGTAAAATGAGATACTTTTTAGGACTTGAAGTCATACAAAGATCATATGGGATTTTGGTTGGCCAAAAGAAGTATGCCATGGAAATTTTGAAGAGATTCAAAATGGATCAAAGCAATTCAGTTCAGAATCCTATTGTTCCTGGTTTCAAGCCGACAAAAGACGAAGAAGGAGCTAAAGTTGACAAGACTTATTTCAAACAAGTCATGGGATGTTTGATGTATATTATGTCAACCAGACCAGATATGGTATTTTCAGTAAGTCTTCTCAGCAGGTACATGGAAAACCCAACTGAGTTGCATTTGCAATTGGCAAAAAGAGTTCTCAAGTATCTGAAGGGAACTTTTCAGCTTAGGATCTTTTATAAGAAGGGAGGAGATGATGAAATTGTTGCCTACACAGATAGCGATTACGCTGGAGATTTGGAAGATCGTAGAAGCACATCCAGGTATGTTTTCTTGTTGTGTTCTGGAGTTGTATCTTGATCATCTAAAAAACAACATGTGGTAAGTTTGTCAACCATTGAAGCTAAATTTATTGTTGTTGCTTCATGTGCATGTCAAGCGATATGGTTGAAAAGACTCTTACAAAAGATGGATGGAAAAAAAGATGAAGCTATGGTCATTCACTGTGATAGTAGTTTTCTATCAAGTTATCAAAAAATCCAATGATGCATGGTCGTAGCAAGCACATTGATGTGCGTTTTCACTTCCTCCGAGAACTCACTCAAACTGGTGTAGTGGAACTGGTTCATTGCAACACCACCCAACAACTTGCAAATGTAATGACAAAGCCTCTGAAGTTGGATGATTTTCTGAAGTTTCGAGCCCTACTAGGAGTTTGTGCTGAGAATACCATAAATTAAATGCTAAGTGCTAAAAACATTTAGTTTAAGGGAGGAATTGTTAGGTTTTTTAGTGAATAATTTAATAGTTCTGCAGTAAAATAATATCCCTAGTTTTACGGGATTCTTTTTCTGTTTCTTGACTAAGAGTTTTGTTTTGGTTAGATTTTCATATATTTCGACGGTTGGAACTGTCACAACTTATACCAATGGTTGTTTTGAAAAACATCAAAATCTAGTCACCACAATGTAAAATGTAGTCATTTTGTCGCACTTTTAAATGTCACTGTTATCATAATATGGTGTTTTTAATTTTCGTAATTCAAATATTAGTATTTATAATTATAGACTTCGATTTATAATTTCACATAGCTGAACTAAATTTGATCATCCATTTATGAGTGATTAGTAGACGAGGGTCAAGTCGGTCGACTCGGGTCGAAGGTCAAGCTAGGTTGGTCCAAGCTGAAGGTTGAGCCAACTTGACCCGGGTAGAAGGTCGAATCGGACTGAAAATCGAGTTAAACCAAAATCAAGATAACTCGTATTGAATTGAAGGTTGAACTAAGTTAAATTACACTCAAAGTTGAAGTTGAGTTTGCCACAAAATAGAAATTAAATTGTTTTTATCAAAATAAGAAAATTTAAATTTCAAATATTTCAATTACTTCATCCAACATAATTATTTAAAAAAATGAAGAGAATTTAATTGCGAGTAATTCAATTACTAGATATTTTAATTTTTTGGAATCGTTGAAATCCTTCTTCCAAATACAAGCTCAGGGTATTTTTTTTTTAATAGGTTTGTGGGATACGTCAAACACTAATTTTAAAAATTTAGGTAGCTTGGCTGAACTTTCCTCTGTAAAAAATATGAGTGAAGATAAGTTGGTTTTGAACTATGCACCATAATTTTACTTTTGTTCACACCATACCCAAAGTGGCTTCTTCGGACTTAGAGAGGCCAATTTGCTGGTTTCCTCGAAATGTTTGGTGGAAGGCATAAAAACCTTGTTTTGATTTAGATTGGCATGTCCATGTTATCACAACCAAGCAAATTGAATATCTTATTCAGATAAGTGGGGTAGCCTAATATTTTGAGAATTGTTCTTTTCAAAATGAGGAAAATTTGAATAGTAAAACTCTTAAAATCTCAAATACTTTATAATTGTATATTCAAGCATACTCTTACATAAATAAATCATCTATTTGACCCTTTGTTGTGCTTTTCATGAGTCGTTAAAAGTTTTTTCGGTTGTTTATATTTGTTTGTGGGACTTGAGATTGATACTTTATTCTTTAAGCTATTTTTTATTTAGGTATCCTTATTTTGCTTATCTTTCTATAGTAATCACAACAAGACTTTGCTTATGAACAAACATTAATTTTTTAAAATTAATGATACATCACCCTTGTTTTCCCCCCAACATTTTAAATTGTCATTGGATTCATCGCGGTAATCAGAATCAAATTTAGTAACAAGATAACCAAAACCAGGAGCAGTTACTACACCAATACTTCATGCAAGCAAGCAAATCCAACCTTCCATTAAGTTCAGAGTAGAAGGATTGATTACACTTGATGTAGCAGCAAACTGCAAATTTTATTCTAACGAAAAACACCCTTTTGTAATGGCACAATCATGATTATACGAATAAACCAGCCAGTAGTAACATAGATCAACGGTGACGAAATTATTTAACTGAACTAACTCAAAGTGAATTAAGAAAGCTGAAAACATCAGAACTTCTTGATAAATTCATAAATGTGATTGCTGACATCTTCTGCAGCTTCTTGGTTGTTGAAGTGAGCAACCCCTTCCTGCACAACCACTTCCTCCAAATATGGCACATCTCTCTTGAAAGCACCACTGTCTATGTAGTCTTTCGTCCCTAGTGAGGTGTATACAACATCCAAATCACCAGTAATGAACTTCACCGGAACTTTCACTTGTGCTCCAGTCCATGCTGCTGTGAGCTCCCAATTGCTGCAAACATAACACACATGAATACAATAACGTTTGAACCAATAAAAGCCACAAATTTCATAGTTATCCATGGACAATGTAGCTTCTTCCACTTTGGAACATTCCTCCACATATGTTAGAAAAAACAACCTTAGGAACTTACAGGTTGAGATTTCTGTAGTAGTTGAGGCCTCCAGTTAGGCCTGTTTTTGCAAACTTAGAAGCATAATAATTGACATCTTCCTGTGAGAGCCAAGATGGAAGGGGCTTTGAGGGAAGAGACCCTGAAGGAAGGGTAACCCCTTCTTTGGGGAGGATTGGTGGTCCAGGTCTACGACTCGTAAGCATGTTCTTTATTGCTTCTCCAATGTTATTACTGCCATACAGAGCTTCTGCTTTGCCTGGCTCCTGCCACACCAATTAGGTACAACAAACGTATCACAACAACCACCATAGTATCACAATCACTCACTGTTCTTTCTTTCAATGTCATAGTCTACACAACAACTGCTTCATATGGTAACATGCTATTTTTAAACTCTAGCAACTTTAAAAAACATTTTGCTTTTTCCTCTGTGTCTGTTTTCTTCTTGGTTTCTATTGTCTGAATTAAATGGGATGTTGAAGCAACATAGTTTGGAACCCTGGAAAACAGATACAGACCAACAACAAATCGGATGTTGAAGCTAAAACTAAAATTCTGCAAGAAGCAAATTGTTTAAGGAAAATCATCAAGAGATAATCAATTATCACTCACTTAGATTTTTTTTATAACAATTGGAATTTCAAGAAAATTCGTACAATTTGAAACTCGAGGAGCCCCAACAGCAATTAAGAAACCCCACCTAACTTTTGTACTTTGGAGTATCCTAAAGAATGAGAGGTTGAATTAAAGCAGGAACCAGAAAAGATGAGCGCAGTAGAACAGTGGATTTAAAAGAGAAGAAACCATAAATAGGAATAAGAAAGAAACATAAGAAAAGAGGCATTATTATGGGAAAAATGAAGAAGGAGGAGGAAGCACCTGGAATCTGCAGATGTAGTAGTCATCCCCGTAGAGGGCCCGCATGGCATCAACGGGCCTGACTTTTGGGTTTCTGGGCATGAAAGGGACGCTGAGACAAACATAGGCCTTGATTCTCTCCGGTCGAAACAAACATAGGTACCATCCTACGATGGCGCCCCAATCATGTGCGACGAGGAAGACTTGATCCACACCAAGTGAGTCTATGAGTGCCACGATGTCACCGACGAGGTGCATGATGGTGTAGCTGCTCACTGAAGATGGGACATCGGTGTCTCCGTAGCCACGTAGATCAGGGGCGACGGCGCGGTACCCCCGGGAGCTGAGAGCCAGAATCTGGTGGCGCCAGCAGTACCAGAGCTCGGGGAAGCCATGGATGAACAACACCACTGGACCCTCTCCTTTCTCTGCTACATGCATTTTTATGCCATTCACTTCCACCGTTCTGTGTTCTATGCCTTCCATCTCTTCTCTTCTCTTCTTCCTGTGGTACTGTAAGAGTTTGATGCGAATTTCTCAGTCTATTCTGGCCTTATTAAATAGATAGGGTTGACGAATTTTAATCCAAAGCCTTCACTTTTTTCACTGTAGCTGCATTTGTGTAACGATTCATTTGATATATATATTAATTAGATTTTGACATAGAGTTTGTCTTTTTCCAGAGGACTTGAAGGTAGGAATTATACTGTTTGGATTCAGAAAAAAATTATGAAAAATAAAAAAAATTGATAATTTATGAAAATTATGAGAAATAAATTTGATATATAAAAAAAATTATAATTGAAAATTTTGATTAATTACCCATTTATTTTGATCATAAAAATGTAACAAAAGTACATAAATTGTATTTCACACACCAACTATCGTGTTCACATAAGAAATAATTGAAATCAAAAGAACAGATTTATTTTGAGTTATTTCTCTCTTCTAATCGAAGATTAATATTTTGATTCGCTCGAAAATCAATCATTGTATTTATCCCTTGTTTACTTTATACAAATGCAAACGTAGGTGTTACATGTTATTCCATCCGAAAAAACATTGCACGCATAAGCATATACAAACAAATGTTAAGGAAGTGGAAAAGGAAGAGAATAAATGAAGAGAGAAGTTCTATTGATTTAAGAAAAGAGAGTAAATAGGAAAGAAGTTTGTATAATGAGATAGAATAATTTTTTATATTAATATATTCAAAATAAATTCTAAAATAAAATTATCAAAAATATTCAGCATAAAAATAACTTTTAGAAATATAAATTAGAAATAAGAAAAATAGAAGACAAATTGTTGAAAAATTTATCTATCAAGATAAAAATATATTTAAAATAATTAATTTACAAATATTAATAATATATGACATATATTAGTAAAATATTAAATTAAATTATTTTATTTTATTTAATATATTTTTTTATTACAAGATAAGTACACATTAATAAAAATTAATGAAATATTAATAATATAATTACTAAAAATTTATAAATATTTATAGCTTATCTCTGTAATGGTATGTATTAATATATCATAGTCTATTATATTTTTATTTTTTAAAACTTGATTATAATTGAAATATTTTATTAATATTTAGAGTTTTAATTTATTATAAGAAAAAGTATAATAAATATATATTAGGTCGATCTATTGTTTTTCGTGTTTTATTTTTCAATTTAATATATATCCATTGGCGTGAATAAGATTTCTATAAATACAAACAAAAAAATTATGAGTTATTAATTATTATTACTTGTTATAGCGATCAATTTATATACTAATTTATAAAATTAAAAAATTATTAATTATTAAAATAATTAATATTATAACTAAAAAATTATAATTGTTCATTGATTTAATTTTAAAAATTAGTTATCATAATTTTTACTATTAAAAAAATTGGTCACTACAAATTAACTATTAAGATGTTGATAACAAAAATCACTTAATTTTTAAATTAGTAATTAATTAATTAATAATTATTATATTTTTTATTTAGTAATTAATAATTTTTTATTTTGCTTATTTTTAATTTTTAAAATTGATTTTTAATCTATAACTTTTTTTAACCATATATAAGTTTATTTTTTATATAATCACATCCCATCCTATCTATATACATAAGTAATATTGATGGTATTTTATTAGAAAAGGTCAAAGGTAGATTCATCCCATCAATTTATGAATTCAGTGTGTCCTGTAAGTTCAAGTTTATTTATGTTGCTCTGTCATATATTAATTATGTTAGTTAATTAATTATGTTAGTTAAGTTCTTTGACGGATAAGCTCCTCTTAAATACAGTGAATAATAAAATAAAGATTTTAATTGTGTGCTTGTTTTAAAGTATGTACTACTGCTTGTAAGTAAAGAAACGAGATGAAACTCTGAATTTTAATAAATAAAATAAAATAAAAATATTGAAAATCATAATTTGTTCATCTTTTGAATTTTTTCTGCATTCTTGATTTTTTTTTAAAAGAAACTAATTACTAAATTTTAAATTGATTTTATTATATACATTTTTAAATTAAAATTTAAGATGTAATAATTAAACATTTATAAACATATTTTATTATTATATAAAATAAACGATAAAAATAATAAATAAAACAAAATTTATTTATTTTGTAATAATAATAATAATAATTCTGCTTTGTTTTACAATAACTCATATTATATTATAACATAATTTATACTAATAATATTTTATTTTAAATTACATTTTAAATCATAAATAAAATTATAATATTACAATTTTATAAATTCAAATATCTTTTAATCTATTAAATCAATTATCAATTATATCACTAATAAACTTTTTTTTTCATCGTTTTTCTTTTAATCTAAACAACATATCTTTCTTCTCAAATTTATTCAAATTCACTTCTTTCAATTTCACTCTTCAATCCAAACCCAAATTAAGAAAAATAAATAAAGTAATTAATAAGTTTTTATCTGAAGTTTAAATTTAAAATGTTTTCGGTTTAATAATTATTTTGGTCAATCATTGTTTAAAGTTTTTTTTTTCTATTTAATGTGATATTAATATTTGTTGAAAGAAGTTAATGTAATTTATTTTGTTAAATAAATATTAAAGTTGTTAAATAATAATAATAATTTAGCAGAATGGTATAGATATTTTTTAAAATGATTTAATTTAAGTGTGTAAAATTTAATGATTCATTCAAAATATATATATATATATATATAAAATTTTGACTTTGAGTGTGTAAAATTCAGTTATTAGATCCAGACTGTACGTCAGTTTCCTTCCAAACTCCGTAGATTTGAGTCCAATATAAAGTATTTTTAAGTTAGTATCTTAATAATATATATTATTAAATTTATTTTAAAATTTATAATAATTTATTTTGAACCATTACTAGTAGTAATATATTCACACTCAAAATCATTTTATAACTTAATTTTTGAAATTAAAAAATATCGCGTTACTTTCTTTTTGGTCACAACATTGTCATAGATTTTTATTATTTAAAATTATCTTTCATTGTCTAAAAAAATATGCTTATCCTATTTTAATATATTAGATGCGACACATGATAAGTGACTTACCTTTAGTCCACAAAAACTTTAAGAAAATGGTAGTGATACTAAGAAAGAATACTTTTATATTTTAGATACTTTATATATAAAGAAAAATTATCTCATAATTTATTAAGTAAAAGAATTTTTTTTATATATTCGATTTGTTTATATTTTTTATAATTGAATGTGAAATAAGCCTTTTCTGTTTTGTTCAATTTTATACGTTTTCTTCTGACAAATCAGACTAACCTTTGATAATATAAATATATAGGTAGGGTGTGGGCAGTGGTTTTAGTATGGTCAATAAATTTTAAAGTCAACTCAGCCTAATGCCTCCAAAATAGATATTAATGGTTTACATATCTCCAGAAACATAAATGAACAACCACGTTATTCTTGCTTCGTTTCTTGTTCTTTACCTAACATTTTTAAAGTCAGATTCTCTTTGTCGAAGAAAGGTTCGCATTTTAATGTGGTTCACTAAACGATGATTTCTGACTTTTTGCCATTATTTCTCCCACCATTTTAAACAATAAATAATCTCCAATCTCATAGGATTAATCGAATGGATCAGATAAAAATAATGATCAAATTCCAATATATAGTCTTTATATATATATATTATATATATCCCCGAGGTTATATGATTTATATATTTATTTTGAAAGTGATCTACAATAGTTTTTTTTATTTATTTTGCATTTACACGAGTTTAAGTTTGATTTTTATTTTAAATAGAACAACTAATGTCTTATCAATGTGCACTACTAAAACATTTAATATTTCGTGCGATTTTTTTTTTCAAATTTGCTATAAATTTTACAAGAAAAGCATTTTTTTTTTCCTTTTATAATTTTAATTGATAGATAACTTTTTGTAGGTAATTATTTTTTACAAAATTATAAAAATTGTAAATATTTCTTACAAAATTTTATACAAAAAAACATTTAGTACAAAATATTTTACAAAAAAATTGATAGTAAATTCTTGCAAATCATTATTCATAACAAAATTTGTAAGTGTTTCCTAAAAAAAAGTTTAAATCAAAAGTCGAACCAGGTTGGACTAGGCCGAATATTGCGTCAGGTCAAGCCAAAGGTTTAGCCAAGTCAAACTAAGTTACGGCCAAAGATCGAGTTAAATCATATTGAATTCAATCCAAGCTGGACCGGGCATAAGGTCAAGTTAGGCATGGCCTAGACCAAAGGTCAAGCTAAATCGAACTGGATCGAAAGTTGAGTTAGATTGAACCAAATTAGCCTAAATGTTGAGTCGAGTTGATCTAAACCAAATGTCAAACTAGGTTAGGTTGGCTTAGGTCGAACCAGAGATCAAGTCGAGTTAGACTAGCTCATGCCAAAAATAAAGTTGGATCAGGTCGAACCAGACTAAAAATCGACTTGAACTAAAAATCAACATTAATAATATTGAATTAAAAATCAAACTAAATTATACTTATAAATATATTTGAGTTTACCATCAAATAAAAATTAAATTTATTTATCCAAAGAAAAAAACGAAAATTTAAAATATTTGGATTAATTCGTCAAAACTAATTATTCAACATTGTTGTCTACTTCTTTATCATATCGAAAGTTGACATATGCGCGGAGAAAAACGAAGTCTCGTTAATATCAAATACTGAATCTTCGTCAATTATGCATGGAGAAAGAATAAATCTTTTTCTTTTCCTTTTACCCAAACACGACTTCTTCGTATAAAATCTTCATCCCCACTTACCTAAAACTAGTAATTTCTTTGACTTCTGCCCATTTCTGTAATTAATCGTAGTAACTGTCCCCTTTATTAAAAAACCCGAAATATATAACATAAACAAACGTAAGTACAAAACACGATTATTTGACAAAACATAGAATAAGCACACAATTATAACAAAGTTGATAGGATCAGAACTTGCTGATAAAATCATAAATGTGATTGCTGACATCGTCTGCAGCTTCTTGGTTGTTGAAATGAGCCACTCCTTCCTGCACAATCACTTCCTCCAAATTTGGCACATCTTTCTTGAAAGCACCACTCTCAATGTAGTTCTTCGTCCCTAGTGAAGTGTATACTGCATCCAAATTACCAGTTATGAACTTCACTGGAACTTTCACCTGTGCTCCACTCCAAGCTGCTGTAAGCTCCCAGTTTCTATAAATCACACCATTCAAATCAGCCATGCAACAAACAATAAAATCACTACGCACATGGTGTCTGGATGTTAAATATACGAAGCACAATTATATTTTAACAACTTTCTCTTAAGATTTAAGATGATATTTTTTAAATGATTTTGAAACTTACGAGTTCATATTTCTATAATAGTTGAGACCTCCAGTGAAGCCTGTTTTTTCAAATTTGGAAGCATAGTACATCAGGTCTTCCTGTGAGAGCCATGAAGGAAGGGGTATTGAAGTGTTAAGATTTGAACTCATTCCTTCCTTTGGCAAGATTGGTGGCCCTGGTGTGCGATTTATCAGAAGGTTTTTCAAGAACTCTTCAGTGCTGATTTTGGCTAACTCACCTTCTACCTTTCCTGCTTCCTGTTATATTATTAATTAACCAGGTAATATCAGCAATCTATGATAACCATAATCAACTTTCCAAAACTCTGTTTATAAGGTAGAATCAACTTTCCTTATGTTAAATATGTTGTGCCTATAATATATCATCACTTTTGTGTTTGTCCTTAATAAAACATTTTGTTAAGAACGTTTAAAAAAACTCTTCTTACATTAAAAAAAAAAAAAAAAAACTATGGACTAACGTTTATCCATAAACAAAAATCTTGCAAAAAGTGGAAGAGGGCATGCATGTAGTTAAAAAAGCAAATGCCCATAAACATAAACAGTGGGAAGAAAATGTGAAGGTAATAAATGCAGAATAACCTTTTATTGAGGTTGCAAAAAGTTGAAGAGGGCACGCAAATGCCCATAAACATAAACAGTTAGATGAAATTGTGAAGATAATAAATGCAGAACCTATCACTTGACTGCAACATATCAGAGTTCGTGCAAAACTTTATGGCGGCAGCTGGCATTGACAACCTATATGAACACAGCCAAAACCACCGCAGGAGACTACAATTGCAATTAAAACCTCGGCTCTGGTTTGGTCGCTCAAATTAACAGCGTTAAAAATAGGCAATAAATGTGGTTAACTTAATTTGGTGTTGTAGTTCATAGAATAGAAGGAGAAGAAGAACCTGAAATCTGCAGATATAGTAGTCATCTCCGTATGTGGCCCGCATGGCATCAACGGGCTTTATTTTTGGGTTTCTGGGCCAGAACGGCACACTGAGGCAGACATAGGCCTTAACTTTTTCAGGGCGAAACATGCAGAGGTACCAACCTATGATGGCTCCCCAGTCATGAGCCACAAGGAAGACCTGGTCCACACCCAGAAGGTCTATAAGCGCAACCAAATCACCCACTATGTGAAAGCATGTGTAGCTGCTGATCGAAGCCGGTG
>Ga0214545_1005128_pt1 | contig 23999 bp, 10 predicted proteins | sample CNSS4metaG_FD_160064 | JGI IMG/M metagenome (GOLD analysis project Ga0214545, IMG submission 160064) | Root nodule microbial communities from cowpea collected in UCLA plant growth center, Los Angeles, California, USA - CNSS4 | ecosystem: Host-associated > Plants > Roots > Nodule | place: USA...
TAAATATTCATAATTTATAAATAAATAAATAATAAATAAATATATATTTATATATATATATATATATATATATATATATATATATAATATGTTTTAGTATTTAATCCTAAGTACCCTATTACAAATATGGTTGCTAAAAATTTGAATCGAAATACTACTCAGTTGAACTGAAAAAAAAAACTGATATTTTTAAAGAAAATTGAATTGAATTATTCTATGAATTCATTTTTTAAAAAATAAATTATTTTTAACTATTTATAAAAGATAAATTTGCTTCAATTAATTCACAATATCATATATATTTAGTTCAATTTATTTAAAATATTATACAATTTAACTCCATTTTATTCCAGCACTTTTAAAAATTAACTCGTTCAGCCTTTCGCTAACTTTAATTACAAAGGCAACAAATTGAATAGCAAAGACCCGTTCTTCATATATTTGAAATCACAAAGGATTTTTTTTTTTTTTTTTTTTATTATTAAAAACATGTTCAAAAATTAAATTAAAACACCTACAAAGATGAAATTGTATAATGATATTAGTCAGAATTAATAAAATCAAAGCAACACAGCTAAATCTATCTATCTGAATGTGAACAAAGAATTGAAATGGAATGAGTTCACATTTTTGTTGAAAAATAGGAACCACGTTAATTTACTATTCTTAAATAAAATTATAAATATATCTCAAAATATTATTTTACAGCATGGACCGACATAAACAGTGATGAATACATAATTTTCAAGAGTCAAAGGTTTCACGTGACTATACACAGAAAAAAGTTCACACCCATTTGAATTCTTTATGAACAAAGAATCAAAGAATCATAATTTATGACTAAATCCAAATCCTGACAAAAACCAACGTATCGTTTTCAACATAAAAACAATTATCACCGAAAAGAAAAATACTCTGAAGAGAGAGTGGGAAACCTCCTAGAAAAACCAAACAAGAACATCATTCCAAAGAATATAAATTAATTATATTTCCTCTCACCAAACTTAAAATTTACTTACATGTTATTCGGATCCTATGAATAATAAATAATAACGACAAAACAAATTCACTGAACAATTTGTTACATAAAAGTGAACATTACAGTAGAACTCAACCTTCACAAACAAAATTTAGAGGGTGGTTTACAACGACAAGTTTTACCACCCATAATATTCTTCTATCCTTTTCCATGTCCTAACTAACTTCTACACTTCACATGAACAAGTTCATTTAGTTTAAACTTTCAAGGAAAGTCTCTTTTTTTACTATTTTCACAACAAGTGAACTTGTGAAGAACCTTTACAAATCTAGAAAAACTTGTTCTTATGGTTTGTTCCTTTCTCTCTATACTTTTGTAGAAAGGGTAAGAATAGTGTGTATATATATATATATATATATATATATATATATATTGCATGTGGTTCTGCTTTCAGCAAAACTCACTCAATATAAGTAATTTGTAGTTTAGTTTACCTATGTTCTTTTCTTCAGATGCTGATTCTGATACTGTCTCAAAAGAAGCTCAGCATAAAGAATCTCATTCCATGCATCAGGAACACCAGGGAGGCACCAGTGACTGCAATCTTGGAAACTCAATGGTGATTTTCTCTCTTCTGCAGATAGGTTTTGCTTCCTATAAATAGAAGGATGACCATCCTTTCTGAAATCTGTCATTTTAGTGACATTTAGATAGGTCACTTTGGTTTTCATATACTTCAAAACCTTTTCCAATACCCTCATCTTAGGAGGGTATTCCTTCAAGTACTTCTCATTCTTGATTGGCACAGTTTCACTGTCGCATTGTCCACCAGAATTCCATTGCCCCCCACTGTACAATTACAAACAAGTGTTTGTGTCAATCTTCTTGTTCTTTAGTACAATAATGTATCAAAGTGAATGAACTAAAATCATGTTAACTAGTATTCATCATGATGTTGGATCATCATCCTAGATGAATCCAAACACACCACCACATGTACCTGAAATGTGAAGCAGAATAGCCTCTGAAGAATATCATAGACTTTGATGAATCTATGTTGGCATCAATCCATCTACTCCAAGTGGTTATTGCCCTGCGAAATGCCTCCAGAACATTCAGTTCATTGTAGACATGGCTTCCCTCTTGGTAATAGTCCTTCCTAGAATTTTTCTTGGACATGTTAGTTAACAAGGTCTTAGAATGAAAACACATAACTGCAATCGAATCTAAGAGAAATTGTAAAGTGTTTAGTTTACCCTTTGGAAGTTTTGTCATGAGTCCACCAGTGACCAGTGTTGAAGATGATTATATCTGCATGTTTATATTGAACTGAAGATTTACCAACTAAATCAAGACGAAGTGTTTCCTTTTTTGTTCCATTCTTTACTTGAAATTGCCATTCTTGAACTAAGAATGGGGACACAAAAAGCTCCGCGGAGAAGTTATAATCCTAGCAAGCAATTAGTGTAACAATTAAGCAAACACCATTAGAAGAAAAATTGAAAACATAGAAGGACTTAGGTATTTACTTTGAATATGAATGAATAAGAAGCTTCCCCTTTGAAATGGACTCTTCCGTTTGCTTCATATACTTTGCTTTTGTCTTTCACAGAGTTTCTTAGGATGCAAATGAGAGATTCCCACATATTCCTATTCAGGGAATCACCAACAAAAATAAGCCTCTTGCCTCTCAACATTTCCAGCATTCTATGTCCGTCCAACCTATCAGCAATTACAACAACAAATTGCATAGCAAATCAACAAACTAGGATCCAAAATACCCAAGAAACATTCCCAAAACAACTTTGAACATCACCATCGCAAAACACCAAGATGAATATGACAACAAAATATTGTCAAATTTGGAAAAAACACAAACACTATCGAATGAAAAACCTTAGAAATTAAAGGACCAAACATAAAAGCAACTCCTTGATGATTTCTGGTCTTGTTCTCTGACCAAAATTGAAATTTTGCTCTGTAATTTCGTAATACAGTTTTTTCAACTAAAGATCAGCATGCCTTTTATTGAAATGAAACTTCAATTTTATCCAAAACTAAATCATACAACATAAGTGCAAGTCCTAGATGGTCTTGTCTTGACGTTCATGTCGAATAATTGAAGTTTTAATCCTAAATCCCGAGTGATGTGAGACACTGAGTATTCATAATGCATAATCACAACACAAAAATCGTTAATGGAGTCAAAACATTAAGCACCGACAGGTTCCAAAACAACAGAAATTGACCATATTCTCTTACCTTGGGAGGCTGCATCTCTTTGGCTTCCACCTATATTTCTGATAGTCTTTATCAGGTCTTCCATTTTGGATACAACTGAACTGTTCATCGATGAGATTGCAAGACCCCGGTTGATAGAGAGGATAAGAATCATCCTTAATCCATTCCCCATCAAAAAAATCACATTTGATCAAAGCCTCAATATGTTCATCCTCCACCCTCGAATCCGTTTCCTTGTTCCCATCCTTCTTTTTCTTCACCAGGGAAGCCGTGTAATTACTACGCACAACTCCTTTCTCTGCGCCCCCTCCAGAAACTCGTGTATGATTGGAAGCACTTGATGGCTTTTTATTCACAAGATGATCATGCGGTTTTGGCGTGTGATTGGTGGGTATGTTGCTTGTAGTTGGAGTGGTTTGAGTCTGGTTTTCAAAAGGGGTTGCTTTAAAAGGCTTTTTAGTTGTTGAATGAGATTGAAAAGTGGTGTTGGTAGATCTAGAAGCGGTGGTGGTGACATAGGTTGAGGAATTGGAAGAAGAAGAAGAAGAAGAGGAAGAAGTGGTGGTGTTAAAGAAATAAGAGAAAATGGAAGAGAGTTGTGACTTGTAAGCAGAAGTGGAGGAAGTGGAGGAAGCAGTGGAGGAGAATATGTTGGTGAAGAAGGGAGAGGAAGTGTTTGGAGAGGGGCAAAAGGCAAGGAAAACAGTGAAAGCAACAAAGACAAAAGTAAAAGCATAGGCAAAAGTTAGAGTTTTTCTGGTTTTGGGAATGGAGAAGAGGCTCTTGGGGTCTGAGTTTATGGGAATGTACTTGGTGGCATCAGCCATGGAAGAAGAAGAAGAAGAAGATTATAGAAAAAAGAGAGAGACAGAGAGACAGAGAAAGAAGATGTGATGTTGGTGTGGACTTATACAATGTTGGAAAACAGGGATGTTTCAACTTAGAAGTGGTGTTGTAACTGTTTGGCCGGTGGTGACTCCAAAACCGAACAGAGAGAAAAGAGGGTTTGGTTTAGTTGCAGTGGCTCTAAATAGTACATGCCCACCAATTTCGTTAGCATGAACAAAATGTCTGTTGTAATTTTGGGTCCCAATTTAATGTTGTTTTCAAAATCTTTTTTAAATTTTGAAATATTAGGTAAAGTGAATGAAAAATAAATATAGGTTTAAGTGTGTACTTCATAGAGACCGTGATTCTTACTTATTTTTTTTGTAATTTTAACCTTGTATTTTAGTTTCTGTAGTTTAGGTTCTTGAATTTGCTTTAACGTTAGTTTCAGTTCTTAAAACAAACATTCAAACTATACTGTCTCACTTTTCTTTTTTACATAAATATAATGTCATACTTATTTATAGTTACATATATTTTTAGTGTCGAGTTTGATTCATCTCGTTTTTAATCACATCCAAAATCCAAAATAATGTATTTCCGTTTTTAACAATAGATAAATAATTATATTAAAAAAAATTACTTATTGATATTAGTTATAATAATATTTCTTTCAACTTTAAGTTTTTTAAGATAATATGATCAAGATCAACCATCTTACTATATTTAATTTAAAATTTAAAATTATCATAGAACTTTACTTTTATAAAATATGAAAAACTTAAAAACGTGTATCTAAATTATTTTTAATTTAGAGTTTAAAAATATGTGACACTGTTGAATGTAATATAGATAATACTTATAAGGAATTATAATTTATTTAACTTTTTCTTTCAAATACATAAGAATTAAACAAAAACAATAGATAATTTGTTATGCCAACTTTAAAAATAAATTTAAAGTGATTTAAAAACGTGTAGTGCTTTTATTTTATTCTTCACTATGAGATTCCGTGACGAACAGCGATTCAACTCGACGGTGACAGTGACCACTCTTTCTGTTAAACGAAGAGTCAACAATACATAGTGTACGGTGTTCAAACTCCTCCCTTGTCGGTTATTTTTATTTTATGAAACTTTTTTTAATTTAGAAAAGTAAAAACGGGAGCATCGTTGTAAATAAAGATTGTGTGGTCCATGACGGGTTGCAGTGGAATTGGTGTGGAATACACCATAATTACTTTCTATAAACAAAATATAATTTTTAAGATAAAATTAATTTCTAAAAATTTAATTTTTTCAAACATATTGTTTTGGGGGTTTAAGGGACTAACGAAGCTAACGTCTATCTAAACAAAATTACTTAGTCTTTAAAATTTCATCGAAGTTGTTCAATTCATATCGATGTTATTTATTCGTTTTTCTAATTGATTGGAGTCTGGTGTCATTCTTATTTATTTAGTCTTTCATTCGATCAAAATATCTGTTAAAGAGAGTCTGATGCTTAAATCAATTAAGTATTGTTCGGTGCAAATAATTAATACAGTAAAAAATGCAAGAAAAAAATGACAAAAACATTTTATCTGTATTTATAATTTTCTACACATACCTTTAATTAAGATTGACTTAATTGAGACTTAATTACTTTTTAAACTTGATTATTAACTTGTTTATCCTAATTGCAAAATTACCTATTTATCTCTTTCACCGTTCACAGTTCGGTGTTGCCTACCTGATGATACCACTGAGGTGATTGCCCGGTTGGGATCATTGATGTATATGTCTTCATATTTCCAGACACCATAGACTTACAACTTCAAAGGCCGGTACTTGCAACTTCAAAGGCTGGTAGATCATTGGCACACATATTTTCATATTTCTAGACTCGGAACTTTAAAGGCTGACGAATAGTTAATCCACATATCTTTATATTTCGAGACTCTTAACTTTAAAAGTTGGCTCCTTGCTAACACACATATCTTCATATGATCAATAGGTAGAACTCTATCACACTTGGTGTACCACTCGTTTGGCATTTTTGTTCATCGACACATAATTTCATGATTTCCGAAGTAATCACTACATGCAAGGAAAGTTGTCTTTTGATACAAGTCAATCAATTATATACAAATCTCTTTGGGTGTCGGTTGCCTCTTTATAGGCAATAAACGGATCAAGATTACTAATGGAACGATGATCCAAAATATGAGAAAATTAGGTAAAAAAATAATTATAACCATATAAATATAAAATTTTTATTAAAATGATGAATAAAATATAAGACGATGTGCATTTACTATAAATCATAAGAGGTTCAGAGAAAATTATGTATGTGGAATCTGAAAACGAATTTCATTTATACTATAAGACTATTGTATTCATTTTTATTTTCAGAACATGATATAAGTAATTATATAATTCAAATCAAAACAGGGTGTAATCTAATTAAATTATAGGAAATCGATTATTCATAATTTAAATTATAAATAACTTAAATTTTAATAACGAGTAATTTAAAATTAGAAAAACATCGTAATTAACTTAGATAAATTTAAGTTAGTTGGAGTTAATTTATTTTAAAAGTATCAAACTTTAACTAAACTCATCTGAATCCCTCAAACTTAGCCGGATTAGCTGGGATGAGCATGCATTAGTTAAATAAATTAATGATATTTTTAATTATTAAAATTGAGCACATAGCTGAGCATGGACTTCTGTTCTGTAAAAGAGAATATTTAGGTTACATATTTGACACCATTTTTTTGTATAAATTTGACGCTTGGTTGTTTGAACTTTAGGCAATTGAATAATGAATAATATTGACCTTTTTCCTCAACAAAACATGATTGCAAGAACTAAGGAAAAGTTCATGGGAAAGAACACCAGAAAATGCAAAATTTAACAAATTTTCAGTCACTTTTTATCAAAACTCAATTTCGTAATGGTAATTTAACTTTTTTTGAAAGTACAATTAACTTTAAAATTATAAAAATGAAAAAATTTAAAGTAATAATAATAATAATAGTTTTCATAAGGACAATACGTGTGTTTTCATAAGTTAGCATCTTGTATGTAATCTTAAGTTTGTTCGGTAATTATTATGATCATATTTAACACGAGAACGTGTATAATACAATTTATATGAATGATCTTATATGAGAAACACCCTAAATTATGCAATGTTGTATATGAATGTTAATTTGATGGAAAAATTGAGTATATAATGTTTGGTGTGAAAAAGCATAAGAAAGCATAGAAATGAGGGTAATGGGTTTGACTGAAAAGATAGGTTTGTGGAGAGTGAACTGAAGTGATGATGTTTAGACCACTAATACTTAGCCACTTACTAAGTCATTTCTGAACCAAGTCAAACAATGTGGCTTTGTGGGATTGTGAAAATCCTCTTAATTCTTAAACATTATTCATTCATGAATCTAACAATATCATCAAACAAAAGGTCTAATATACAAGTCTTGTAGTGGAAAATTTCAATTTCCTTTCTATGGTGTCAAAATTTGATAATTATAATATATTTTACATGTTTGAAAATTTAAATATAAATCTAAGTTCTATACAGAATAAAGTTAAAAAATTGAGATGTAAGAAAACAAATTTATAAGTTCATTTTATTAAGATTTTAAATTAAATACGATTTTAATTTTTTATGTGAATTAGATTTACATTTTACTGGTGTTGTGTCATATGATAATCCAATAATATTACAGTTAAATATTCTTCTTAATGAAAGACTTAAAGAAATACATTATAATCCAATATGAAAAGTTTAAAGTGTAAATATGAGTTTCATATTAAATAGAAATAGAAACAAAAGAAAAAGATAAATTGCAACAGTAACAATCAGTAGAAAAATAAGAATCAGTTACTTTTCATTCAATTTCAATTTTTTATTTTTTAATTGATTTTCAAAATCAAATACGTATTGATTCTAGGTCAGAAAATTAATTCCAATCCATTCTACATCAATTTGATGGTGAACCAAAATACATTTATAATTTTTTTTCATACAAGTATGGAGAATAAAAACTCACGTCTCAGACTATTACATAATTTTTCCTATCATCATTTCTGTACTTTTTCTTTTTAAATAAAAACACCATTAAACTTTTCGTTTTCTATTTTAGTAAATTTTTCTCTCTCTAAAGAACTCTCTCTCTCTCTCTCTCACACACACACACGCACGCACACACACGCACGCGCACGCACACACACGCACACGCACACGCACACGCACACGCACACACACACACACACCCACACACACACACACACACACACACTCACACACACACACACACACACACACACACACAGTGCTAGTTCTAGAGTCAGATATTACAGCACAGGCAATCACTATAAATTTTAAAATTATTTATCAACTTCATTTTATTTTTTATGATTTTCTTATATTTTCTGTTTGATTTTATTATTCAATCATAACTTAAATAAACTCAAGCTATTACTACTGATTAATTAAAATGTAAGTATCTTATAAATCTAATCAAGTCCAAATCACACTTATCCCTAATTGACATGAATATTATTTGAAATTTAACTTTTATATGTACATAACTTATTTCTAAATTTATTTTGTAGGATATGATTAATTCAATGAAAATAACTATAAAAGCATATTGTAGATTTCTCAAAACGCGTAATATATATAGTTTTCTTTCACTTGTCAAACAAGTCGCTTTGGCCGAGTGGTTAAGGCGTGTGCCTGCTAAGTACATGGGGTTTCCCCGCGAGAGTTCGAATCTCTCAGGCGACGGATCTTTTTTATTTCTTTTTAATTTCTTTTACCTTTCAAAATTAAAATTAAAAAATAGATTAAGGCCACTACGAGAGAGAATAAGCTTGAGTTATCGGTTAACAAATTATTAATTACAAAACTAGTGTCATGTGGGACACATAATTATTTATCATAATATTAATTTACCCATAAATAAAATTTTAAGTATATTTTGAAGTTAAAAATAAAAGTAAATTATTCAACACATGACAAATAATCTACTTTTTTAATATCAGTAAAAACACGTACACTATGTGCTTATTTATTTATTTATTTTATTATAACTTGAAGAATAAAATCATTATTTTTATTATAGTTATAAAAGTAAATATGGATAACTTAATTTCATTGTAGATAACTTATTTGTTTCGTAGATAACTTTTTATTATAAAAATTTATTTTAATTTTAATACATGATTAAATTTAAAAAAACAGTGAAATAAAGAAAAAATTAATTTAAAACAAAGTATTCAAAATAATTATTTAAGAATAAATTTGTAAAAGAAATGTATAAGAATTTTCTTTACATAATATAATATAAATATAAATGTTTTAACAAGTTATTGTCCATATTATAAAAAATTATATCATGTTATCACCTTCTAATATAATTTGTCTTATGTTTTATGGAACAGAGACTTTACCATGCAAAATTTGTTACGTTGTTCATATTATTCGCAACTTTGTATTTCATGAACGAATCAAAAATACAGAAAAAAAAATGTTATTTTATTGATCTGACACTATATATTTACCATTTGTTCCTTTGGATCTAATTGCAGATATATTTACACTTTTAGCTTTTATTTGTCAAATTCTCAATCGTACCATTATCAGTTTAAGGAAATATTAGCATAAGCTCATTTACTTGTTGTTAACTTTATGTTTATATATAACACATTTCTTATGATATTTTATACACAATTAATACTACACCATCTCCTTTATAAATATATATATATATATATATATTTATTTATTTATTTATTTTCTACAATTATATCATCTAATATGTCCAATTAAATACATGACTATTTTTCACGAAAGATATAATAAAAAAATTGAATAATTTGTACAATTTAGTTGAGTGTGTTAATTCAAACACATGAAGATAGATTGTTGAAAACCATGAAAAGACTCATGCAATTTACAAACTTAACGCACATTTGCTCCTCTCCCCCTAAGCAACAAATTATAGAGGTTATTATATGTAAATTTTCCTTTAGGTCAAACACGAAGAAAGACATTCTTGACATTTAATATTAAGCAGTAACTATAGCATAAAATAGTGAACATTTTTTTTGTAAAAGATAAAATGTATGTATTTATATGTATCTTTTTAAAACCAATTGTATTTTAAACCAAACATATAACCCAACTTTGAAACATCCTAGTATTTTTTTCAACTTGCAATAGCAATAGACTCTCATATCAAGTTTTGGTCTTTCATCATTCACTACTTTTCATCAATCAAAGTTTGTTATCGTTAAGAATGATGAAATGTTTCACATACTTTTTAGAGATTTTAATAAAAAACACAAACAAAACAGAAGAACACAATGAAAGATTATAGATATAATAAAAAAATTTGTGGAACAATTATATTTTCAAATAACTATGGACAAGTAGGATCTTTGTTATTAAGAGTCGTAGTATGGATAGATAGCGTGTAAGACTTGAATTTGTGTCATTTTCTTGAATTGTGAGAAATGTAAATAACCCAAGTAATCATGCAAAAGTTTTAGGAGAATGAGATACAAAATAAAACATACAAGTTTGACGCCAAAACAGTAACACTGTAGAATCATGCATGACTTGATCGTTATCACACTCTTGTATAAAAACCAATTAATATCAGCAACTTACTAGACTAAGTAAAAATATTGTGCTTGATTACCTATTTTAAACTTAGATATTTCATGTAATTTTCATTATAAAACTTCTATTCACCTTCCAAATTTGGAGGCTTGGACTAACTTCTTAGAGTAACCATTTTAAGAGAACAGTTTTGTTTTAAGTATAATCGTTCTCTTACAATAAAAACTTGACATATCCACAACTACCTATCCTCCTCTTTTTCCATAGTTTTTCCTTTAGATAGTACACATCGTCATCCGAACCACGAAACAATCGTTTGGATAAATCACACATGTTCCAAAATTGGGTTCAAGAAAATTGGGGGTGCAGGAAGCAATGGCCACATATGGGATTCAAAATTTCTTTTTTATTTTTTTTAAATCAACTTCTGAGAATATTTTCAAGCATTAAATCCTTTACAAATATACAATTAGTTTTTCTTTTTTCGTCAAAAGGAATTACAAGTTCTGAATGGTCCAAGTGTCCCTAACATTTGGGATTCCACATATTGTCACAGTTCATCCATCTGTTCATCTTTGTCTGTTGATATTTTCCTGCAATTTTCTTTTCAACAATCATGGAAACTTGGCCCAGAATACAAAGCTCAACAAATTCATACTTAAGGCAGTTTCTTCTTGGACCTGTTCTAGATTATAGAAAGATTGTAGAAGCTGTAAGTCATTTTTTTTATTTTCGGATAGCTAAATGACTTCCAAAAAACCATTTTTTTTTTCGATTGTAGAATCCAAAAACCATTCAGATTGGAGATTGGAGGCAACTCCTCAAGAGGAATCTGCCTCCAAGACTGGTTGGGTTCTCCATTCCTCAGAAAAACAAGCCAAATCTGTTGCTTACTTGAGAGAACTACAAGAAACAACTGCAGACAACAATGGACGACAACGGCGTTTTGTGAAAATAGAGAGAATGCTTAGAAATTAATCATCTCTTACCCAAATAAGAAATTTATAAGGATCGATACTCAGGGAAAAAAAGGAATAATCTACACAGAAGTGACAAATAGGTAATACAGTAAAGATAAGTTAACATATTCTACCAAGCTAACTCACTCAAATATAAACAACCTACACATAACTGACAAATAGGAAATACAAAACAGACAAGTTCTAACAAGCTAACTCACTCAGATATGTTAAATAAATATGACAAGCAAATTCAAATTTTAGAACTGGCTTAGGATCCTAATAACTTATAATTCACGCTCCAAACATTACATGCATGCTTGCAATCTAAAAGTTCATGGAAGTTAGTTACTCTAAGATCCATTTGAGTGTCTAATTAAAAAACACAATGAAGCTGGAAATTAACACACATGCAACTGGAAATGTGTATACACACCAAGTATAGACTAATTTGAATATCCAATTTCAACTGAACAAAAACCACAACACACAGCTGGAAATAACTAGGAATTAACACATGCGACTGGAAATTAGCATATACTATGAAACTGTTTTGTAAATTGGGAGCAATCTAGCTCTATTTGAAATTATGACTGTTTTCATTGTACAACAAAAGCTAAAACAGTGACAAAAGATACCAATAAAATTAAAATAGTTGATGAATGATGATAAATCCCATTTTTAATTAAAAGATACAACCAGAAAGATCATTCAATCGAACAAAAGACACTTCGTCTTTTGCACTGGTCAATCCAATAATCTTTCCTTGTTTAAAAGTAAAAAGAAAACATAAATCCTTTGAAAGGAAAAAAAAAAAAAAGAAAAATTTTACAACACAGATAGTATCCGGAAAACCTCAAATTCCAAAACCAAACATAGCCCGTATCCTTTGGAAAATGAGATCCCGCCATCCCCTCTCTGTGTTTTCCACCACAGTCGCATTCCCATATCTGCAGTTACAAGTAACCACATTACCTCGGTGCCAAAAACAAATTACAAATGAAAGTCAAAAGACCAAAACAACCAAACAGTGACTCACCTGTCTTCTTCAGGCACATCACTATGCGTGAGCTTAACAACTGTGACTCCACCTTCAGGCTCCTCAAACACAATCCTAACCTGCAAAATTCGGAACACACCTCAGAAATAAGCACTTTGTTCAAATTCAAAGATCACAAAACACCAGTCACAACACCTTCAGCATGTTAACTTCTGGGTACCTAATTTATGCTCATAACAATTACACACTTGATACTTTTTATAAACTCTTTCTAGTTTACTTCCATAAACTTCTTAATAAAACCTATAAAAATCTTCTTTTTCATTTCATTAGATCTCATGTCCAAATATGACAAGAGTTTATCATAAGCAATAAAAATCTAGCATCATAAGCTCAATCTTCTCCAAAGAGTAATGATATCTAAACGTCCCTCTATTACAAAGACTTCATTAAAACACATCATTTTCCTCCATTGGTCTCCTCTCATCCCATCACGTCATCATCATAATACCTACACACCTCTCAATTCTTTCTCTATTTCTTTGTCTGATAGCATTTCAGCGTCCATCCCTCATTTTCTTTTTTTTTTCCTTATAATAAAGAGAGCTATTTTGGTAAGAGATTTTGTAAAATTCATTGACACTTTTGAAATATCCTGCCCAGATTCATAAGAAAGCTCATCAAAATCGAATTTAATTGGACTTCTAATATAGTTATTTTAAATATCATATCTCACTGATGTCAGACCAATCACCATTAAACTAGCTGTGGCAGGCAGAAAAACTGTAGAAAAGGTTACTCAACGGGTGGATCAAAATTGAACTCACTAGAAAAGCATTTTTAGGATTCCCTACATATATTCTAATTCAGAGACATTTGTACATGACAGGAATTAGAACCTTAATTCCAAGTGATATGAATATCTAATCCCTTCCCCTAAGTCTACCTTCCGAAGGTTTTAACTATCAAACTTAGCTTTAGAATATGTTCTTATACCATTCTTACTATAAAATTCTGATTCCACGAAAATTAAATCACACTCTAAAACCAATCCTAAAAAAATAAAAAACAACCCTAAACTCAAATAAATCCACTTATTTCATAAAACTTACCGTGGATTGAATCCCATCAAGCCAGCTCCCGAACCTCCACCTCTGCACGATCAACTTCCCTTCCTGCAACTCCAAATTTCTTCCAGTCACAGACCCATCGAAAATACTAAATTCGCCCCCAACCTCCTTGCTAATCTTCGCATTGCTGTGTGTGAAACCCCTCCACCTATTCTCATCCATCAAAATCTCAAACAAATCCTTCGCCCTACAATTAAACCTCTCTGTCAAACTGATCGTTTTAAACCCCTTCTTCCCTTCACTCTTCTCATTCTTCTTCGAATCATTCTCATTATTACCATTAATATTAACATTACCATTACTATTAACACTACTAACGCTCTTCTGTAGCACCGCTTTCTTCGCTTCAAGGTCATCCTTCACGGGCCCACCCTTCGCCATGCTCTCCACCCAAACCCTAACCTTCTCCAAAATCACCGGTTTCACCTTCTCCACCACCACCTGCTTCAACCTCTTCCCAACCTCTCCGCTATCCTTCACCGTAACCCTAACCTCGGGATCCTCGTCGGCGTTCTCATCGGAGATGTATGGGATCTCGACGCCGCCATCGACCTTCTGCAGGAGCTTCCCGTCGGCGCCACGCACCTCGCCCTCCCACGCGAGCGTCACGCCGATCTCGTACCCGGGAATCACCTTCCCCTTGCGCACGTTAACGTAGGCCTCGCCGTCGAGTTTGTCCACCTTCTTGACGGTGACGGAGACGTCACCGTCAGCGACGTTGACGTTGGTGAAAAGCTTTCGGAAGAAGGTTCTGGACCATTCGAGACAGTTGGTCTCAGCCCAGTGCCAGTTGTGAACGTTGGTGCCGTCAACGCGGTCCGCCACGATCCAACGTTTATCACCCTCGCCGAACTTCGCCATCGTAACGGATGTACAAATAACGGAGTGTTGTTGCGTTGAAGGGAGGAGAACGGTGGTTTTAATAATAACGGTGGTGTTGGGTTCGGATCTAGAGGGTTCGGGTGTTGGAAGGATCTAGAATGCGATGGTGTTGAATGTGTTGAATTCCACCGAAGTGGGAAAAAAAAAAGGAAGAAAGGTAGAAATGAAAACTGAGATTGTTAAGACAGAAGAAGGATCTAGAAGACAGCGGAGACACGGGTTTGCAGTTAGAGGCCAGACAAGCCGCCAAAGGCCCACAACTTTCGGCCATCCACGTAAAAATACGAAAAAATGTATGTGATTTATAATATTTAAAATTTAAACAAAATATATATTTTTTAACATTAAATAAACCATGAGTGATGAATTAAATAATTAAAATTTTAATTTAACACATAATTTAATTTAAAATTTTTTAGATAGGTTAAAAGCTCAATCTAACACATTTCTTTAAGTTTTAGGTGAGTCAAAAAATTTATTTATTCTAAAATTTAGGTTAATTAGTTTTTTTATTTATTTTTATTATTATGATATTTTTTAATTTTTCGTATTATTTTCATTTTTCTTATTTTTTTAAAGATAAATTTGTATAGTCTTTGTCATGATAACAATGTTTCAAAAATAATATTTGACATAAACCATAAATAATATGCAATATGAGTAACAAATGAGATTATATTGACTCAATTTTAGAAAGACTAAGACCAATTTGAAAACGTTGAAAATAGTAAGATGAAATTAAAAAAAAAAAAACTAATCATCACAATATTAAAATAATTAAGGTTATTTAATTTTTTTTCTTCTTTCAATCTAGTGTAATCCAAACTTGTGATGCTCAAAATTGATTGATCTAAAAGCTATTCTGAGTATATATATTATTTATTTATAGATAATATATAAATACACACATCGATTTGTCATTTATACAGATGATCACTTTCATAATTTCAACTTGTATCTTCAATAAGTCAAGATATACTCAAATCTTCGTAAATATTTATAAGTTATTTCTTTATTTCCTCTAAAAAAAGTTAATCTTTTCATTTCAGTATTTATGAAACGAACACATGTTTCTATTTTTTTAATATAAATTTTATAACTATATTTTGAATGGCAATAACCATAATTTTTTCAAAATATTTATTTAGTTTTTCATTCTTTTAGACTTCTAATTTAGAAAAAAAAAACATTAAAGTTAAAATTATATTTATTTTCATTAGAAAAAGGCAGTTTCACTAGTTAGATTAATTCTTCAATATTTTAAATTTTTTGAAAGTATTCTAAAATAATAATTTATAATTTTAATTTATATAAATATAACTAATTTTGGTTACATTAACTCATTATTTATTAATAGTTTGATAAAAATAATATATTTTATCGAAAACGTTATTGACATTACTAGATTTATATATCACTAGGTTATTTTTTAAACCTCGACCTAATTTAATTCAATTATTTTGAGTTGATTTTTATTTATGATTATTAAATCCAATTCAATCCATTTTTATATAGGTTGGGTGGGTGATGGTTTAGTATACCCAATTTGAATCATAATATATAACTTTTCTTATTACTACTAGAATTTTTTATGTTTAGTAAGATTTTTTTTGTAAATTTATTATAAAATTTTATATAAAAAAAGTCTTTTTTTATACTTTTTTATGAATTTTAATTGACAGATAATTTTTTTATAGATAATTATTTCATACAAATTTATAAAATTCATTCACAAGTATATTTTACAGAATTTTTTGCAAAAAACATTTTGTACAAAATATTTTTCAAAAAAATTAATAGCAAATTCTTGCAAACCCATTATTCATAATAAAATTTACAAATATTTCTTAAAAAAAGTTTTAAAAAAAATTAGCAATATATATATATAAATTCGTGTATGCTTATTTCTTTAACCATTATAATCTTTTATTTCAAATTTAAAAAATAGAGTATGTGTACATGTACCTAAACTTCAAAAGTAAATACTATACCTTTTATTAAAAGAAATAAATATATATTTATCGTCACAAATTTCTTTTCGTTTTTTTAACATTATTATTGACTTGATCTAAAAGGAAAGAAATTAGCATTGATAAAGTAAGTCAATAGAAATTATAGTTTTATATCTATGTAAGAAATATGTTATGTTGCATTGCATGAAAATGAGGATATTACCTTTTGATTTGTGGTGTGATGGGAAAAAAATCATAGAGTTGTGCATTAAAATAGTAACAAACGAACTAAGTGCATCGTGGTGGTATATACACAAACTTCGGAATGTTAAGGTTAAAGACAACACTTGGTTCAAGTTATGGTTTTTTTGGCTAAGAGCCGATTATTTCGGGAGACATACCAACATGTCCTTTTTGTTCAGAGTGGAGATTCATTTGATTTGGAAGAAGTTGAAAGAAAAACAACATATTATGTTTTTTTCTTCTTCTTCTTCCCACCCACCTTTTCATTGTACATAATTTTCTCTATATAATTCTCTAGGTTTCATCATCGACCCATATTGTCTCCTTGGCATTTCTGGCTTGTCCAAGAACAAGTCAGAGGTAATGTCTTTGGTGTATGCTTTCTTCATCTTTTTTCTTTCTGTAGATTTTAATTTTGTTTACGTTTTTTGCATGTTTTTTTTTTTGCATGAACGCTTATGTAATGTTACAATGATAAGATAGATCTATAACAACATAATTTCTCCATCTTTCCCTTCTACTTTTTTCACATATTCTTGATAATTGAGAATCTTGCTTTTCTCATTTAGATCAATATATTTCAATGTTATGATCAGAACCTAAACAAGGAGCAAAAGTTTCAAATAAAAAAGAAATAAATTAACATTATGAGACGTGGTTTATATTTGAAATTGTTAAACACCATTTTTTTCTTTATGAAACCACACCTTTTATTCTTCTTGAATCTTACTTACGAGGAACTATGACAATTTGTGATATTATTTTACAGTAACACTCAATTTCAGGTATCTTGAATTTGAATTTCAAAGACAATAGCTTCCTCCTTTAACATAAACTATTTGGAAAATGAAAATTTGGGCTACAATAATTCCATATAATTGATTAGACATGATTTAATTTCAGTGGCTTATTGAGAAACATTGTTTTTGGCAGACTATTTTAAGCTATGTCGTGTTGTGGAGGTGCTGAAGAGGATTTTGGCATTCCACCTGCAAACCAAAACAATGCATCACTCGATAAGGGTAGTGTATATGGTGGTGGAGGTATCACATTTATTACACCCTTTATAACATAAACAAGTTTTTTTTTTATAATAAAATTTTTACAATAATAAGTATAAGAACATAATTGTTCTCGAAACTTGTTTGAGGTTGTTATTGGCACTCACATATTGATTAGTTTTTTTTTCTTTCACAATTTATCTTGAAATAAACTATAATGTTATAATTTGATATCTTAATTGTTTAATATTATTATTTATCTTGATGAAATAATAACATATATTTCATAGTTTATGGATGATTCATAAACCTATGACTTACTAATTATTTACATTATAGTGAGTTATTAACCTCTTTGAATATAGGAGGAGATAGAGGAGAGCCAAGGGGCAATATAGTCAAAAGTGGTGCTCCAAAGAAAGAATTACCAATTGAGATACCAGCCATCTCATTGGATGAGTTAAATCAATTAACAGACAACTTTGGTACAAATGCTTTGATAGGAGAAGGTTCATATGGAAGGGTTTACTTTGCAAAGATGAATGATGATAACGAAGTGGCAATCAAAAAGCTAGATACTACTTCTTCTCCAGAACCTGACTCTGATTTTGCAGCACAAGTAGGCCTTTTTTCATTCTAAATTTTGAAATTCAACGAGCCATTGTTTTGGGTAGTGAAATTTTGGTAGTTTACATCATGTCATTATTGATCATGCAGTTATCAGTTGTTTCAAGATTGAAAAGTGACCATTTTGTGGAATTGTTGGGATATTGTTTAGAGGAAAATAACAGAATTTTGGTTTATCAATATGCGAGTTTGGGTTCTTTGCACGACATATTACATGGTAGGCCAAACAATACTAATAAAGAGGTCTTGTATTGGTGAAAACTTCTCTCTACCTTAATTAAACACTATGATTCTGGTGTTGTAGGAAGAAAAGGAGTACAAGGTGCTGAACCCGGTCCAGTTTTAAATTGGAGCCAAAGAGTAAAAATTGCATTTGGTGCAGCAAAAGGACTTGAGTTTCTTCATGAAAAGTGTCAACCTTCTATAGTTCATCGCGATGTTAGATCTAGCAATGTCTTACTCTTTAATGACTATGAATCCAAGATTGCAGATTTCAACTTGACAAACCAATCTTCTGACACTGCAGCTCGATTACACTCAACAAGAGTCTTAGGAACATTTGGTTATCATGCTCCAGAGTATGTTTCTACTCTTGGCCTTTCGTTTTATAAAATATTTAGTTATGTTAAGCCATGCATGTTAAATATTTTATAAGACACTAGTATTTTGACACCATACTTTTTTTATTATCATGTGAGAGTATCCTTTGTTATTCTAGAAATATAAAAGTTAACTTTTGTTAAGACTATTTTACTCTTATAAGAGTTGTCAGATGGTAATCAAATGGTGTCAAAAAATCTTTTTCCTATTTTATATAACATTAAGAACATTGGATATAGTCTTATAACATGAAGTAAGCTTAAGTAATCTTAATGCAATAAAAGAAAGTTATAAAAACCCTAACGAAAGTATTATTAAGTTTTATATAGATATCATAAATCAGAAGTAGAACACACTAACTTCTTAATCAATATTTAGGTTTGTGGTATTTTAAGTGAAACTCATCTTTTGTGTTAAAAATAATTTCACGTTTCCAAAAGGAATTAATTTCACTTTCAGGTATGCAATGACAGGACAAATAACCCAAAAAAGTGATGTTTATAGTTTTGGGGTTGTGCTTTTGGAACTTTTAACTGGAAGAAAACCTGTTGACCATACAATGCCTAAAGGGCAACAAAGTCTTGTAACTTGGGTATGCCTTGTTCTTCAACATATAATTATGGTTTGATGAATATACCCCTAATTTATTTATTTGACTTTGAATTTTATTTCCATTATTACATATTCTTATAGTGATGTGATTCTCAATTATTATAGGCAACTCCAAGATTGAGTGAGGACAAAGTGAAACAATGCGTGGATCCTAAATTGAATAACGAATACCCTCCTAAGGCAATTGCGAAGGTTAGCTCTTTTGTTCTTTCTCTTCATCAACAAAAAAGTTGAAAACAATAATAAATAGTTTGTTTCTAGCATTCATCCAATACAAATAATATTTTTCTATGATTTTGTAGTTTTCAAAAAATTTAAACTAATAATAAAGAGTTTGTTTCTAACATTCATCCAATACAAAGTTATTGATTAAGTGTTAGTTGTCTTCAATCAAGTATACTCCATGTTCAATATAATATGAGGTTTCTAACTAATGGTTAATATGGTTATGTAGTTAGCAGCGGTTGCAGCACTTTGTGTGCAATACGAAGCTGATTTCAGGCCAAACATGACAATTGTTGTCAAAGCTCTCCAACCACTTCTCAATTCTAAACCGACTGGTCCTGATCCTAACTCTAACTCTAACTCTAACCCTAACGCTTAGCATTCTAACCATACTCAATTGAGTCTTGGAGACTAATCAAAATTTTGTGCTACTTGATACACGATGAAGCTAATCATAATCCAGTTTCCCTACTTCAAAGGTTGTACTAAGGCTAAAACAATATTGATTTTGTCTTATTGATCTCTTGTACAATTGGAAACATAGTATTGTGATCATAATACATGAAAAAAAACCATAGGTTTTCTTTTGAGAAAAAAAAAATCAAAGTTACAACAATGGACAAATGAAGATCCTTAAAAAGGAAATTGAGAACTCAATTTATGTTCATTTTAGTCATGATAACTATTACATATTATGTGCGGGTTTTAATAATGAAGGTTTTATTTATGAATATAAAAAGAAGGACAATTTTATTATTTAAGGGTAATATATTTTCTTTTATAATTTAATTTTAAAAAATAGAAAATTATATTGATGATTTTTTTCAATTGATCTTCAAAAGTTGAAGTCTATGTTGTATATCGATTTTGGTATTTAGGAGTAACTAAACAAGGTATACAACCTTGTGAGGAAACAAGACATTTAATTTCATAAATATATTTTTTCTATCTTGTGTCAAACACAAAAACAGTTGTTGTATCTTGTTTTATTTGATATGAGTGGAAATGAGATAGTAAATAAAGAGAAGTTCTTTTAAGAACATATGGTATGAAATTAGAAGGAGGAGAGATATCTCAAGAGGTCCTTAGTCTAAATATGATCAAAAAAAAAGAAACATAAAAAGGCTAACAAAGGAAACACGATTAGAGAAAGGAAAAATAAAGTTTAAAGAAGAAATTAATAAACATATATTATTTTGTAAATTAATATGAATTCATTGTATTTAAGTATGTATGAATTTTTTTCTCCTAGAATGTGTTAACACATAAGGGATTAAAGATGCAAATCTTTATTTGAAATATCTTATCTAAAACTTCCAATGATTTTGATCATAATAAATAATATAAAATTTTTACTATCTAACAAAGTTTGTTAATGTGAAATAATAGATAAAAGTTCACATGCGAGTAATACTAAACAAAGTTCTAAGATAAAAATACTACACGAAATCTAATAAAAACTTTGAATGTAAACATCAGACCTAATTTAACAAGACTAGACAAGTATGAAGATGTGCTAAATGCTAGTTATCAATATTAGATGAGTTTCAAGATGCATTAGATGCAAGCTATCAATATAGCATGAATCTCAAGGTGAGTTAGATGAAATCCAGACATTTATAATTTCACAAGATAGCATTCAAATGTAATATCTTTACATACATTCTACATACATGATTGTCTTATCCCTAAAAAGAATGACACTCTACAAATAAATTTTTAATGGATGCATATGTGAAGTTTGTATGCACACTTTAGTGTTGTTATAATATGTCAAAAGTAGTTATAAAGAAAAAAAGTATCCTTCACTAGATAAAACGATTTCAATGATGAAAAATGTTAGCACAAAGTGTGATATATACTCTAAAAGACTTTGACATAAATGACAAACAAAGGGATTGTGTCACCAATTTTACTTTTGTGGCATCTATACATAAATGGAACCCCATGTGCAAAACAAAATTATTGAAAGTGTTGAAAAACAAACTTCAAATGAACTATACATGTCTTATATGATTCATATTTCCAACTTGTAAGTGTTGTAAAAGTTCATATTCTAAACAACATAGAAAGAGATTGTTCTATGTAAATTTTTCGTAAAGCAAGGAGAGTCACCATTTCATATCTTCTATGTTAAGAGTGAATCTTGTATTCTAAACAATCTTTGTTGTATAGCTCGGAGAAGTTTGAAATACTTGACTTTGACGAATATTATATACTTAGATATTTAATCTTAGAGAAAATTATAACATATAGTTAGAAGTGGTTTGTTGTACTCAACAATTTATAATTGTCAATTAAAAAACTTATAATAATTTATTAATTAATGAAATCCTTTATACCATGAAGATTTATGTGTCATTAATTTTAATTAACTTCTTTTATTAATTTTAAAAATCTAAACTATTTTCAAATATAAGATTTTTTTATTGTTTTTGTTGATTTTTTTTAAATTACGTGTTGGACGACATGAAAGTTTATTTAAAAGCTTGCCTTATATTAATTTTTATTAATAAACTCTACCCTAATCAAATTAATAGCCTCAACTAGTATAACTTTATTGGCTTGAGTTTTAGTTAGAACAATAAAAATAGAAAATCAAAGAAACCTTTCTAAATGAAAGTCATTTTTAATTTATCCTATATAATCTTTACGGTAATTATTTTCATGATCACAATTTCCTCTACGACCCTCCATGAAAACCTAATGAAGCCTCCAAAGTAGTGTTAAGCATGATTATAAATTTTGAAATTTTAACTATGTCGACATGACAAAATTTATTAATAATTTGTTATCATATTAAAATTTATTATAAAAAAAACCTAATGAAGCCTCGTAAATGGATCGAATGAGCTTGGCACCAATATTAAAACCTATTTTACACAAGCTAAACTAATTTTATGAGAGCTAAACTAATACAAAAAGATATATTATGCATTTTTTTTTATTAATTTGCAATTGTACGTTACCAAAAACATAATTTACCCCATATATATATATATATATATATATAATATAGTGATGATATTTTCTCCTTAAATGTTAGGACATTCTTATAATTTCATAACTATAATTTACAATTTTCATGAGAACATAATTAATGTTCGGCTAATAGGATTCATCAATTGAGCTTGATGAGCAACAATTGTGTTTATATATAGACACATCATATTTTGAAACTAAATACACAAGTGAATGGGAAAGAATACATAATCTATTTAAATATAGACACATATTATTGGAAACTAAATACACACTTCAATTGAGTGAATATGAAAGAATATTTTTAATCTATTTAAATAGAAGCAAACCTATTGCATCATCTTTCTATGTATTGAGTCATGATTTATTCCTCACCTTTTATGTCTTTACTTCAACATTATGTAATAATTGAATTATTGATTTTATTTTTCTCTTTAATGAATCTATTTTGATGTAGAAATAGGATGAGATCTTTTTCAATATGTATTATGTTTGTATTTTGCACCACACCTCTCATCCTTCCTTTCAAACTCTCCAAACCAACTTTCTATCTCCTAAATATTAGAGAGAGCTGAACCCAAAACCACTTTTACCCTCCTTTCCAACTTTTACCACTCGATCAACTTTATAATGATTTTATGAAGTGGATAAACTCTTATATTTTAAGCATTGTGTTCTTTCATATTAGAGAGTCATGAATAAATTCATATTTTAGTCATTGTCGTTCTTCGATGACACTACTTTTAAGCTTCCAAATTCTTAAAACAATAAATTTATCGATCTTTCTATTTATACATGGTTCATCTTACACAATTTTTAACCAAATTGAGACTTTTCATTTCTCTCGAATTCTAAAATTCAATATATGACTAAAAGTTTTTACATTAATTTTTGGTATCTCTATATATATAGGCACGTAAATTTAAGAAAACTTGAGAACGGTACAAGCACTGGCGGAACTAGGATGTGACAGGGGGGAGCCGTGGCTCCCCCATTTTTTTTTTTGAATTTTTTTTATATATATTTATATATTTTTTAAAATTATATTATATATTATTTATATTAAAATTATATTATGGAAAATTATAATAAAAGATAAAATAAAAAATTT
>Ga0214545_1005129_pt1 | contig 23999 bp, 12 predicted proteins | sample CNSS4metaG_FD_160064 | JGI IMG/M metagenome (GOLD analysis project Ga0214545, IMG submission 160064) | Root nodule microbial communities from cowpea collected in UCLA plant growth center, Los Angeles, California, USA - CNSS4 | ecosystem: Host-associated > Plants > Roots > Nodule | place: USA...
ATATATATATATATATATATGTATGTATATATTAATTTCATCCATGTGTAAGGTATTATCCTTCCTTAATAAGAAAGTTGCAATTGTGTAATTGTACAACACTGACTAGGGGTGACAAAAGGATCATCTTGACCTTTGGATCAACTTTGCAGATTTTAAACTCTATCTTGATCAGATTTTTTTGGATTGGTAAACTTGTCAAATCTAGGGATGTCAAAAATACTTATGGGTATTTGTGGATAAAACCTGCAACGGATAAAAAATGAATGTTGTAAATGGATATCCGCGGGTAACGGGTACGGGTATTTTTAATACCTCGCATGTTAACGAAGTGAGTATGGATATCATAGTATTCGTACCTGTGGATACCCATACCCCCTATACTCTAATTTAAATTAAAAAAAAATCACTAATAAAATATTAACATATTGATTTTGAATGAGTTACTTTTTTATCAATTAGTTTTAAAAAAATTAATTTCTTTGTAAATTGTTATTCAACACTACTTAAATGGGTTATTTGGACTTTGTTTAAAATTTATGAATGCTATGTATTGTCTTTTATTTGAATTTACGATTAAAATATATTATAAAATATTTTTTTTTTCGTAAATACCCGCATATACTCGTGGATATCTGTGGATATTAAAAAATTATGTGGGTATCCGCATAACGGATACCCGATGGATATGGGTACGGGTACGGGACAGATAGTTTATCCAGCGAGTAGGGTACGGGAGAACTACTATCTGTACCCAACCCGCCCCATTGACATCCCTGGTCAAACATGATCTATTTTGTCATTCTCTATAATATTGAACTAAAGTAATGGAGTAGTATAAGGGTCGCAAAATGGGTCATCCCACCCCTGGTCTACCAAAAAAGAGTCCACCTGGTTGGTCCCTCATTGTAAAAAGGGTCTGGAATTGCAACCCGTCCTGCCACAGGACAAGCCAACGAGCTAATTGGATGGCCCGATACTTTTTTTTAATTTTAATTATAAAATTTGTTTGTATATATACTTAGAAATGAATATTTAAAGAATATTTAATCATATAAATATTTGTAATATTTTAATTAATTAATTAATATTTTTAATTAAATAATTATTATAACTAAAAATTGGAACTTAGTTTGTAAGTGTTAATGATTTAAATTATAATAGTATTACATATTTATATCTTTATAAATATATAATATGAAAAATTTAATGTTTTTAATTATCTTTAAATTTAAAGTAAAATAAGAACGAGTTAGTGGGCTAAAGACGGGTTGGTTGGCCTTTGGTCCGATGATTTGACGGACTACGTGGACAGGATCAAAATGCGTTGGCAGGTTAAAAATGTCAACTTGCTCATTTTGGCAGGCTGGCGGGCTTGTCTGTCCCCACGTTGCCACCCATAAATTTGTAGCATTTTTTTTATAATCTTTAGAATAAGTTAGTACTGCTTTCATTTTAAACTTCTTCTTTTAAATGCATTGTGAGTTTTTATGTTGGTCTTTAAAAAGGATGTTCACTATGTGAGTATTTGTGTAGTAATATGTGGAGAAATGAGACAAGATGTTTCTAGAGCTTTTCTTCTATCAAACATACTTTGATATTATTCATAATTAGTGTGATATGTTACTATTTCTAGTATTTTCGTTCTTTTTTTTTTTTTTTTTTTCTTTTGCATTAACTTACCCTTGCATTTATGTGTCTTTTGTTTCTTGTCTAATGTTATGATTGTATATTTTTATATACAAGAGCACTTATATGAGCTGAAGGTGACACTAGCACGAAAGTTAGAATATAAAACTAAAAGATTAGTATACGAATATCTTAGAAAATATGTTTCAATTATTTTTAACATTATATTAAGTTTCCATTTTATGTTTTGAATTACTTATGATTTATATGGAATGTATATTACAAAACAATTTTTTCTAACTTTAAGAATTGTAAGATGAATAAATTTATTTTCATTTATTATTATTAGTATTATCAAAATCTTATGAGTACTTAATGAAAATATACGAAGAAATTTGGGTTGTTACATGTTTAATTTTTTTCATGATAATACAAAATAATATTTAAAATTTTATTGTATGTAAATAATTGTTATAATTTTTTAATAATTTTTACATAATTTTATAATTAAAAATGGATAAGTTTTAGAGTTAAATACTTAAAGATAAAATTAATAAAATAACTATTTTTGTGTAGAAAAACTTTTATTTAAAATTAAAAAAAAATTGTGGACATAAAAGAAGGAGATCCCAAAATATTTATTTAAAGCGTAAAATTAAAAAACAAAGAGAAGAAACCCTTTGTATAATAATATAGATGAAGATAATATAGATTATTTATATTTAATTTTATAATAATAATAATAATAATAATAATAATTATTATTATTATTATTATTATTATTATTTATTATAACAAAGTGAACACTGCCTTTTTGTCTACATTCATTTTCTAAATTTATCCTTTAAAAAAAATTAAAATAATTATTTTATCAATATTACTTTTTGTTTAAATTTAATCATTTTTATTAGACTTTTTTAAATTTAACCATTTTTAATTATAAAATACTTAAAAATAAACAAAGAATTATTTACAAAAAAAATTTAAAAATTTATTTATTTTAATTTCATAAATTATTTATAAATTCTAATAATAAAAAAATAATAATTTTATTATTTTTTATAATTATGTGTTTTCAATAATATTAATAATAATAATTATTATCATTATTATTATTATTATTATTATTATTATTATTATTATATTATCATATATTTATACACAGAAGATGATAATAATAATAATAATAATAATCTATAATTGTATATGAAAAGAATATTTACCTATTATAATTTAATTATTTATATATTCTTTAAAAATTGACATATATTCTTATTTACAGTTATTTTTTTATTTTCTTTATTTATTCCACCTTGTTTTAATAAATAAAAATGTATTTTGTATATTAATTTAATGATATTACAGTATTATATATATATATATATATATTAAAAATGCGTTACAATAGTAATAATATAACAGTATAATATGATAATAACCATAGCACAATAATATTGATAATGCAATGTTAAAAGGAAGAATTTAAGTATACCAAGTCGTGGAAACTTGTGTTCCATAAAATTATAGATTAAAACAACAGTACACGTACATCTAATTACATTTTTTATTCTGATATTTTAACCAAATTAAAATAATTGATTTTAATAATTCACTTCCCTAGTACTTTTATATTTGTTATTCACTTGTAAATAAAAAAATAGTAAAACAAATATTTGTACATATACCTAGAAAATTATATTTTATGATTTGTTTATATTTGTTAGAATTCAGCATCCAGACCAGATTTCCATTCTATAATAATTTATCAAACCCAAATAGATGAAAAGAGATGGGCCAGCCTGATTGCATTAATGAATTTCTTTCTGAACTTCTTTCTCTTCCTACAATCCATAAAACGTGATAACCCAAAATTGGTACTCATTAAAAGTGATTTTTTCGGAATTGTCCAGTCTGAAATCTATTTCCAGATTCGGAAAATAGTGTAATTAGTAACACAATAAAAAATACATTTTGGATCATATAATTCAAAATTGCGAAATTGTAATCTAGGATGTATTTTATTTTTTCATTATATTCTGAATTATATAAACCAGGATATATTTTTTAATCCGAAAATACATTATATTTAAATTACCATTGATAATATTAAAGGAATATCTGTGATACAATGAATGTAGAAAACAAATAAGAAATATTCATATCAGAATAATTTCTAAATATTAATAATAGTAATATAGTATAATAATAAATAAAATATATCAATAGGATACATCTTTTTGTGTGCATAATTTTTATTTCTAATTTACAATTTATTTTAATGTCTATTTTTCTCTACTAATTTTTCTTGTTCTCCGTATTACAACTACCTTTATTTTTTTTTTTCTTGTCTCATTTTCTAATATTTTTGCTTTTCTCGTGACAAATATAAGAAGCATGTGTGTTTGTGTGAGTGCTGATAAGGGAAGAAAAAGAAAAATGTAGAAAATATTTTCTTTTCCTATCTCTTTAGTGTCTGTTCGGCTCATGTTGTGTAACACTTATTTTAAAATCTCTTTTTTTTTTTCTAAAAAAATATATAAAGATCTAAAAATAAAAAATAGTTTTTATATTTACTTTTTTATGTCTATCAGTTTGCTTGTGTCATATTGACATTCACCTCCACTTTCAAATATATTTGACTTTTGAAAGTCGACTTCCGATAATATATGTTGACTTTCGAAAGTCGACTTCTACTAATATATGTTGACTTTCGGTAATATATTTTGACTTCCGAATGTATTCTTTACCAGAAGTCGACATCCGGATGTAATTTTGGAGGTGTGATGTGCCTAACTTCACTTAAATGGTCAAATGATATTTTTGTGATTTAATTTTTTTTTTGAGGTGTAAAAGAAATTTTGGATGTGCAGAAAGAAAGACCCAAATTCATCGAAGCTCAGAAAGAACAGACGAGAGTGAACTTGGTAAAGTCCAGTTTAAATCGTACACAGTAAACAGTTCTTAAGAGGTGCAAAATTTGTAAAACATTCAAAAGCTAATTTAGACTTCCTAATGTTAGTTTTTATATGTAAAAAATAACTTTAAATTAAATTATAAAAGATTTAATTGTTCTTAAAACAATGTTTCAAATAGAAATAATATATATATATATATATATATATATATATATATATATATATATATATATATATATATATATTGTACACAATTATTAATATATATAATATTACCTTTTAAAATATTAAAATTAATAATCATAATATATTACATAACACAAAAGCATTTAAAAAATAATACTTTTTTGTTTATTTAATTGTAATGATTGAATAATCAAATCAAATTTATAAATAATATAATAGTACTAAATACTGTAACATATAAAAACATGTTAATGGCAACATAAAATAAATTTATTATATATCATTATCAATATTTTGTTAATAAAAGATAAAAATATGAAAAATCTATAATTTATAAAAATTTTAAGATAATACAATCCTGTCTTATAATTGAAAACATAGATAAAAAATGTTTTATTTCATAGAAAAAAGTATAAAATTAATATTTTAAAAATATTTTAAACTCAAGAACAAAATAAATATAAAAACTTTGAATTAACATTTTAAAAAGCCCTATACATTTTTAAATTAGAATAGATGTATAATTCTAACATTTATAAATAGATATATACATATATTTATAAGACAATTTAATGGTAAAGTTGGAAGAGAGATGAGAAACTGTGGATATAACTTCAAATTTATAACTTCCAAGTGTTATTGGGGTTGAATTTACCGTTAAGTCACCTTATTACTTCTAACAAAATTTCAGGATATTGTTCATCTTAGTAATTTTATATGTTAGTTTGACCTTATAATAATAAAACTAATCACTTAGACTATGTTCATTTGTGTAGATAAAGAACTGCGAGCGATGATTAGTATTGATTGAGTGTGTTCCTTTATGCATATTTGGAGGAGAGTGAAGGTGTGGAACAACAGGAGAAAACCCTTTTTACCATCTCGTTTTCATGAAGAGATTTGCGGGTGAATAATGAGATTTTACCAAACTATGCTCATCATGATGGTGGTTGTATGGTGCAACCAACTTGGAGAAAACATGAAAGATGGGGTTTGTGATGCAAAGAACATAGGAGAAAATGGAATTGCAGAATGTCAATGCTGCATGGAGGCAAAAACAAAATTGGTTCCAAGAACTTTTGGAACCAAATATGATATTTTAGAAGTGCACAATGAAACCGATTCTGGCTATTTTGGAACCTGTTCTACTTTCTATTATAACTTTATATTTATATCATTTAAAAACAACTCATCCTATTCCAAAATTCCAACTTCATGCATCAAAATTTTAAATTTTTTTATATCCACTATATTATAATTTCTATTTATTTTAATTAATAATTATTTTTAATAATTTTATTCATTATAAAAAAAATTACAGCTCACCTAAATATCATTTTATACTACTTTTAATACCAAGGAGAATTTAGTAATCTTATTTTTTCATCTATTAAATTTTATTTTTAATTAATCATATCAGTCAAATCCTTCACAAATTTTCACAAGTTTTACTCTTAAATCTACCTCATAATCACCTCCAAATCCTTTAAAAAGAACAACAAAAATTTCACCCTCAAAATTTACTCAAATCCACCCACTCCCTTTCTCTCTCTCTCTCTCTCCCTCAAATAATTCCTCTCAAAAGAACATAAAGAACACACTCTTACATTATGTTCTTTTGGGTGGATTAATGCGTGAGTAGTGTGTTCTTTTGGAAGTAGTACAAGGTGATAGGAGGAGATGATTAGACGAATTCACCGAAAATCCAATTTCACTACCCATAATGAGATTAGAGGGTGACACTGCCAGATTTACTAAATTATCCCTTCACTTATTTCATTATCCTTATTATGAAAAAACAACATAATAAAAATTAATAACGCAAATAATAATTTATTATGATTATAATAAAAATGTGTTACTTCTAAAATTACTATTAAAAGAAAAAAAAAGTCTCCATGTAAATAAACTATTTTTCACTTTATATGTTAAATTTATTTTCATACAAAATATATTGTATTATTCATTTTTTTATAAATATTTTTTTATATTTTCTATCACTCAATAAAATTTATAAAAATAATTTTAAATCATTATTTATATATAATTACACGCTTACCTATTACTCTTGTCAGAGAGACTTTTGATACAAGGACATTGTACTCGTCTAAGCTGGTCACCAAGATTAACCATCGACTTTGATACCACTTGTTGACTCTAATACAATGAGACCTGAACCTAACCACATAAGACATCAAAATCATTCTCAATCCAAAATCTTAAATAATGGGTTTATGAATCTTCGTCCTATATGGTATTCCACTCTCTCATTTCTACCTAATGCGAGTCTATAACTTATATTTAAATTCTGATCAATAATTGTATGGATGAAACGATCTTGGTGCCTTAAACATAGAGATATTGCAAATGGAAGAAATGAAAAAACAAGAGGCAGTGAAGGGGCTTTCCGATCGGCCATGATAATTTCACTTCTCTATTCTTCCCCCGTTAAAATTACAGCAAGAGAAAGGAGTGAATGTGATAACATAACACTAATAATAAATGGGGAACCGAAAGATACCTGCCAACCTCCTACTTAACAATTTGGATAAGAAACAACAACAAAAACAGGTCATGACATTATGTTCATGCATTGCATGCACTAAAAAAATGGCATTTATGTATTGTACTTCTCCACTCATGTGGAAATGAAAAAAAAAAAAAATAGTGGATACATTCTCAATGCGTTTTAATTAAATTATGTTCTCTAAGCTTAATTTCTAGACATTACATTATTTTTATGATTTTTCTCCTAATTGTCTGATTCTTACTTTTTCATCTGGTCAAACGTATTTGTTCTATTCTACTGAACATTAGGTGAGTGAGACCCGTATAAACCAGGGAGCTGGAATAGAACGTGTGGTTACAAATTGATTTGTTAAGTTCTTAATGCTACATTACGGTATAAACCAACAACAGCTAACCTAACGTATTCATCAACAATTCTTTTAGCATTATAATAATCAATTAACGAAATTCTTACAATTTTAATTTGTAAAAAATTTCTATGCAAACACACTAATAGATGAATGATGACGAGCACTTAATATCAAAAATTTATAAATTATTCTAAAAGACTGACTTTATTATTGGATTCTTTAAGGAATCATACAACAACAAAAATTGGATGGATTAATATAAAATTGGATACGTTGTCCGTGAGAAATATGAGTTTGTGTTGAAAAAATTGTTTTCACAAATACGATTTTATTTTTTATTTATTTTTCATTACATAAAAATGGTGTTTAACACATTTTATTTTGCTTCATATATTTTCGTATTATTTTATTAAAGTCGTACACCATAAGTATATGTTTTCTTTTATACTAAAATTAAAATTATGTTTGTTAAATATAATTTATCATCTTTTTTACTGAATTTGTGCTTGATATATGTGATATTTGTTTTATTTCCATATTGTAATCATTTTTTATATTGTAAGCATGACTTTAATAAAAAAGAAGTAAAACTTAAAGTAAAAGAAATATTTATATAAAACGAAATTATGCATGCTAAATACACCTTTAACGTGATGATAAATAAAAGATTTAATTCGTATTTATAGAAAACAACTTATTCGCTACCGAATTGTATTTACTCTTTCTTATAATTATTCTCAAATTCAGAAATTCTGATAATTAAATTATACGATAATACTAAACTTTCCATGACTCGGATACATTGATGTGACATTAATAAATTATAAAACAACTGGCGAACAATGAAAGAGCCAATAAGATCAGTTTGGAGCATGTTAATGCGGTCTCTAGACCCACCATTTATGTTGTCCTTTTTGCTTATCCAGAAACAGAGGAAGACTTTATTCCACATAAATTGAGACACCAAAAACATAAAAAAGAAATAATAAAAAGTTTCATTTAATCCTGACAATAATGGGTAGAAAAGTTTTTCTTATACAGCAAACAACATGCGAGCGAGCGCCAAAACACAAAGTAAGAGGACCTGAAGAGGTTTGCATGGTGAGATATAGGAACAGAGGGTTGGACCCAAGAATAATTTGGTATGTGAACATTGTGTGTACACAACAACAGAAGAAAACAACGTAAAATAAAGTGAAAAACATAGGATGTAGGTATAAATGAAGCAGGAAGGAATGTTGTGAATTGTGCGCCACTGAATTAAATGCCAGCAAGGCACTCTGGTGGGGTGATTGGGTACCTTGACTTATCTCTACAGTAATCATAGATGACATGGTTCATACGAACCCACCTGTACCTTCTGGCTTCAATGGCGTTAAGAGCCTGATATGCAGCACCCTCCCACCAGTTTCTGGGGTTGGAAGCACAGTTAGCTGGTCCCGGCACTGCGCACCCTTCAATATCAAAGTCCTTGTAGTAAGCGTAGAATGGTGCTCTGCTCCAATCGATTTTCTCCAAACCACCCCTTGTGGCCCAGTCATCTGCTTCCCACAGTGTCGAATACACTCCCATCGCCTGCATCTTCGGGTACGGAACCCCCCTTCCCTCGTTGTTCTTGTACACTCTGATTGGAATATCATCTACGTAGAATCTGCACGCAACATAACAAATTCGCCATTTCTGTTTTCAATATCTTTTATTAATAATATTTCAGTTTTGTTATCATGTGTATATACTTACACAATGTGGCGATGGTTCCACAGAATGGAGTAAGTGTGGAAGTCCGCGGAAGGGTCAAACCAGAGGTTAACCCTCTGCTCTCTGTCACCCTTTCCGTGAGCGTAGATGTTTGTTTGAACTGTGTAAGGTTGTCCAGTACGGTTCCCCAAGAACTCGAAATCAAGCTCGTCGCGAACATTGTCCGTGTCAGAGTTCAGCTAGCACAGAGACCACAATAATATTATATATGTCAGCGTTCCAGTTTGGGGTATTAGACTTTTGCAAGGATATATAAAAATAAAATTTGAACTCACATAAAATGCAGTGACTGTGCCAGCAGAGTCTCCCTGGACGAGTTTGATCTTCATGCTAACACGCCCAAACATGTACTTCACCTTGGAAGCAAAGCCACATCCTGTTGGAAAAAGGGTATGAATTGTTATTAAACTTTTAATGTAGAATAGAAGAACATGTGTAAAATTGATATGATTGTTTAAAGCACGGAAGAGTTATATATGGAAGTACCAGAGTTTTGGTCAAGCCTTAGTTGGATTGCCCTGCCTTGATCAATTTGAGTGATGTGGGAGTCAGCCCAGGTGACACGAAAGTCCTGCAGAAACGTGGCTGGTCGACCCCAAACACAGGCAGCAGATACCAGAACCCATAGGAAAAGAACACTGCCATTTCTAACATGGTAAAAGGTGGTCATGGATAATATATGTATGTTTATATGGAAGAAAAATTTTGTTGTGAAATGGAAGATAGAGGGAGTGAGCTATTTATATGGGAAAGAAAAGGTAGGAATGGAAGGGAATTAAGAAGAGTTGCATTGAAATGAAATGTGTCAAACAGAGCTTAGCTTTCCTTACAGCTCATGGTTTGCCGTCATTAGGCCCTACCCAACAGTTTGTGTTATTGTTTGGCTCCTTTAATCCTCTCCGGCCTAAATCACTTTCTCACCGTGTGCATACCATACATACATGTATACATCTCTGTATCATAAATTCAATGAACACTATTACTGTATATTAATGTCTCCACGGATGTTACCAATTGCTAAAACCATTCATCTATATTTTCTTCTTCCTATACTTCTTTTCTTATACTTTTTACAGAGTTGTAAGAGTGAGTTAGAACTCCTGGATTAACCTGGTTCACTTTAAGTTAGATCGGGTCGAATTTTTTTTTATAAATGTCGGTGTAGGTTAGTTTTTGACCTTGTCTATCAAGAACCCAACTTATCCGGATTGAACCCGTGTTAGTCAGGTTGCATTGGCAGAACTTGGAGAAAATATTTAGGAGTGTCAAATTAAATTTGTTATATATAATTTTTTTAAGTTAGAAAAAAAATGTTTTTCATTTTTTCTCCTTATTTTCTCTGCTTAAAACAAACACACATAATAGTATAATTCAAAAAAATATGACTATTATTTGCTATTATATCATGATACCAAACTATGAATATTATTTTAGATAATTTTTTTGTACCTCATCAATTTGATTTGGTGGGTATAGTCAAATTTGAAGACGCTTCTCCTGGATCGCGTTCTAATGACTTTTTAAATTCATTATATATAACTCTAGAAACTTTAGAGATTTGATTTTCATTGTCTTGAATTCTTGGTTCTCATAAAAAGTTTAGTTAACATATATGCCTTTTTTTTTCATCTTTATCACAAACCTTCTTCTTCAAAAAAAGAATCAATTTTTTTACTCTTTATCATAATCTTTTTAATATAAATTTATCACATCTCACCTATTTAGAAAAAAGATAAAATTTATATTCAGAAATCACAATTACCACAATGCAAGACATAACAAAACTCATACCACTTTAATTAAATAAGCAACACGGTATAAATTCAAAACTTAAAAAAAAAATACCATAGGCAGCAGAAAACACAAAATCCCTAAATATCATAATTAAATGTTATAATAATTTGGGAAAAAGTATAATTAGGATTCATACCAATTTCATAAAAGAATCCCTAAAATCATAATTAGGTTTATACTAATTTGGGATAAACTTAATTTAGAGAAACATTCTAAAAAGAATCATAAATCTAACTTACATAAATCATAATAAGATACTAACCTTGATATGTGAGAGATCATGCGAGAATTACTTCAATCTCAATCTATGTGTTCCCCAACCTCTGTTTTTCGATCTATCCCTTTGTATTTATTTCTTGGTTTAATTAGTGGGATGGTACCCACTTTCGTTCATATGTGTCCATTTGGTACCCACTCTTAAACATGTGTCAATCTAGTCCCAACTTTTGAAAAAGTGTGGTCCATTTTAGAAAAAAATTACTATAGCCGTTAACGGTATTGATATTTAAAATGACTTACAAAATTAAGTATTGATATTTATATCAAAATTTAGGACCTAATAATTTTTTGCTGAAAAGGACCTAGTTGAGACATCTTTTCAAAAGTTGGGACTCAATTGATACATTTTTAAAAGCGGGTATCAAACTGACACATCTAAATGAATGTGGATAACGTCCGACTGATTAAACCTTATTTCTTCTCACACACTTTCATGATAATTTACATGGTGAAAAAATCCTGTAGCCAAAAAAAATCCTAATCTCTTTTATAAATCAATGTTTCCATTAAATATTTTATTTTATCTTTTATTATAATTTCCATAATATAATTTTAATATAAATAATATATAAATATAATTTTAAAAAATATAAAAAAATGTAATTTAGTTAAAACATGTAAACGTATTTATTACATTAAATTTATAAATAAGTTAACAAAAAAACACTTTTTTAAAATGCTTTTAAATATGAAAAATTAAAAATTACAACCGTCACTTATATTTACATTTTTAATATTTTAAAATTTTATAAGTTTAAAATAGGTATTTTTTTATTGAAATTAAAATGTATAAAATAAATTAATTTCAATATTTATGTGGAATGATTTGATCAATACAATTAAAAAATTATTTTAGTACGTATATATAAGTTGTAATTAAGCTTAATTACTAATTTGATCACGTTTGAGAAACGAACAACATTTTTCGTTTTAAACAAAATTGAGTCAAAATCTCAATTATATGGGCTAAATTAAATACAAGATACTATCATGTGACACTAACATTGATACATGACATTGTAGGGACATGTGATATTACCACAGTGCAGTGCCACGTGACACAACAATAACTAAAAATTAAAAATATTACTAATTGACACGTGACATGTAAGAAGACAAAATTAATGCTAATATAACAAAAAGTATCTTATTAGATCATTTATAAAAACTAAATGACTTAATTGTATCAAATAAGAACACGGATCTAATTAAATTTTCAAACAAATTAGAGCACTAAAATGAAATTAAGCCTAAATTATATCATAATTACATGTTTGGTTTGTCTCTAGGAATTATGAGACATGCAATTTTTTATGGTGTTATTTCTTTAATTAATTATGCTTATTTTTATTTATAATCTGAATTAACATTATTCGTTTGTATATATTTTAGATTATACCTAAAACATTGGTGCATACATCTTAATTTGTTGGATGCAAATACATTTTAAAAGTTAGAATTCTGAAATTTGAGTGAAAGATTCATATTTTTCAACAAATTATATGCATACGTACACATGCATATCTATACATTCGATAATTAAATTTTTGTCACACCTAAAAAATATAATTATTTCTCAGTAATTTTGATATTCTTATAAAAATTTGAAACCTTATAACATTGAAATTTTAATATATATATATATATATATATATATATATATATATATATATATATATATATATAATTGCAAACTTCTGCAATTAAATCCCCCTTAACTACGAAGAAAAGTCACAGAGTACGACTTTTATTAATTAGTTCATTTATTTATGCAATTACTGCTATCCTTGTTCTTGAGCACTTTAACCAAATCAAAACATATTTATTTTGGACAATTATGAAGGACATTTTCTAATTAAAATTGTATTTCTAAATTTTTAAACATAAAATAAAATTCAAACATAATAACATATATAATCAAATGATATTTTTGGTTGATAAATTTAAACATCACTTACACAGATATTATTTTATAAATTTGAAAAAATATGTATGAATCATTTTCTTAAAACAAAGGTATGCTTTAGAGCTTGTTTGAAACTAATTTACAATTATATAAATAAATTTTATTTTATAATATAATTTTATGAGACCGAGTTAATTTTAAAATATTTTTCTCGTTTCAATTTTCGTTAAGTTTTGTCAAATAATTCCTAATTTTGTTTTTATGCTTAAATATGTTCCAATTTTCGTCAATTTTGTCTTTTTTTCTAACACCGTTTAAATCATTGATTGTAATGAACAGTGACGGTCACATGTTACTTGGTGATTTTTTTTATTTTTTTAATATTTTTGGTATAATTTTAAAATTTTTAATTTTTTAATTTTTTTAAAATTTGTTTTAAATGTTCACGTGCCAAGTTAACATAGTGTCATGTGTCAGAGTCAATGTTTTATATTCAATTTAGTCACTATATTTGTTATTTTTGTTCAATTTAGTCATAATCTTATTTAAAATTGAGCAATTTTGTCCCTCTCGAAATTGAAACCAAATTTAATTTTTAAATAAAAGTTATAATGTTGTGAATTTTAATTTATTTAATAAAAATTTTAATATAAAAATTAAATTTGATCTTAATTTGGAGAAGGACAAAATTAGTTCATATTAAAAAAAATTGGAACTAAATTAAACAAAAATAATGAATATAAGGACCAAATTGAACATATGGCACGTTGTTGGATTGACACATGAACATTTAAAAATAATTTTAGAAAAAATTTTAAAAAGTTTAAAAAAAATTTAAAAGAAATTTAAATTTTTAAAAAATTTAAAAATTAAAAAAAAAAATCATCAAGTGACACGTGCCGTTACTGCTCATAGCTGTTAATTATTTAGACAGGATTAGAAAAAAAAGACTAAATTAAATAAAATTCACCAAAATTTGATCTATTTGAAAAAAAAAATAAACTTATGATTGATTTGACAAAATTTAATGAAAATTGGGACCAAGATAATATTTTAATCTAAAATATATTTTTTTATATTATCTATCTTTACAAATAATTAAGTTAATGATACTTATAATTCTTCTTATTTTACACCATACGCGATTTTTTAGATTAAAATTGAAAGGTTACGTATGATGTGAGATTATAGGATTTAAAGATAGTGTGAGTACGGTGTTTTATTTATTTATTTTGAATTTCATGTAAAGTTTGTCCTTTTGCTATGTCTTAAACTTTGATGGTTTAGCTGATAAATTTAACATAACAATTTAATCAATTTAATTTATAGATAATTTGAGTAAAACTAGAATTTGAGAATTTAAGTTCAACGTAAAATAATCCAGATAGTCAATTTTTTCTAATTTTTAAAACAGAAGAAACTTTATCGTATGTAAATTAAAATAAAAAAATGTTAAATAAATAAACATAATCAAGACATCACTATTACCAGGAAACAATGAGAAAAAAGAGAGTCAAACACCACTTTAAAAAGTACATTCTTTTTTTTTCTTTTCCTTCTAATTAGGCATAATATATGTCCTGAAGCGGTCTATAATATTAGGAATTTTAGTTAATACGACCCGACAGTACTCTTCTGTCTTCAGACGTTTATTGTAGCTACACATCTTTACAATATTTGACGCTCCCTCTTCATTCAGGTTTTGTCATTGCAAATGTGCTTTTTCAAAAATTTCACTTCATATCTGAATGTGAAGACATAACGTAAAAGAAAATATTTTATCATTTAAATATATAAGTACTTTTTCAAATTTCTTAACTAACTTGCTATCGTACACTTAATTATAACCAAGAAACGGCTCAAAATTATCTAACTCTCTTGAACAAAATATTATTTTATGATGTAATGGAGCTATATTAGGTCCAAAATATATTATTATCGTTAAATTTAAAATAATCCGAGTGTGAGATCCATAATCTTTTTGAAATAAAAAATAATAATATTTGAATATATAAAAAAATTTAAACAGAACCCATTTTGATAATTAACATAATCTTATAATATTTATTATTATACTTTGATTTTATCATATTTGTTATTATCTTCCGAATATTACTAGATTCACGAAAACTTAAAAATACTACCAGTAATCTAACTCAATACTTATTATATACTTAAATACTCACAAAAGTATATCATACTGATTTAGGGTCTGAGTCTTTGCAGGTGTATTTTTTTTTTTTTACGATCAAAAACTCAAATACACATCAAGAACATGTTTCTTTGACCTCAAATCAACCCAAGAAATTCGGATAGATCAGTAATGTATAATTTTATTTTCAAATTACGTAGTATAAAAGAGTATCTACTAAAAAGAACCTAGAATACAGAAATTAATCCTTCCTTAACTAGCGAACAAAAATGTCTTACATTCATCTAAAATAAGTTATTAGCAGGCGTGAACATTTAAGAATCGATTATAAGTTGATAAAAAGGTTTGGTATGATTTTAATTAATCATTACTGGTGACAGGCCTAACAATGTTACTTATGAGCTTTAAATGTTCTTGTGAAGATCGAAGGTCTTGTAGCTGAGGCAATGTCAGCCATTAATTCATCTATCTATGTGTTAATCACTACAGTTTGGACAGCTTAGAGACGTTGATTGATCACGAACAGGTTCCATTGGTAGGTACCTCCGACGTGGGACCCACTCATTGGTTGAACCAGACCGCAACGTACTATTCAATAATTGGATTCTGAATATGACATTATCTTCGTCATGGTAGCATAAATGTATCTCTAAAGTCTATAATTAAGGAAGAATTTAATTTCAAAAGAATTTTGATAATTTTTTTTATAGTTTTCTAAGTGAGTCAGAACCTATGGCCAACCCAGTTTATTATAGATTTGTGTTGGGTTAGATAGAAATTTTTTTACAAATGTTAACACGAATTAATTTTTGACATGATCCCCTAAGAATCCAATCAATACGTATGGTACACATATTATTTTGAGCTTTGGAATGTTTGACTGTTTTTTTAACCAAACACATTAGTGAATTGACAAATCGAAATCTTACTTCAACTCCAAATAGATAAGGATAAAGAAGATACTTCAAGAGATGAACATGTTATAGATTTATCCATTCAAGACTCTAATATTATAGTTGGATAAGTGACAAAAATGCTTTGATCTTAGATAGTATTTTTTTTTTTTTAATTTTGGTTTGTATTAGAGTTTAATATTATTTTGGATTGTACTTAGATTGTATTGAAGTTTATTTAATTTTAATCCGAATTATAGTTTATGACTTAAGAAAAAAATTATATTTTATTTTAATTAAGTGAGCTAGTGAACCAACCCGTTTAACCCACCAACCCGTGATGGACCGAGTCGAGTTCAAAATTTTTCAACTCACTTATAAGTGAACCGAATTGGGTTAGTCCACTAAGTAGCCAACCCATGGTGGGTCGGGTCGAGCCAGACGACCCATTTTGACGGCTCTAATTTTTGAAAAAAAAGTTATAAACAAAACATTTTACTCCTAAAAGATATTTACAACTATTTTCTTTTCTTATGATTAACTTTAAGAATCTAATAAAGCCTTCGGAGAACAGTTTATAGCCCTTAATTTTCTTCATTTTGATGATGACATTTTTCGTGTAAGGCTTAGTAAAAATAAAAATGAGATAGTCGTGTAATTTTATAATGTTCAAACATCTATAAACCTAGTATTCGAATATTACGTCCACGTATTCGAATACAGTAGTTCTGCTAGAATCAATGTTCTTCGGATGTTACACTTAACAAAACACCATCTATTTAGGGTCAAAATACTAGTCCGCTTCAAAGGGGTACTGGATATTACGGAACTAGGATAGGACAGGGGGGAGCCACGGCTCCCCCATTTTTTTTTTGAATTTTTTTTATATATTTTTATATATTTTTTGAAATTATATTATATATTATTTATATTAAAATTATATTATAGAAAATTATAATAAAAGATAAAATAAAAAAATTTAATAGAGACATTAATTTATAAAAGAGATTGGAGTTTTTTTTTCTAACTATAAGATTTTTCTACCATGTAAATTATCATAAAAGTGTATGAAGAGAGATAAATACAAATAGATAGGTTGGAAAATAGAGGTTGGAAACACATAGATTGAGATTCATGTATACATTCTTGCATGATCTCTCACAAATCAAGGTTAGTATCTTATTATGATTTATGTATGTTAGTTTATGATTCTTTTTAGGATGTTTCTTCCAAATTAAGTTTATCCCAAATTAATATAAACCCTAATTATAATTTTAGGGATTCTTTTGTGAAATTGGTATGAACCCTAATTATAATTTTTTCTAAATTATTATAACCCTTAATTATGAAATTTAGGGATTTTGTGTTTTTCGCTACCTATGGTAAACTTTTTTTAAGTTTTGAATTTATACAGTATTGCTTATTTAATTAAAGTAGTATGAGTTTTGTTATGTTTTGCATTGTGATCATTGTGATTTGTGAATAAATTTTATTTTTTCTAAATAGATAAGAGGTGATAAATTTATATTAAAAAGATTATGATAAAAAGTAAAAAAATTGATTCTTTTTTTTCAAAGATGAAGGTTTGTGATGAAGTTGAAAAAAAAATGCATTTATGTTAACTAAACTTGAGAAATTTAATAAGAACCAAGAATTTAAGACAATATAAAACAAATCTCTAAAGTTCTTAGAGTTACATATAATGAATTTAACAATTCATTAGAACGTGATCTAGGAAAAACGACATCAAATTTGACAACATCACTAAATCAAATTGATGAGATACGAATGACTTGTCTAAAATGGTATTCATGAATTGGTATCATGATATAATAGCATGATATAATAGCGAATGAATAATAATATTTTTTTGAGTTCTGTTATTATGTGTGTTTGTTTTAAGAAGAATAAATGAAGAGAAAAAAATGAATAGTTTTTCTTCTAAAGAAAAATTATATATAACAAATCTAATTTGGCCCTCTACAATTTTAGTCCAAGTTTCGCCACTAATTAGGTGGTACTTGTATAGGTGTATTGTTTTTCATGCTTCTATTGCACTTCTATAATTCCTAACTCTTCTATCTTTGACCTCTTTTCTCCAAACTATGGAACCACCTGTACTCTGTTTGGGCTACAATTAATATAATATATACTTATACTTTTAAAAAGTCAAGATTTAATTATCATTTAAGTCCTTGAAGTTTGTAGTGAAGCATGTTAAGAAGGTTTAATAGCACTTCTATTACTTAATTATCATTCACTATTGGGAAAATTTTATCATCATGTTTTTGTTTTAGATTTTACCGTCAAAAATCTCAATTTTAACATATTTTACAAATGTATTAATAAGGAATTATCTGTCAAAAAAATTGAAAAGTAGTATAATTTTATTACTAATACTTTCAAAACAACCTAGTTTTAATATACTTTTAATTTTATATTTTTTTATAATACATCATCATTTCACTAAGTTGCCAATGTGTCGGTAAAAGTGTGAAAATTGAAAAGTTTTATATAAAAAAATTGGATGTTAATTTTTTTTAAATGATGACCGTTAAGTAACAAAAATTTGTAATTAAGTAGTTTATGAAAAAAAAAATGTGAAGGTTAACCTAAAAAAAAAATTAATTTATTTTGCTGATTGAAGTGGATAGAAGGACTACATATATTGTTATTTAAATGATTAAATTAATTTTAAAGTGAAGTTGATGATAGTGTAACTCAACAGAATTTAAAAACTGCGATTTTATTAAAAACATTACAGTTTTCTTTCTGGAATTGATTAAAGATAGTATTCATATTATATATATATATATATATATATATATATATATATATATATATATATATATATATTTATTGATGAATGAGCAAATAAGAACTAACTTTTGAAGTTTTCTTAAATGTTTACTTTTGCTCCAAAAATCGCAGATGCAAGAGTAGTGCGAATAACTACTGCTTTTGCCCCCAACATGACACGTGTATAAATAATGTATCTTGGTTTTTACAAGGGAGGACGATGGATCTGACATAAACAAATTTTGTTAATAACGGAGTACAGTCGCAAACATTTTTAAATATTTATAATATTATATTAGTAAACAATGATAATATAATATTATTATTAATATATAAAATTAACTTATATTTATTAAAAATAAAATGAAATATATAAAAAAGTGAGAAAATAATTATTTATAAATAGAAAAAAAAAGAAAAATAAACGATTTTATAAACACATGTATTATCATATTTATATATATGTATTTATAATGTTAAATATTAATTGATTAATTTTTATAAATTAATAAACAAAAGAAATATAATATTATTCGATATTTAATATTAAAAGAAGTATATTTTTTGAATTTTAGATACTTAAAAAGTAATTATAATTATATTTATTTCAAATTATAATACTAAATAAAATTTCATTAGAGTCAAAATACTTATTAAATTTATAAATGTTAATGAAATTTAGTTAATTAAATTTAATTTTTTTTTTAAATAAAAAAGAAACAAATATTTAAATTAAAAAATATTTTAAATGTTGGTTTACTTTAATTTTTTTAATTTGAATGAAATCTCTTTTTTTATTCATAAATAAAAGTTATAATTGATTAAAACTAAAAAAATATTAAACTAATAATAATATAATTTTAAAATAGATCTTTCATTTTTTGAACTTCAATATATGTTGGAGGGTGGTAAAAAAAATTCATGACATTTACATCAAATTATTATATTATAGTAGATAAAATGTATTTATACAATTATAGTGATAAAATTACATGTATGATAATGAGTTAGAAAAAAAATTATATAAAAATATCAAAATAGTGTTATACATGATAAAAGTAAAAAATTAATAAAAATATATTATATTATTATATTATAGCAAATAAAATTTATTTATGCAATTATAGTGATAAAACTACATGTATGATAATGAGTTAGAAAAAAAATTATATAAAAAATATCAAAATAGTATTATACATGATAAAAATAAACAACTAATAAAAATATAAAAAAATATAATCAAATGTGTGTCTTAGAAATAATTTCAAATACTATCGAATGAAATTGAACAAAGAAAAACAAATGTATAATTAAGGGTATAATAACATAAAAAATACCTTAGAGATCTAAAGAAAAAATTCAAATACCAACCTAGTCGATGATCGAAAGATAATGAAAATTGTTTTAACGAAATAAAAGTGTTCTTTAAATGAAAAAAATAATACTAATAACAGAATAAAGAAAATATATTTTATATTAACTAATTATGTTATTGAACCTTAAATTGAGAGTGTTAAAAATTCTCGATTCTCATGTAAAATGAAAATATACAATACATAATTAGGTTACAGGAATATAATTTTTATAAAAAAATTTATAAGTACACGTTACAATTGGGTTACAAGAATATAAGAAAAAAATTCTTACCGTACATTTTACATACGAATATTTTCATGAAAAATGTCACTCATCAATTACATACGAATTTTATTTCATGGGTAAAATCTACATTTATTACATACGAATCCATTTCTGTATATAATGTTCTAATCTGTTACATACATATTTGTTTTGTGGGTAATATCCTCATATCTTACATACATATTTGTTTTGTGAGTATATCCTCATATATAACATTATATACAAATTTTTTTCCGTAAAAAAATTACCTATGTTTATTTTATATACGATTTTTTTCGTATATAATTCATCAGAATTATTCAATTATATACAACTTTAAAGCTTTACATGCAAATTTTGGTTTTAAAAAAATTGATTTTTTTTGTGAGGCACACATTACATAAGATGGAAATGAGCTTTTAAATTATAATACAATATTGACGGTTTAATTGATTCATACAAAACTCAATCAGTAGTTAAAGACTACATACAACAAATTTTGATTGATTTCTTAGACAATTTCTCATCGGTGGCTAAATTTGTTTATGTAAATATTGTATTAGTCATTGTTACAAAAGATTGGAACTTACCATGATTAAATATCAACCATACATTCTTTTAGTAAGTTATTTGAGAAAATATACATAAATATTCTCCAAAATTGTAAAATAAAATAATTGATTGATTATATATATATATATATATATATATTATTAAGAATATTTAAAACTAAATAATTATCTTTTTATAATATATAATTGTATTTTATTTTAATAAATGTTTGAAATAAAATATTACTATACCATGTTGGAAAAAGTTTATCAGCCCCAACTTTTTTGTCGTTTTATTTTTCTGATGAAATTAGCAAGTAAAAAAGTGGATGTGAAAGACTTATGTGAATCAATTCTCCACTAATCAATTGTCAAGGTCTAGTTATCTGAGATATTTTTTTCCCATCAATTTAGAATAGACTATTATTGATTTTACGCAATAAATAACAGCCTCCAATCGCATCATAACAAAAATAGAGACGAGGACAATAATTTGTTTTTGGTTTAGGACATAGTAAGGTTATGAGTTTCAAAAAATGCACAAGATCCGCTGTATTGAGCACCGACAAAAAAAAATTGGTTTCTCTAAGCAGATTTGATTGCAGCAGATACCTCAACCTTTTCAAAACGCATAATCAAATGTCGCATCTTGGAGTAGTTGGGCTCTTCTTAGCTCCAATCTTATCCATTTCAGCATCACCATCCCTTCATCCTCCTCATTTTCACCTTAAAGTTTGTTTCCACTACTGGAATTATCCCATACATGCTACAAAGGCGGCGAAAATCCCATATATGCTACCTTTCATTTTCTAAAATATATTTAGCTTTTTAAATAAATCAGGAAAAGATTAAATTACATCAGTATCAACTTTGCTAAATATTAAGCTGCTTCATATATTTTTATTGAAACATTAAATTTATGGTTAAATTAAAAATCCTTTTCACATAAATTATACAGATAAAAAATATATTCATTTAAAATTAATTAATGATTTATATATATAATAAAACTTTGTTAAGTATAAAAAATATAAATGATTCGATAATGTTGTTATTATTGTTAAATTTTTAATATAAACAATCATGATTATATACGAGATTATAATTTAACGAATAAGCTGGAAAAGCTAATTTTTTTATAAAATTGTTGATAGTATAAAATTTGATAAAAGTGATGAAATTTGATTTCTCCCATTTTATAAATATAAGATGTACCACGTTTTTAATTTAATAATATGCATGTCCCTAAAATATCTAGAAATGAGGCACTCATCTAATAAGTTTTATAAAAATTAGTCCAAGTGAACATGGTATGACTTTTTTTTAAGCGACTTCGGTAAAAATCTTTAACTTTTAGACTTTTTTTTTTATTTAAAAAACATATATTTATTATTTATATTCTTTTTTTATTTTTGTAAAACTACTTCTTGATTTACATTGTTCAAAGAAGAAGAGAAGCTTAAAAGAAAAGTGAAAAAAAAAAAATACCAACCTTCGTTTAATTTTTCTCTGCTAAAGTGAGATAAAATAAACAAAGTAAGAATTGTTATTTGATAAGTTTTGAGTACATCTCTTAACTGTAAAGTTCATATTGTTACATCTGATTTTCATATTGGAGTGAAATTCCCAGATCTGTAAGCATGCAGAAATATAGTTCATATATGAACTCTGTTAATTGAAATTGAGGGAGAACATTAGATCCTAATTTATGCAAGCTGTTGGGATGTGTTATCTGAGGCACGTTGCAGTGTCAATATCATACAGTGTAGCCACTTTGCTGGAATTTCTGTTTGGGTTGAATTACATGGATCACTTATAAGTGTTGGTCACTATATCCAGAAATTGAAATAGATTAAGATTCCCACTTTTCTTTTTTCTCATAATGCGCAGAACTATCAAACAAACACGTTGACGTAGATGGCTTTGGAAGCGGCATCATACAAAAAACAATAATTGAAGGAGCTGGACAAATTTCCAGAAGCTGAGTTACAGTTGAATGAATCCTTTCCATTTGCTTTCGACTCAGATGTAGACTTACACACACACACCACATGTTATTGTTCATTCATAACAAGCTTCTCAACCCTTTTGATGTATACCATAATAATTACTAACTAGCACCTTAATGTGGTTACATTAAATGCGGTTGTCCTAAAGCAAATGGATATAAGTGTGATTGACAATACTACATCATATATAAAACAGCTGCAGAACGATCAAACTTTGTCGTTTTTTATTTAGCTTGATGTGCGTGAGGCAACAACCTCATTTTTCGATGCATAAACCCCATTTCTTTCTCAACATGGTAGTATTCTTGATAGATGTGAGCTAGAAAAGGATCAAGTTCATGAACTTTGCTGATAGAAATAAATAGCGGACTTATATAGTTATCTGTAATTACAAACTTGATAATTCCTTCAGGGCATGTTGACCAAAGTATGTTTTCCTGCTCCTACACAATAACAGCCACCGTCATTTTGATAATTAATATTTTTTCTTCTTAGTAGTTGTTAGAAGGCCGGGTTGCATATATATATATATATATATATATATATATATATATATATATATATATATATATATATATATATATATATATATATATATATTTATATATATTATATTTTTTATTTTTTTA